>Ga0335069_10006946_pt1 | contig 16392 bp, 8 predicted proteins | sample Lox_Sample_11_FD_206714 | JGI IMG/M metagenome (GOLD analysis project Ga0335069, IMG submission 206714) | Soil microbial communities from Loxahatchee National Wildlife Refuge, Florida, United States - Lox_Sample_1.1 | ecosystem: Environmental > Terrestrial > Soil > Wetlands | place: USA: Florida...
AAACCGAAGTTTTGTTTGTGCGTTGGAGCGAAGGGAGCAGCCGGGTCTGCACAATCGACCTCCAGTGAACGATTGGAAAAGTCTCGGGAGTATATCAAAGATTTTACAAATCAATAATATTTAATTTGATGTACCAATGTGGAACGGCGCGGAATTGGCATTGGCCGGGGATTCCTTGCTGTAGCCACCTACGGCCTTTATACTCCTGAAGCAGAGCATTGGGAAGGGAAGTTGGCCTTGGAATTCGAACCGCGTGACCAATTTGAGCAGCGCCAGAAAAAGCTAGAAGCGATCCAAGCCCTTGGATTTGAGGCATTTCCACGCGAATTCCGGTGGACCCACACGGCGGCGGACCTAGTGCGAGTCTACGGGGAAATGAGTGCGTCGGAGCTGGAAGCGGCGAAGCCCGAAGTACGGGTGGCGGGACGAATCGTATCCTACCGACTGATGGGGAAAGCCGGATTTGCGCACCTGCAAGGGGCGGGGAAGCGGGTGCAGGTGTACGTTAAGAAGGACGTGGTGGGAGAGCGGGGATTTCAGCTCTTTCAACTCCTGGATCTGGGCGATCACATCGGCGTTCGCGGCCATATGTTCCGGACAAAGACCGGAGAGCTTTCGGTTTGGGTGGAGGAGCTTTTCTTTTTGTCCAAGGCCTTGTTGCCTTTGCCGGAAAAGTGGCATGGATTGGCCGATATCGAGTTGCGCTACCGCATGCGGTATCTGGACCTGATCGCTACGGAGAAGTCCCGCGAAGTGTTCCAAACGCGGGCGCGCATCGTGAAGGAGTTGCGGAAATTTTTCGAGGCGCGCGGCTACATCGAAGTGGAAACGCCGATGATGCACCCCATTGCCGGAGGCGCGGCGGCGCGGCCGTTTGTGACTCACCACAACACGCTGGACACCGATCTTTATCTGAGAATCGCGCCGGAACTGTATCTGAAGCGGCTGACCGTCGGCGGCTTCGATCGGGTGTTTGAGATCAACCGCAATTTCCGGAACGAAGGCATTTCCACGCAGCACAACCCGGAGTTCACCATGCTGGAGTTTTACGAAGCGTACAGCAATTACAGCGATTTGATGGAATTGAACGAGCAGCTTTTCCGCGAATTGGCGCAGGCCATTACCGGGTCCACCACGGTGAAATACGGCCAGGTGGAGCTGGACTTCAGCAAGATGGAACGCCTGACGATGCGCGAAGCGATCGTGAAATATTGGCCAGCGGGAGCCGGGGACCCACCTGGAGTAGAAGAACTGGCGGCCCCGGGCGGCGCGCAGCGCGCCACGGAGCGCTACAACGTCTGGGCGAAGGCGAATCATGCGGAGTACGCGGCGGCCAAGGGGAAGTTGGTAGACGGCGAGTGGACCGGGCTGCTGTTTGAAACCATCGCAGAAGACAAGCTGATCCAGCCAACCATTCTCTATGATTTCCCGATTGAGATCTCTCCGCTTTCGAAGCAGAAGCCCGAGGATCCATCACTCGTGGAGCGGTTCGAGATCTACATCGCCGGGATGGAGATCGCCAACGGCTTTTCGGAGTTGAATGATCCAACCGAGCAGGAAAGACGTTTTCTGGCACAGATTGCGCAAGGCGGAGAAGAAGCTCCGAAGCAACTGGACGTAGACTACGTTCGGGCGCTGGCGCACGGTATGCCGCCAACCGCCGGCGAGGGCATCGGCATCGACCGCTTGACGATGCTTCTGACCGATTCGCATTCCATCCGCGACGTGATTCTGTTCCCGCAACTCCGGCCCGAGGCAAAGGCAGAAGAAGGACAGACTGGCCAAGCTGCGGGAAAGGCGTAAAGGACGTGGAACGCCATGAGCTTTGAATGGTTTGTGGCGCGACGTTATCTGCGGTCGCCTCACCGGCCGGCAATCCTGCGGTTGGTGACCGCATTTTCGGTGCTGGGCGTGGCGGCCGGCGTGGCCACGCTGGTGATTGCCCTGGCGATGAACAGCGGGTTCCGCGAGACGTTGCAGGACCGGCTGTTGGGCGTGACCGCGCACATTTCCCTCACCAAGCCGGGCTCCGGCGGCATTTCCAATTATCAAGAACTGGCGAACAAGCTGGCGCAGATACCCGGCGTGCGTTCGGTGACGCCGGCCATCTACGACACCGTGCTGATGTCGTTTGGCGGTGACGCGCGCGGGGTGGTGACGAAAGGAATTGACGTCGACCTTGAGAAAAAGAGCGACGAGGCGTTGCAAAAGCTGACTGCGGGGCAACTGGATTTCTCCGCCGATGCGGATGGCATTGACGGAATGTTGGTGGGCAAGCTGCTCGCGGACGAATGGAAGGTCAAGCCGGGAGATTACGTGACGTTGACGAGTCCGCAAGGAAGGCTGACCCCGTTTGGAATGATGCCGCGAACACGGCGGTTTCGCGTGGCGGGCATCTTCGAGTCCGGATTCTACGATTACGACGAAAATTGGTGCTTCATCTCGTTGCCCGCCGCGCAATCGCTTGCGGGCGTGGCAGACATTGTGAATGTGCTGGAGTTCCGGCTGAACAAGCCGGAAATTGCGCTGCAAATCGCGCCGGAAGCGGAGCAGATGGCAGGGACAGGGTTTACGGCGACAACCTGGATGGAAGCGAACCGCGCGCTGTTTCGCGCTCTGAAGCTGGAAAAGCTGGTGACCGCAATCTTCATCGGACTGATCACCTTTGTGGCCGGGCTGAACATTCTGGTAGTGCTTTCGATGACCGTGACCGACAAAGCCAAGGACATCGCCGTGTTGCTGTCGGTGGGAACGCGTCGCGAACAGATTCGGAAGATTTTCCTGTTGCAGGGAATCGCAATTGGCGCGACGGGAACGCTGATCGGTCTGGTGGTGGGATACGGCTTTGCCTGGATTGCCGGGACGTATCAGTTGATACCGCTCGACCCGCAGGTGTATGCCGTGCCATATGTGCCGTTTCATCCGAGCTTCTGGGACGGGATGTGGATTGCGACTGCGGCACTGTGCATTGCCGTGCTGGCGACGATTGTGCCGGCGAGAGAGGCAGCGAGGCTGTTACCAGTAGAAATTCTGCGCTTTGAATAGGAATACAAGAAATCGGATATCAGAAATCCGATAGCTCGTTTGGTTTCGGCTGCGATAAACCGAAGGTTCTGGTACAGGTTTTGCCCTAGATTTGGAGAGTGATTTGCAGCAATAAGGCTCATACTTGGGAGGCTGCTAGAAGGCAGTGCTAACGCTATATTCGGTTGCATGAGCCCACCCTAAAGTATTGAAAGCGTGCCAATTAGAATCGTTTCAGTTTGAACGGCTTCCTGGTCTACCAGCAAGGGTAGCTTGGGGATGGAAATGGGAAAACTGTTGGGCAACTCCGACACACTCGCCGCCACGGCCCATGCATGCTGCCGCGCCCATTCCAAGCATCCTATATATGTAGATTGTCTCGCCCCGTGTGACGGGGAACCTTGCAGCCGCGCTTGCGGGAAGGGAGCATGCTTCGGATGAGTTCGCAAAGCGCTCCAATGACGCCCGACGGTGGTGATGCTCTCCTGGAAGCGCGTGGATTACGAAAAAATTTCGGCGACGGCGAGAAAAAATTGGAAGTTTTGACGGATGCGAACCTGAAATTGCGTGAAGGAGAAATGGTTGCGATCGTCGCGCCATCCGGAGCGGGAAAAAGTACGTTGCTGCACTTGCTTGGTGCGCTAGACACTCCAACAAGCGGTACAGTATACTTTGCGAATAAAGCGATCGAGACAAATCAAGACGCGGCTGTGGCGGATTTCCGTAATCGAGCCGTGGGGTTTCTCTGGCAAAGGCACCAGCTCCTGCCGGATTTTACGGCGGAAGAAAATGTAGCGATGCCTTTGCTGGTGCGCGGAGAGCCACAGGAAGAAGCGCTTAAAAAGGCGCGCAAGTGGCTGGAAGAAGTCGGGCTGAAAGACAGAGCCCGGCACCGCGCAGGTGAACTTTCGGGCGGGGAGCAGCAACGTGTGGCAATTGCCCGGGCACTCGTCACCGGGCCGCGCGTGCTGCTGGCAGACGAACCGACCGGAGATCTGGACGAGGCGAATGCTTGGGCCGTGTTTGAGTTGCTGGAGCGGTTGCATCGTACGCATAAGTTGGCGTCGTTAATCGCGACGCACAACCTGGAACTCGCGGAACGCTGCGACCGGATTGTGGGGCTGGAGCACGGCGTTCTGCGGACTCGCTCGGTGAGAGCCGAGGCGAAGGGGACCCCAGGGGGAGAAGCGAGCTAACGTGTTCGAACGATATACTGAGAAAGCGCGTCGCGTCATCTTTTTTGCCAGGTATGAAGCCAGCCAGTACGGGAGCCCGTACATCGAGACCGAGCACCTCTTGCTCGGCCTGATGCGCGAGGACAAGGCGCTGGCGAACCGCTTCCTGCGCCAGCAGGGGTCCATCGAATCCATCCGCAAGGAAATTGAGGCGCGCATCACGATTCGCGAGCGGATTTCCACGTCCGTGGAAGTGCCGCTGAGCGCGGAGTGCAAGCGCATCCTGAACATGGCGGCGGAAGAAGCGGAGCGGCTGGGGCACAAGCACGTGGGCACGGAGCACCTGCTGCTCGGAATTTTGCGCGAAGAGAAGTGCTTCGGCGCGGAAATCCTGATGGAGCGCGGGCTGCGGCTTTCGGCACTGCGTGAAGAATTGTCGCGGACAACGGGAGAAAAGACCACGACGTCACGGCCAAAGGAGACTTCCCTGCTGGCGGAGTTCAGCCGTGATCTGACGCAGGCGGCGACGGAAGGGTCGCTGGATCCCCTGGTGGGCCGCGAAGGCGAAGTGGAGCGCGTCATTCAGATCTTGTGCCGCCGCACGAAAAACAATCCCGTGCTGATCGGCGAGCCGGGCGTTGGCAAGACGGCGATTGTCGAAGGACTGGCACAGCGGATTTCAGATGGAGATGTGCCGCCATTTTTGTCCGACAAGCGCATTCTGTCGCTGGACCTCTCCTTGATCGTCGCGGGAACCAAATACCGCGGCCAGTTCGAAGAGCGGCTGAAGACGATCATGAAGGAACTGATGGAGAGCCAGAACTCCATCGTGTTCATTGATGAACTGCACACGCTGGTCGGCGCGGGTTCGGCGGAAGGCTCGCTGGACGCGGCCAACATTCTGAAGCCGGCGCTTTCGCGCGGAGAGATTCAGTGCATCGGCGCCACAACGCCGGGCGAATACCGCAAGTCCGTGGAAAAAGATCGTTCGCTGGAGCGGCGCTTTCAGGCAGTAAAAGTTCCTGCCCCGAACGAAGAGGAAGCCATCCAGGTGATCAACGGCGTGCGGGAACGCTACGAGAAGTTCCACGCCGTCAGCTACACCGATGAAGCCCTGCGCTATTCCGTTTACCTTTCGAACCGCTACATTCCCGACCGTTTCCTCCCGGATAAGGCCATTGACCTGATTGACGAAGCCGGCGCGCGCGTGAAATTGCGCCAGGCGTCCGTGCCGGAGGAAGTCGGCGAGGTGCAGAAGCGCGTGAAGTTCATCACGCACCGCATGGAATCGGCGATCGCGGCGCATGAATTCGAAAAAGCGCGCTTCTACTCCGAAGAAGAGAGAAAAGAGAAGGAAAACCTGCGCGTTCTGCGCGAACGCTACAAGCTGGACGACGCTTCGACGGGTATCGTGACGCGCGAAGACATCGAAGAAGTCGTCTCGCGCTGGACCGGCATCGCGGTCACTTCCATCAAGGAAGACGAGCAGCAGAAGTTGCTGCGCATTGAACCCGAACTCCACAAGCGCGTCATCAGTCAGGACAAGGCCATTACGGCGCTGGCCCGCGCCATTCGCCGCAGCCGCGCGGGATTGAAATCCCCCTCGCGGCCGGTGGGCTGCTTCTTCTTCCTGGGGCCGACCGGCGTCGGGAAAACCGAGGTCGCGCGGCGCCTCGCTGAATTCCTCTTCGGCTCGGAAAAGTCGCTGGTACGTTTCGACATGTCCGAGTTCATGGAGAAGCACTCGGTCTCGAAGCTCATAGGTGCACCTCCAGGCTACGTGGGCTATGAGGAGGGTGGGCAGTTGACAGAACGCGTGCGCCGGACGCCCTATTCGGTTATCCTACTGGACGAGATTGAGAAGGCGCATCCCGACCTCTTTAACATTCTTCTGCAGGTTTTCGAGGACGGGCAGTTGACGGATGGTCTCGGAAACACAGTCGACTTCCGGAACACCATCATCATCATGACTTCCAATATCGGTGCGCGGCATCTGCAAAAGCGCACCTCCATCGGTTTTCAGGCGGGCATTGACGAGGCCAGCCTGAAGAGCATGGAAGATCTCGTTTTGGGAGAAGTGAAGCGGGCGTTCAATCCGGAGTTCTTGAACCGGTTGGACGAAGTAATCCTCTTCAATCCGTTGGGTGACGAAGATCTCCTCCGCATCATCGATTTGCTGGTGGGGCAGTTGAACGACACGCTGATTCACCGGCAGGTGCAAGTGGTGCTGTCACCCGAAGCAAGACAGTGGATCCTCGAAAAGACGTGCTCCGACCGGAATTATGGTGCGCGGCCGTTGCGGCGGGCGTTGCAGAAATACGTCGAAGACCCGCTCTCCGAGGCTTTGATCCAGGGTGGAATCCAGAGACCTGCAACATTACAGATTTATGTTGCGGGGGAAGGTCTCGCATTCCGGCCGGTAGGCGAGGCAACCCCGGTCGTCCACTAGCGAATCTGACGCAGCACGTGTGAACGCGAAGCGGTTTGGCCTGCAGGGAAACCGTCCCGCGTAATTACGCGCGGGCCAGCCCGTACCGGGTCTGGCGGGAGAAAAACATCTTGAGTTTGGGGGCGCGGCCTTGAGTCGCTCAATGGCCGCTCAACGGACAGTCTGTGTGTTGCCGAGAGAGAACCGGGCGAGTTCTGAACGTATGGGTGTATCCCGGAAAGACCCTGTTTTCCTCGTCCTTCTCCTGCTTCTCCTCGCACCGGTTTTGACGCACGCGGCCAGCGGGCGTTTCTCCGAAGCAAACGCCGGTGAAAAATCGCGACTCCTCTTTCACGCCTCCCTGAACCTGAATTCCTCCGACGAAAAAATGGACGACTACACTCCTGACGAGCAGGAAGGTGCGGGGCAAACCGGCAACGTGATCGTCGAGCGCATCGAGTTTGAAGGCAACCGCCGCATCCGCACGGACACCCTGAAGGCGCGCATCTTCACCCGCGACGGGGACCCTTACAACGAAGAGACACTGCGGCGCGATTTCCAAGCCCTGTGGAATACGCAATATTTCGAAGACGTAAAATTGCGCGTGGAAGACTCGCCGGACAAGCCCAACGCCAAGATTGTGATCTTCGAGGTAAAGGAACGCCCGGTGATCCGGCGTATCCGCTATGACGGCATCCATTCGATTTCGGAGTCCGACATTCTGGACCGCTTCAAGGACAAGAAAGTCGGCCTCACCGTGGAAAGCCAATTCGACCCGACGCGCATCAAGAAAGCAGAAGTCGTGCTGAAAGATTTGTTGGCGGAGCACGGCCGGCAGTTTGCCACGGTGACGCCAGAGTACGAAAAAATTGCGTCGAGTAACGCCGTGATCCTCGTCTTCAAGATCAACGAAGGGCCCAAGGTGAAGGTCGGCCAGATTCACTTTACGGGAAACCACGCATTCAGCGACCGGAAGCTGATCCGCGCGATGCGCAACGACCGGCCGTATGCCATTCCCCTCTACATCACGGAGATCAACGTGATGTCCAAGACCTACGATCATGACAAGCTGATCGAGGATATCGAAGTCGGCATCCGCGGTCTCTACCAGGACAATGGATATTTCAAGGTCGTTGTGAAAGATCCGATCCTGGAGAACGTCGACACCATGGGCTGGCGCTGGGGCATTCCGGTGGTGACCGGGAGAGTTCCCGGAAAAGCGGTGAACATCACCATTCCCATTGATGAAGGCGAGAAGTACTACATGGGAACGCTGAAGATCGCCAGCACCGACCCCGACAAGGCGCTTTCGCTGAAGGCGGATGCGCTCAAAGGCGTGTTCCCGCTCAAGCAAGGCGACGTTTTCTCCACCTCCAAGATCCGCAAAGCCCTGGATGAGTACACCAAGATTTACGGCCAGTACGGTTTCATTGATTTCGTGCCGACGCCGGACCAGGACATTGACGAGTCCAAGAAACAAGTCAACCTGATCCTGAAATTCGACGAGGGCAAGCAATACTACGTCCACCGCATTGACTTCAGTGGAAACACCACCACGCGCGACAAAGTCATCCGGCGGCAACTCCTGATTGACGAAGGGCAGCTTTTCAACAAGCGTGCCTGGGAATTGAGCATCCTGCGCATCAACCAGTTGGATTATTTCGACAAGATCGACGCCGATAAAAACGTCGAAATCAAGCGCAACACCAAGCAGGGAACCGTGGACCTGGTGCTGAAGCTCCATGAAAAAGGAAAGCAATCCATCGGGTTGCAAGGCGGCGTCAGCGGCCTGGCCGGCGGCTTCATCGGCCTGACGTATCAGACCAACAATTTCCTCGGTCTCGGCGAAACCCTGACGCTTTCCGCGCAGGTCGGCCAATACCAGCGCAACCTGATGTTCGGCTTCACCGAACCGTATTTCCTAGACCGCCCCATCAGCACCGGCTTCACCGTTTTCTCCACCCTCTACAAGTTCAACCAGGCGCAACAAGCGGCGCAGCTAACCGGCCAGCAGGTGAGTATCAACCCGCAATACATCCAGGATTACAACCAGAACAGCACCGGTTTTACCACGTTCGCGAACTACGGCCTGAAGAAGCACGTGTTCACGCACATCGGCCTGACCTATGGCCTCACCCGCACGAACATCTCCACCTACAACGCATCGTCGCAGTTGTTGTTCGAAAGCCTGCAGTACAGCAGCCTTGCGGGTCCCAGTGCGCTCAACGGCATCGTGGCGAGCACCATCACCGGAACGATTTCCTACAACACGATCAACAACCCCATCAACGCCACGCAGGGCAAAAGCTATTTCTATTCACTGGCGTTCACCGGCGGACCCATCGGCGGGAACGTCAATACCATCACGAATATCGGCGAACTGAAATATTTCCGCCCGGTCAATCACAAGCGCAACGCCATCGGTGTTCGGCTGCTCGCTGGATTTACCACCGGATATGGCGGCAAGGAAGTGCCGCCGTACAGCCGGTTCTATCTGGGCGGCGAAAACGATCTGCGCGGATTCGACATCCGCGCGGTTTCGCCGGTCACCTACATTCCCAACGTGGTCAATCAGACCATCAATGTTTCCGGATTCGCGTTCTCCGTGCCGGTGCTGGTGAAGACCATCACCTTCCCCGGCGGGGACACCCAGGGCGTGATGAACCTCGAATACCGCATCCCGATTGCAGGCCCCGTGGCCATGTCGCTCTTCAACGATATCGGGACCGTTGGCGTGTTGCGGAAGAGCGCGCTTCGCCTGGATCCCACCGGCGTGGATAACATCAACGCGCAATTTCCGCTTGCGAACCAGCAGGGCCAGTTGCAGATTGCTCCGGGGACGAACTGGAAGCTGCGCGATTCGTTTGGCGTCGAGTTCATCGTGAACCTGCCCATCGTCCAGGCGCCCTTCCGTATTTATTACGCGTACAACCCGCTGCGCATCCACACGATTTTGTACGCGCCGAACGCGGGCATCAATGGGCGCAACCTGTCCATGCAGTGCATCAACAGCGGGCAGACGAATCCGATTACGCCGATCGATCCGGGCAATCTGAATAATTGGCAAGCCATCTGCAGTCCGGCGGTGGTCTATGCGACGCAGGCGATTTTCGCGCCGTCCGGATTGAACTATTTTGAACCGGAGCATACGTTCCGCTTCACGGTCAGCCGCACGTTCTGAGGCAGCGGCCGGCGAGACGAGTTTGAACATAGAAGAGAAACAGGAAAGTCCGCGGGAATTCCTGTGATCATGGGGCAAGGAGAAATAATCCATGAAGTGGTGTGACGCAAAAAAAGCGATTCTGGCGGCCTGTGCGGGCCTGGCTATCTTGATCTCGGGATGCGGGAGCTCCAGCCCGAACGTGGTCGCGGTGTCGGTGCTGCCGAGCGCCGCTGGCGTTATTGCTGGACAGGTGCAGACATTCACGGCGACGGTGACTGGGTCGACGGTGACCACGGTGACCGACTGGCCGTGCACGTACTCGTATACTCCCGCGCCGACTACCTCTACTCCAAACCCGACTGCGGTGACAGGAACGTGCAGTTCCGGCGGCACGCTCAGCGGCAATGGAGAATCCGGTTCCTTTGGAACCTGGACGATCAGCACTGCCAACGGCTCCAATGTTTTGACTTATACCGCGCCAACACTCGCGAATTTTCCCAAGCCGTACGTCCCGACACTTACGTTTGCAGCGACCGCGGATGCGGACAAAAAGAAGACGGCGAACGCGGTTATAGGTCTGGATAGCGGAATTCGCACTTCGATCAGTCCGACCTTGACGACCGTGCCGGTAGGACTCACGCCGGCGGCAACGGCCTCCTTCGATGTGACGTTTATCAACACGCCGCCAGTCGGCGTTCAGTACCTGCTCATGCAAACGCTCTCCAGCACTTCCTATCCCAACAACGCGGCGCCTTCGCCGACGTCCGTTACCTGTACGGTCAGCAGTCCCACGACCTCAGATCCAGGTTGCGGTTCGATTGACGCCAATGGTCTATACACGGCTCCTCCAGCTATATGCAGCAGCACCACCCCAACCACACCAACACCCACTTGCGGGTCTTCCCCCGCAACGGTCTACGTGGTCGCGTGGTCCCAGTCCGACCAGGTGCATTACGCTATTGCGCAAATTACGCTGGTCAATGCCACCACAAACGCGGTGAGTTACAACAGTCTGTACCCGACCACAATCCAGGCAGGCGGATTGTCGCAGGATGTCTTTCTGAGCGCGTCGAACCTGTTGAACAACACAAACATTTTCTTCATCCGTCCGGTTTCACAGGCGAACCTGGGAACTGGCCAGCAAGTCTTGTTGAACAACTCCACGCAAGTGTTCACAATCCCGATCTCCACGGCATACTGTATGCCGAGCGCTTCCGGCGTGACCCCCGTGGTCACTTGTGACGCGTCTATCCTGACCCGCGTGCGATTACTGGCCGACCAGTTGAAACAAGCGGAAACTGATCCGACGCAACCCGCCTGGATTATGGTCGCCAATATCCCCGGCACCACTCCGCCCACCCCAACCCCACCCTGCGTTACGTTTCCCGGGACCACGAATTCAATCGCGTGTCCCATCCATATCGTGAAGGCCGATCCCGGACTGGTCACCGCCGTTCCGGACTCGACTCCGCAACCTTCGAGCGGGCAGGCTACTCTGCAATTTGCAGCGGACGGCGGATATTACGGCGTGTCGGGATCGCTCGCGAGCATGCTCTTCAACGGAAATGGTGTTCTTCTGAACACTACTTCGTCGGGACCCAGGCAGCTTGTGGGGCAACTGCAGTCGTTCCAACTGCCGAATCCCGGGCTGTATGAAATCACGGTGAAAAGCAACAGCGCGCAACAGGGGACGTCGCCGCAATTTACCACCTTGATTTCGAACACGGCGGTTCAGCCAAACTTCGCCAACTTCAATCCGAACCCGGCCAATACGTCCTCGGCCAACTGCACGGATCCATCCACTTCGACAAAACCACTGGCGGGAACCTATCCGAATTGTGTGCCCTTGAACGGCGGCGGCAATCCGGCGCCGGGCGCCATTGCTTTGAACTCGATCAAGGGCTATGCCGTCATTGCGGAGCAGGGGACAGGCGCCCTGCAGTTCGTGAATCTGACTGCGAGCGGGCCGGTGCAAAGCGGCTCGCCACTTCCGATTGCTGGCGTCGTGAGTGGAACGCAGCCGACCCCAACCGGGCTCGCCATTGACCCTCAACTCAACGTCAATGGCGGCGACCTGCTGGCGGTCGTGAGCGGTTCCGACAGCACGCTCTACTTGTATTCGGTCGTTCCCGGTGCAACACCTCCCTTCACGCTCGTCAAAACTGTGTCCTTGGACCTGCGGACCCTGCTGAGCGAACCGGGAGTGACAGGCTTGCCAACGCCCTACTCCATCGGCATCGATCCGTTAACCCATTTGGGCGTTGTCGCGTATTCCAGCACCAATATCGCCTTCATCGTGGATACGAATCCGAATCTGGATGGGACCGACACCCGCACTTGCTTCCTGGCCGGGCAGACGCCGCCTTGCGTGATTGCCCCCGTGTCAGTCGTAACAGGCCCCACACCCAGCGTGGTTATGCAGCCCAACGTGCCTCTGGCTTATGTGACCCCGGGAGGAGGAACGAGCACGACCTCGGCGATCGATCTGCTGCAACAGGGAACGTCGGCTCAGATTGAGCCGTTTGTCTCCGGTGGAACCAGTGGCGCTGTCCGGACGGCTGGAATTACCAAGATCATCACCTCAACGCCGCATGGCATCGATCCTGTCCGCGGCGGCACCGTGATTATTTCCGGCATCTTACCCACTGCCACGAATTCCAACTTCAACGGAACCTTCCAGATTCTCCCCGGAAGCGTTCTGGATCCTTACACCTTCTCCTATACGCAAATTGGACAGGCCGACGATGTCGAGAGCAATCCGGCCAATATGCCAGGCACCGTGCAGTACGGAACTGCCTACTATTCGCTGGGCACCTCGACGTTCGTAGCGGCCGGGGCCATCAACCCTATCACCCGTACTTTTGGTTATGCCGACTATAACCAGAGCTCCAGCCAGATTGGATTTATCAGCACGCTGGACCAGACGCTGAGCACCCTGACGCTGACTCAGGGGAGCTGCAACGGATGTACGCCAACGCCCCCCGGAGCGCCGGAAATCGGATTCCGCTCGGTGGCCTTCGACCCGTTTGTCAACGTCCTGATTGCGTATGCGCCCACCGCGAATACAACCCCGGAACAAGACGGAAACAAAATCTCGCTCATCAATCCCGGGGGAGCAAATCTCAACGGATCTACGAGTCCTGCTTATCGGATCATTGCGGCCACGCCCACAGGACAAATTGGACAAGGGTCGTACACGCCTAGCGGCAGCACTACCCCCGTCCCCGTGTATGGCCCGATGGCTTACGATCCGAAGACGAAATATGTAATCGTCGCCAACGCGGGTAGCAACTCGCTCAGCTACATGAATCTCGATGTGGATCCTGCTTCCCCATTTCAGGCCGCGCATATCCAGGATTTGCAATTGCCGGTGCCGAGTTGCGGCAATCCCGCGAACCCGCAAACCTGCTTTGGCGTTCCTGTGATTCAGCCCGCACTGAGCACCAGCAACCCGTCGCATGCGCCGGGTCCTTGCAGTCCTACCAATCCCTCGAATCCCTGCATGCCACGGGCCGTTCAGGTCGGTGTTGCGGCAACGATCCGGATTCTGGGCCAAGGCTTCTCCTCGATCAGCAATCCAAGGGTGCGGCTGGACGCCACGACTTCAATCGCACCCAGTTCGGTAACGGATTCAGAGATCGACGTGACCATTCCGGCCGCCAATCTGACGGCGCCACACGTCTATGCGGTGGACGTGGTCCCACAGAGCGGCGGCAGCGCCACCAACGAGGTCGATCTGAATGTCGTCGGCTTGCTGGACATGAGCAACAGTCCGGCGAATGGCTGCACGCCCACAACCAGTTTCCCGCAGGGGCCGGAGGCCGTGGCGATCGATTCGACGCGTCACGTCGTGTTGGTTACCAATTACGCGTGCAATAACGTCTCGGTGATCGCCGTTGATCCCAACGGTTACATGAGGTCGGATGGAAGCACCGCGGCATTTGGGACCATCTTGGGAAGCGCAGCGGTTGGCAACCAGCCGATTGGCATCGGCGTGATCCCACGCATGGCTCTCGCGGTGGTGGCCAACAGCGGTGGTACCACCGGCGCTTCCACGCAAACCGGCACGGCTTCCGTCATCGATTACAGCAATCCGGAGAACCCGCAAATTGTCAGTTGGAGCGTGAGCACCACTACCAACGGGACCACAACCACGACAACGTCCAATTATGTGACCGTGGGACTTTCTCCGCTGGGGGTAACAATCGATCAGGATCGCGCGCTGGCCCTGGTGGCGAATAACGGGTCGAATACGCTCTCGGCGATCGACCTGACCACTCTGCTGCCCACGAACCCGCCGGATGGATCGGGACACACGCAGTCCGCGCCGTTGGTTACCACCATCGCCTTGAGCGGGCCGCCGACAGCCATTGCCGTGGATCCCAACCGCGCGATTGCGGCGGTGACCAACCTGCAGAACTCCGGCACGACGAGCGTCACGGCAGGCATTGACGTCGTCAATCTTGCCAGCACGCCGCCGATAAAGAGCAGCACATCTTCGGCAGCTGGCTTGGCCGCCAGCATGACAGGAATCGTCTATGATCCCGGAGATCAAAACGTGACGAATACAACGACCACCGGCCTGTTCTATGCCAGTTCCTCGCAGGCAAACGCGATTTATTTGTTCAATCCAACCACGGGCTCGGCATCGACGATCCGCGTAGGCATCAACCCTTATTCGGTGGGCTACAACTACCAGACGGGCGGTCTGTTGACGATCAACGCGACCTCGAACACGAGTTCGCTCGTGGATGTACAGAACTTCACCACGCGGGACACCCTGGGCATCAGCAGCAAGTCGCAGTTCCCCATTGATGTGGATCCTGTGACGAACATTGCGGTGATCCCGGATCAAAACAATAACCGCGTCGTGTTCCTGGCGATGCCGAAGTGAGCAAAGGAACGCGTCTCGCGCTCCATTTGCAGGCATCTTGAGGACTCGGATATACTATTCGCTTTGTGCGGTGCGGTGAAAGGTGTCTATAGCCGCCGGATAGCGACGAGATCGTGTGTGGCCAGGAAGCCGGCGCACGCAGCTAAAGGTTTGACCGGTCAACAGTAGGGAAGGCTTGCCAATCTCACAGGCGGCGGCCGCCAGGGACCAGGCAGTGCCATAGATGAATAAGGAGAAAACAGTGAATTCGAGAAACATCATTCATGCGGCTCTGACGGCCACGTTGTGCCTGCTCGGCACGACGGCCGTTCGAGGACAAGCCGCAGCCGCTCCGGCGGCAGCGGGCAAGATCGGCATATTGAACGTGCGGCAGGCAATCGTGTCGACGGCGGAAGGCAAGCAGGCGTCGGCAGAACTGCAGTCGCAGTTTGCGCCGCGCCAGAACGAACTGGAATCGCTCAACAAGCAGATCAATGATCTGCGGCAGCAGATGGCGGCGAACCAGAACACTTGGAACGACGAGCAAAAGACTCGGGCGCAGGCCCAGGGCCAGCGGTTGGCCGCGCAACTGGACCGCAAGCAGAACGAAATGCAGCAAGACGTCAACGACGCGCAGAGCGAAGTGGTGGACCGCATCGGCCGGAAGATGATGGACGTCCTGGACCGCTACGCCCGCGAGAACGGCTTCGTGGCCGTATTCGATTCCTCGGCGCAGAGCTCGCCGATCATCTATGCCGCCAACAGCATTGACGTGACGCAAGAAATCATTCGCCTCTACGATCAGGCCTATCCGGTGAAGGGCGGAACTTCGGCACCCGCGGCAAAACCCGCGGCCGCGCCTAAGCCGGCAACCGGGGCTCCGGCGAAGCCATAATCTAACCCATTCGGATTCGAAATAGAGAAGGGCCGCCGATCCGGCGGCCCTTCTTGCTTTTATTGGGGTTTCGTTTCTGAAGAGGATGAGGAGGTCTGCGGCGCTGCTGGAACTTCTTTGGGCTTTTCTATCTTGGGTGCGGTGTCCACCGCAAACAGCATGTAATCCGAGAGCAAATGCTGGTGATGATAGCGGTGGCCGCGAAGCTCCATATACATCTGCGCGTTCCAAGGAAGCCACAGACTGGTATCAGCCGAACGAAACTTTACCGGACCATAGTCCACGGTGAGGTGGTCGCGCGTGAGGTTGAGGGATTTGACGGGTGCGCGCAGGTCGGTCTGAATGCGCAGAAGATCGAAGCTGCCGGAAGAGATCCAGAAGCGCCCTTTGATGGGGATTGTATAGAGCTGCCCGTTGCGGCGCCATTCGCGGATGGCAGTATCTGCCCCCGGTTTTTCTTCGAAGCGAAGCTGCCAGGCGGCCCTGCCCCGAACGTTGGCCAGGCCTTCGCAGCGGAAATTGAGGTTCGCACGTTCAGCGGGTTGCAATATGGCGACACCCAAATTGACCAGGCCAATCGTTGCGATCGAAGTCGGGAACGTATCGTCGTGATCGCGCGAAGTGCGCACCTCATCCAGAAAAAAGGAATCGCCTTCGTAGCGGTGCACGAAGACGATATAGGAAAAATCACGAGACCGCGGCTGGCCGGGACGCCCGTACCGGTCGATTTCTTCGTGCTGGATGTGTTCCGTGGCGGTGAACTTTTCGAAGTTCTGGATTTGCCCGCGAAGACGCCGCTCCGCTTGGGTTAAGACTTCGTCCAGGCGGCAGGGC
>Ga0335069_10006947_pt1 | contig 16391 bp, 17 predicted proteins | sample Lox_Sample_11_FD_206714 | JGI IMG/M metagenome (GOLD analysis project Ga0335069, IMG submission 206714) | Soil microbial communities from Loxahatchee National Wildlife Refuge, Florida, United States - Lox_Sample_1.1 | ecosystem: Environmental > Terrestrial > Soil > Wetlands | place: USA...
TCGGAGAGCGTGCCACCCTCGCCTTCCAGTGCGATTACCGCGTCCGCACTGGCGACAACGATCACATTCCGCGCTTGCCCCATCCCGGTCGCAATCGCGAATTCAATATGGGGATTCGCGTCAGCACAATCGTAAGTCGGCAGCACACCAATAGTGTGACCGCCAACGGATTGGGCGCCCCGCGCTGCGGCTTCCATTTACGCCGCCGCGGCCACCGCATATAAGGGTCGCACCGAGCCGCGCGATTTCGCATCCTACGGCGAAAGCTCGGTCGCTGAGTTCGGCTCGCGCAGAGGCTGCACCGATTACTGCGACCGTCTTCGCCATCGTTAGAGTTCCAGTATTTTCGGGAGGTGCGAGAGATCGGGGATAATGAAATCCGGGTCGGGAATACCCTCGGGAATTGAAGTCGCGCCTTTGCTGATCCATGCAGTGCGCATCCCCGCCTGACTCGCTCCCAGAATGTCGTCGCGGGGCGTATCGCCAACGAAGAGAATCTCGTTCGGCTCCAACCGCAGCATCCCGCTCATCCGATCGAAGATACGGCGATCAGGTTTGCGCAGTCGAACTTCCGCCGAAATGATGATCGCCTCGAAGAGATCGGCCACACCGGTATCGGCCAAAACCTCGTAGCCGGTCTGAGTGTCGTCGAAGTTCGAGAGCAGGCCCAAGCGGTAATGTGGCGCGATACGGCGGACTGCCTCGACTCGCTCAGGAGGCGCAGTCGTTACTTCGCGCACAGCGGCCATATGCTTGCGGGTTAGCTCCTCAGCAAAGCCGAGTGATTTGGGATGATCGGCAAGCTCGAGCCGCCTGATCGTGCGATGAAAACGCTCGTGGCAGGTGATCTCGATCTGTTCGCGCTCGCGCTCTTCCAGAATCTCGTCGATGACGGCGCCGTAAACTTCGATGAAGCGATCGCGATCGAAGGCATCGCCGAAGAGCTGCTCCATGTGCGAAAAAATCCAGGGCATCGTTGTGCGGACCTGCTTACCCCGAAGTTCCATCAGGGGGAGCCGATCGGGCTCCCACTTAACGAGCGTATCGAAGAGATCGAGAACGACAGCCTTGATCGCGGGCTTAGCCATTCGGAGTCAGAGCCGCCGCCGAACTGAGCAAGGCGAGGAGATTAAGCACGATCGCGCCACCGTTCAGCATCACGGAAAGACGATGCAGCTTATCGAACTCGGCCTTCATCGCCGGATCGGGATTCGGATCGGTATTCACCGAGCGAATCGCATTGATCCGTGGTCGTAGCGCCGTTCCGGCATAAAAGGTCAGTCCGAGCCCGATCGCAAGCGCGATTCCGGCGAACGACCACCATAGGCGCGGTCCGCGGCCGAAGGCGAAATAAAATCCAAGGATGGTGCTGATCACACCAGTGACGTAGCCGAGAATGTAATAGCGGGGGAAGATAGTCCCGACGACCTTGCCTGCGTCAGCGGTGGACAGCACGGAAAAGACTGCGGGTGCCGTGAAAGCCGAGAAGAAGATCATCCCACCCAGCCATACAACCAGCGACAAGAGATAGATGAATAGTGTTGCCATCGAATTAGTGTAGGTAGGGCTTGTTGGCTCCCGGAATCGGCTGACGTTGGGCGAAGCCTCCTTCAACTGGATGCCACGCGACAATCTGATCCTCACCCGGCTGCCAGCAGAGGAAAACCACGTTGCCCTCTTCAATCTCCCAAGGGAAGTCGATGAGGCCGAGGTCGATATCCTTGAGGAAGCAACCGTACGATTCGATCTCTTGCGCCGCGGTCGCCATCCGGCCCGCCAACTCGCGCAAATCCGAGTGGCGTTCGATGATCTGCGGCAATTGCATCCGTTCGACCGCCGGGTCTTCGACCGCGATAACTTCGATTTTGGCGCGGAGTTCGCGGGCGATTTCCTGGAGCTTTTGGATCAAAGGGGCAATCACCGGGATCAGTTCATCGGCCTCGCCCGGATTGAACAATTTATCGAAATGATAGTTAGCCAAAACGATGCTTCGCTTCCCAGGAATTGTCTTCGCGAATCAAATAGGAGTGCTGCGGGAAAGTTCCTTGTCCTACCCGAGGTCCTATATTACGTTAAAAATTCGTAGTCTGAAAAGCGCGTGCGTATTACCGCGCGGGGTCTTGAAAGGCCATTAGTTTCGGCTGCCGGGGGGTTACGCATGTCTGAACAAGCCAAAGGGGAAAAGCGCTTCGAGACGGAAGAGGATCTGAGCCAGGTAGAGATACCTGAGCTGCTGCCGGTCCTGCCATTACGTGGCATCGTCATTTTTCCCAGCCAGATTCATCCGTTCCTGGTCTCGCGAGCCTCGTCACTCAAGCTGATCGAGGATGTCGGCCAGAATTCGCGCATTATCGGACTGACGGCGCAAAAAAATCCCGAAGATGAAAATCCGGCACCGGAGGCGCTTTACAGCGTCGGCACCGCGGTGCGGATTCTCAAGATGCTGAAATATCCGGACTCGAGTGTCCGGGTGCTGGTGCAGGGACTTGCCCGCATCCAGCTGAAAGAATTCACGCAGCGCGAGCCCTACTTCATAACCGGGGTAGCACGTCTGCCCGAGACCTTCGTTCCCGAGAAAGAAACCTCCGCTTTGCAGGCGAATTTGGTGAGCCAGTTCTCCAAGTTCGTCTCGTTGGTGCCATACCTGCCAGACGAACTGCAGGTGATGGCGATGCAGGTGCGCGATCCGGGCCGGCTGACCGACCTGTGCGCCTCCTATTTAAAGATCGCGATCGAGGAACTGCAGGATCTACTGGCGACGCTCGACGTGCGCCAGCGCCTGGAAAAACTGCTGCTGATCCTGAGCCGCGAGATCGAGCTGCTCGAACTCGGCCACAAGATTCAGTCGCAGGTTCAATCCGAACTCAACAAGAATCAGCGCGAGTATTACCTCCGCCAACAGTTGAAGGCGATTCAGCGCGAACTGGGCGAGGCGGATGGGCGTTCAGCCGAAATCGAAGATCTGGAGAAGAAGATCGAAGCGGCCCAGATGCCCGAGGATGCGCGCAAGGCCGCCAACAAGGAACTCGATCGGCTGCGGATGATTCCGCCCGAGTCAGCGGAACATACTGTTGTCCGCACCTATATCGATTGGTTGGTGACGCTGCCCTGGGCCGTCTCGACCGAGGACAACCTCGATATCAAGAATGCGCGGGCCGTCCTCGACGAAGATCATTTTGATCTCGAAAAGGTTAAGGAGCGTATCCTCGAATTTCTCGCGGTCCGCAAGCTGAAGCAGGACACCAAGGGGCCAATCCTTTGCTTCGTTGGCCCTCCGGGTACAGGTAAGACTTCGCTCGGGCGGTCGATCGCGCGGGCCTTGGGGCGCAAATTCCAGCGACTGTCACTCGGCGGCATCCGTGACGAAGCCGAGATCCGGGGCCATCGCCGAACCTATATCGGCTCGCTGCCCGGCCGCATTATCCAGGGACTGCGCAACGCGGGTTCAAACAATCCGTTGTTCATCCTCGACGAGATCGACAAGCTTGGCGCGGATTTCCGCGGCGATCCGGCATCGGCGCTGCTCGAAGTGCTCGATCCCGAGCAGAACGGAACGTTCACCGATCATTATCTCGACGTGCCGTTCGATCTGTCGAAGGTGCTGTTCATCACGACGGCCAATATGCTCGATACGATTCCGCATGCATTGCGGGATCGCATGGAGGTGCTCGAACTTCCCGGCTACACCGAGGAAGAGAAGCTTCAGATCGTCTATCGCCATCTGATTAAGAAAGAGATGGCCGAGAACGGTCTCGATAACATCGAGATCGATTTCACGCGAGAAGCCGTCGCCGAGATTATCCGCAGCTACGCACGCGAAGCGGGCTTGCGGAATCTGGAACGCGAAATTTCGCGGATTTGCCGCAAGATCGCCCGCTCGATCACTGAAGGCGAAGCCGCTCCGGAGAAAATCACCGTCGAGATGCTACAGAAGTACCTCGGACCCCCGAAGTACTTCTCGGAAGTGGCCGAGCGCACCAACGAACCCGGCGTTGCGACCGGGCTCGCCTGGACGCCGAACGGTGGCGATATCATCTTTATCGAGAGCACCCGGATGGGCGGACAGAAGGGTCTTATCCTGACCGGTTCGCTCGGCGACGTGATGAAAGAATCGGCGCAGGCGGCGCTGTCGTATATCCGTTCGCGCGCCGACAAACTCGGTATCGCGCCGGAGTTTTACGATAAGTCAGATATCCACGTGCATGTGCCTGCGGGTGCGATCCCTAAAGACGGGCCTTCGGCAGGTGTCACGATGACGGCGTCGATGGTCTCGTTGCTGACCGGACGACCGGTACGATCCGACGTTGCGATGACGGGCGAGATAACGCTGCGCGGCAAGGTGCTGCCGGTTGGCGGAATCAAGGAGAAGGTGCTGGCAGCGCGGCGCGCGGGAATCCGCACGGTGATTCTGCCGAAGCGCAACGAGCACGACCTCGACGATATTCCGCCCGAGCTGCGGACCGAGATGAAGACGATCTTCGTCGAGACGATCGACCAGGTGCTGGAGCATGCGTTGCGGGATCGCACGGAAGATCCGGCCGACGATGAAGACGAACGGCCGCCGCGGGTGAAGCATCGGAACCAGCCGACGGTCCAGGCTGCACCGCGATCGCGCCGCTCGCTGAATTAGCACTCTATTAGCGCATTTTCGGCGATCATGCGCTAATTTTACTGCGTGCGACCTGATCGGCGTTATCGTAAACTGATGGCGTGAAGATCGCGATCGTGGCGGCCGAGATGGGGCCGCTGGCCAAAGCCGGTGGACTGGGCGATGTAATCGGCGCCCTGCCCCAAGCATTGCTGCGCGCGGGTGCGAAGCCGAGCGTAATCCTGCCCGGCTATCGCGATCTGCTGGAACACAAGGCCAGCAGCGTCTACGAGGGTAACGCCGATCTGCTGCTCGGTGGCGAGCGCGAGAGCTATCGAGTCTTGCGCGCGGACGGGCCCGACGGCGTCCCGCTCTATCTGATAGACCATCCGAACTTCTTCAATCGAGCAGGAATCTACGGCGAATCCGGGACGGACTATCCGGATAATATCCGCCGCTTCATCTTCTTCGGGCGCGCGGCAGCGACGGTCGCGGCGAAGCTGAATCCCGACGTGCTGCATGCACATGATTGGCATGCTTCGGTCGCGACGCTGGTTGCTCGCGCCGACAGCGAGCTTCGTGAGCGCTTCGCCAAGACGGTATCAGCCTTCACGATCCATAATCTGGCGTTCCAGGGCCTATGCACGACGCGCGATTTCCCGCTCCTAGGCCTCGATTGGTCATGGTACTCGGTCGACGCGCTCGAGTTCTACGGGCAGGTGAACCTGATGAAGGGCGCGGTGATGATAGCCGATGGCGTTTCCACCGTGAGCCCGAGCTATGCCTACGAAACAGCGCATGACCCGGAACTGGGTTTCGGGCTCGATGGTGTCCTGCGCGGCCGTGGCGAGCATTATTGCGGAATCATCAACGGCGCCGATTACCATGAATGGGATCCGTCGAAGGATCAGTTGATCGGCACGCGCTACACGCCTTCGCGACGCGCCGGCAAGAAGGCCTGTCTTTACGATCTGCGCGAGGAGTTCAAGCTGCCCCATCTGATCGATACGCCGGTGATCGGGATGGTCACGCGGATGACGTCGCAGAAGGGTATCGACCTTTTGGTGCAGGCGCTCGATCGGCTGCTCGATCTCGATGTGCAGCTCGTGATGCTCGCAAGTGGCGATCGCGAACTGGAACGGCAGTTTCAACTCGCCGCGCAACGCCATCATGATCGACTGCGGGTGATCAACGGCTTCGATAACGGCTTGGCCCATCGGATTCAGGCCGGGAGCGATATGTTTTTGATGCCCTCGCGCTACGAGCCGTGCGGGCTGACGCAGATGTATGCGCTCAAATACGGCACGGTGCCTATCGTGCGCGCGACCGGCGGACTCAAGGATACGATTACGGATTTCGATCCCGTTGCCGGCACCGGCAATGGCTTCACCTTCACCGACTATACGCCCGAGGCGCTGACCGAGGCGGTGCAATGCGCCGTTGAGGTTTTTCGCAGTCCGGGACACTGGGTCCGCCTGATGAGCAACTGCTTCAAATCCGAGTTCTCCTGGGCATACTCGGCCGAGCAGTACATCAAGTGGTTCGACCAACTGATTCGCGAAACAGCCGGCAAATAATTTCTCATGGCTGATGCATCGCCAACGTGGGTGGCCTATGCCGATGGCTCGTGCCTGGGGAATCCGGGGCGCGGCGGCTGGGGTGTACTGGTAATCGATCCCGACGGCAACACGCACGAGTATTCCGGCGCCGATCCCGCGACCACCAACAATCGGATGGAGATCACTGCGGCGATCGAGGCGCTGCGATCGCTACCCTCCGGTGCCGAAGTAAAGTTGCATAGCGATAGCCAATACGTCGTTAAGACGATGACGCTCGGATGGAAGCGGCGCGAGAACCTCGATCTCTGGCGATTGCTCGATCACGAAGCGATACGCCGTCGGGTGCGATGGGAATGGGTGCGCGGCCATAACGGCGATCCACTGAATGAGCGCGTCGACGAACTCGCACGAAGCGCTGCTGAAGGTCGCGCGGCGCGGAATGCTCCCGCCTCTCGTGCATCACAGAAGGCTGCCCCAACCGTCGCGATGAGGCTCGCATCACTCTTGCGCCCCGGCGAAGAAGTGCGCCAGTGTGCAGCTTGTGGCAAGGACTTCGTCGCAATCGAGAAGGAGCGTTTTTGTTCACACGTCATATGCCAACTCCGCGCACGCAGTGCCGAGAGGTAGCTGATTAGCCCGCCTCCCTAGCAAGCCCTTCCAAACGATGGACGCGCACCTTTACTTCGACGCGTGAGCCTAGTCGATTCAGAATGGACATCAGGCGATCGGTGGTAAAACGGCCTAAGTCTGCGTTGCGGATACGTGAAAAATCAGCCGCTGCAATTCCGGTACGATCATGAGCCGCACGCACGGTCAGGTGATCGCGGTCCAGTATCTTTATAATTTCAGCTGCCAATATGCTCTTGAGTTGCTCCACATCCGGGTCTTTGTGCCCGAGGTCGCGGAACACATTGCCGCTGCCGCGCTGCAGTTCAAACCTTTCGCGTTTCATTGCAGCATCTCCTTCAATCTCTTCAAACGTTCATGAATCAAATCGATCTCGCGTTGCGGCGTTTTGATACCCCGGGTCGATTTCTTCTGAAACGCGTGAAGCACCTAGATTTCGTCGGCAAGTTGTACTGCATAGATCACCCGATACGCATCGCCTCGAAACGGCAAAGCGATTTCAAATACGCCGGATCCAAAACCGCGCATCGGCTTAGCGATATCCGCCTTCCCACCTTCCGCAGCGATCGTCAGGGCAGTTAGACAAACCGTTCTGGCACCCGCTGGAAACGTTTCGAATTCCCGCAACGCCGCGCTAATCCACGAAATCGGCCTTGTCTTTCGCGTCATCGGGTGGTCTTTCTATGTAGTCATATTTGACTACAATCGTCAATGGTGAAAGTCCCGGCCTGATGGCTGTGCGCTTAGGTTGACGCGACTGGCCGGTCCGGCCTTTAATGCGGGGCATGGTCGGAATAGTTTCATACGGATCGTACATTCCCTATCGGCGATTGAAGCGGGCTGCGATTGCGGCGATGCTCGGCGTACCAGCGACGCGCGGCGAACGTGCCGTCGCCAGCTTCGACGAAGACAGCGTCTCGATGGCGGTCGAGGCGATACGCGACGCGCTCAAGGGCGTGCCTAAAGCCAAGATCGGATCGCTGCTCTTCGCCACGACGACGCCTCCTTACGGTGAAAAGCTCAATGCGGCGATTGTCGGCGCTGCGGCGCAATTGCCGGCCGAAATCCGCGCCTCGGATCTCACTGGATCGACGCGTGCGGGTCTCGCCGGGATGCTGCAGGCTGCGGAGGCCGCCCAGGCGAGTGGCGGGTACTCAGCGATCGCGATGGCCGACGCGCGGCTCGGCGCTCCCGAAGGCAAGATGGAGCAGCAGAACGGCGACGGTGGAGCTGCCTTCGTCCTGGGCAACGAGAACGTAATCGCGGAAATCGAGGCCAGCGTCTCCTTTACGCGCGAATTCCTCGACGGATGGCGCGCGCCCGGTGAACGCTTCGGCCATTCGTGGGAGGAGCGTTTTGCGCTGACTCAGGCCTACGGACCGCTGTTGCAGAAAGCTGTCACGGCCGTGCTCGAAAAGGCCAAGGTCAAGCCCGACGATATAGCCAAGGTACTACTCGACGCCCCGAACCCGCGCGCCGTCGACGAATTTGTTCGCGCCGTCAAGCTCGATCCAACCCGAGTTGCGGATTCGCTTGCGCTGACGGTGGGTCAGGCCGGTGCGGCGCATCTGGGCCTGATGATCACTGCCGCCCTGCCCTCCTGCAAGCCGGGGGATCGTATCCTGGTCGTCGGTATCGCCGATGGCGCCGACGCGATGATCCTCAAGATCACGCCTGCCGCCGCGAATTTCCATCCGGTGCATTCGGTTGGCCGGATGATCGAATCGAAGGGCGACGTGAGCTACGCCGGTTATCTCAAGTGGCGCGAGATTCTGCCGACCGAACCGCCCCGTCGTCCCGATTTCGACCGACCGGGCGCTCCGCCGATGCTGCGCGCGAGTCAATGGAAGTTCGGGCTCATCGGCTCGAAGTGCACCGCCTGTGGCACACCGCAATTGCCGCCGCAGCGCGTATGCGTCAAGTGCCAGGCGCACGACAAGATGGAGCCGTATCCGTTCGCGGATCGGGTTGGTCGCATCGCGACCTATGCGTTCGATCGGCTGGCTCCGTCGCTGAATCCGCCGGTCGTGAACGTCGTCGTCGATTTCGATGGCGGTGGCCGTTTCTTGTGCGAGATGACCGATTGCGAGGCCGACAAGGTCGCGATCGGTGACGAAGTCGAGATGACGTTCCGGCGTTTGTTCACCGCCGACGGGATTCATAACTATTTCTGGAAGGCCCGTCCAAAGCGGTAAGAAGCTTGATCGATCACGCCTTGAGTCCCGCTCCCCGATGGGAGAGAGCGAAGCATCGAGAGCATAGTCTCGATGCGCGGTGAGGGTCCACAAGCGATGATTATTGGTGAGCGCAATGCGAACAATGAAACCGGTACCGGCTCCGCTCGCATTGCTCGCGCAGCCGTTCGGGATCCTTCGGCTTCGTTCGCGTTGCTCACTTCGCTCAGGATGACAAAAGTTTCGTTGAGTTGAAGTATAGGACAGGGCACTAAGCAATCACCAGCGATTTGTTCCGCTATCAACCCGCCAACTTCAGGGGAGGAGTTGCCAATGGGATCGAACGGAAAGAGTCACAACGGCGCGAGCGGCGCTTCCTGGCATAGCCAATATCCTAAGCTCGGCACCGAGCCTGTCCCGATAGAACCTTATATCTCACCGGAATTCTTCGAGTTGGAGCGCGAGCACGTTTTCAAGCGCGCCTGGCTCTGCCTCGGCCGCGAGGAGCGGATTCCGAAACCGGGCGATTTCTTTATCAAGGATATAGCGATCGCGCGGACCTCGCTGATCGTCGCGCGCGGCGAGGACGGAAAGATCCGCGCCTTCCATAATGCTTGTTCGCATCGCTCGAACAAGGTCGAGTGGCAGGCCAAAGGATGTGCCTCGACGTTCACGTGCCCGTTCCACGGATGGTGTTACGGACTCGACGGCAAGCTCATCGCCGTTCCCGATGAGAAGAGCTTCTTCAATCTCGACAAGTCGAAGCTCGGACTCACGCCGATCGCGCTCGACGCCTGGAAGGGCTTTATCTTTATCAACCTGAATCCCGAGCAGACCCTACGCGAATATCTGGGCGAGTTTGCGGACGCGATCGAGGACTATCCTTTCGCGGCCAACGGGGTGAACTGCTACGAATGGAGCACCGAGCTTAACTGCAATTGGAAGCTCCTGCGCGATGCTTTCAAAGAGGCCTATCACGTCGCGTTTCTCCATCGCCGATCGCTGCGCGACTCCTACACCGGTCGCCAGAATCCTTTCGGCCACGCGCTCTATTTCAAGCTCTTCCCGCTCCATCAGCGATGGTCACTCGCGGCGAATCCGGCCTATCAGCCCTCCCCGCTTGAAGCGATGGCCTATCGCTATTCCTCGTTCGTGCTCAAGAACGATTTCGACAAGGAACCGCCCAAGGGCGCAAACCCGACCGGCGATCCCAACTGGGTGCTCGATATCAACGCGATCTTTCCGAGCTGCCTGATCGATACGCTCCAGAACGGTTACTTCACCTATAACTTCTGGCCGATCGCCGTCGATCGGACCCTATGGGAAGTGCGGGTCTATTTCGGCGAGCCGCGTAATGCTGCGGAGCGGTTCAGCCAGGAGCATGCCCGACTCACTTTCCGCGACGTAATCATGGAAGACGCCGCCACGATGGAGAACACGCAAGCAGTTCTCGCCTCGGGCGCGAAGACGCACTTCCAGTTCCAGGACGAGGAGTTGCTGCTGCGTCACGATAACAAGGTGCTGGCGGACTATATCAAGGCGAAGAACGGCAAGGCTCAGACCAAATCGAAAGCCAAGTCGACCGGAAAGAGGAGCGCGAGTCATGCCCAAAATGCGGCTGCCTGATCAGTTCCGCGATCTTGAACCGCTCGCCGCCGGATGGTCACTCGCGACCGAGGCCGAGCGGCACGCCAAACGGATGAACAGCACGATCGAGGAACTGCGCGCCTTCTACGATGCGCTGATGCCGCGAATCGAAGATGTGCTCGGTTATCTGAGCGAGTTTCAAGTCGGCTCGCTGACACCCGAGGGACGGAACCTGCTCCATCTGGCGTTTTCGCTGGCGGAGATCGGTCCCGCGGTCGAGTTGTACGGAATGCCCGAAGTACCCGACGGCTTCGACTCGCGCCGGTTTATCCCCGCCCCTGGACAGTAATCGACGAACCGCGACACCTTCGCCCATCGCGACTGACTTCACCTCTCATCTGCTCACACATAATCTACTATGTGTGAGCAGTTTGATTACGGCCTTCGCGTTTTGCTGCCTGATGCTCTCGGCGGTGGCCCGCGCCGCTGATAAACCGCGGCTCGATCTCGCGACCGCCGATTGGTCGGTAAACGCACCTCGCAGTCTTGTGGATGACCCACCCTCCGACAATGAGATCAAGGATTTCGCCGCGAAGATTAACGATGGTGTAGCTCCCGAAGGTGTGTGCTCCGCGGTATTCGCGGACCTTCGGGCACTCGGGCACGCTTTCATTGGTAATGGTTTCCGCTACTGGCCGTTCTTGCGCTCTTAAAGTCATAGACAAGAATGCTCACGGCTTCACCGCATACGCCATCGATCAAGCGCACGGAATCGATGGACCTGAAATCAAGGATTTAGAAGGCAATGGTCGATTGGAACTCGTCGTCGAGACCGAATTCACGCCCTTCGCAGGCTATGGAGACAACCCACTCGGCACCTGGCCGGTGATCTACACCTGGAACGGTAGCGGATACGTCGATGCGAGCAGTAATTACAAAGTTTCTTACGAACGACACTTGAGGGAGCTGAAGAAACAGATCGCCATCGCCGGAGCGGGATATCGTTCGGAACCCGAGCGTCGGCAGCCAATCGTTCCTAAAGCGCCGAAGCTCGCCATTGCCGCAGGTGATTACTACGATTAGATTCCGGGATCACGCGCGTGGTCTTCACCACCTCGTAGGTTATCACCTCAGCATCCGACATCGGCGCATTCCGGTGAGGATATAGGCTTGATATGCCTAAAAGCCGAAGCGGACAAAATTGAGCGATTTATCGGTTTAGGGAATCAGGCCAGTTTGAATGACGCTAGTCGGTGGGCCGACAGCGACGACCCTAAGCTTCGCGACTTTGCCGTTGAAGTGTTGGCGGCTATCGGCACGTCTGAGGCGCAGGCTCGTCTGCAAAAACTAGGCGACGATTCGTTCAGGAGCATCGCTGAGAAGGCGAAGTATTCGTTGAAAATATTGGCCGCGGGAGGGAGCCACACGCGGTGGAACCTGAGGATATTCCGCTGTCTCAATTTCAAGACGCCAATGAGCGATCCGCCCTGAAAATGAGAGCGATGCCAATCGCGCAACATGCGAGCGCGGCCCGCAAAACGCTTGGGATCGTGTTCGCGGCTGTGTTATTACAAGGCAGGATTTCGTACACTCAATAGCAAGGAACAAGACGGCGGCGGCTTGAGGAAGCGCCGACCGACTGGAGGAAACTAGATGGCAAGCCGTGGAATCAAGGATCGCGTCGCGATCGTCGGGATGGGCTGCACGAAGTTCGGCGAACATTGGGACAAGGGCGCCGACGACCTCATGATCGATGCGGCCTACGAGGCCTACAAGTCGGCGGGAATCGAGCCCAAGGACGTCGATGCGTACTGGCTCGGCACGATGGGATCCGGCGTCTCCGGCTTGACCCTAAGCGAACCGCTCAAGATTCAATACAAGCCGGTTACCCGCGTCGAAAATATGTGCGCGACCGGTTCCGAATCGCTCCGCCAGGCGGCCTATGCGGTCGCGTCGGGCGCGTTCGATTGCGTGATGGCGATCGGCGTGGAAAAGCTGAAGGACTCGGGCTTCTCAGGACTCGTGGTGACCAATCCGCCGAACGACGGCACCCCGGCCAACATGACGCCGCCCGCCCTCTTCTCGTTGCTGGCGCCGGCCTACTTCAAGAAGTACGGCCTCGATCCCGAAAAGGGCCGCGACGTTCTCGCCCGTATCGCATGGAAGAACCACAAGAACGGCGCCAAGAACCCCAAGGCGCAGTTCCAGAAGGAAGTCTCGATGGAAGCGATCAAGGGCTCGGCCAAGATCGCGGATCCATTGTGCGTGATGGATTGCTCAGGCGTATCGGACGGCTCAGCCGCCGCGATCGTCGTGCGGGCCGAGGACGCGTACAAGTACACCAAGAATCCGATTTTCATCAAGGCGCTGTCGTTCGTTGCCGGACCAGCCGAAGGGCCGGTTTCGCAGGAATACGATTTCACGAGCTTCCCGGAAGTCGTGGCGACCGCCAAGGACGCATACGCGCAGGCGGGTATCACGAATCCGCGCGAGCAGATCAGCCTCGCCGAGGTTCATGACTGCTTCACGCCGACCGAGTTGGTGCTCTACGAGGATCTCGGATTCAGCAATCGCGGAACGGCTTGGCAGGACGTGCTCGAAGGCTTCTTCGATCTCGAAGGCAAACTGCCGGTCAATCCAGACGGCGGCCTGAAGTCGTTCGGCCATCCGATTGGCGCGTCGGGCCTCCGGATGATGTACGAGATGTGGTTGCAGCTCCGCGGCGAAGCTGGTCAGCGCCAGATCAATAATCCGAAGCTCGGCCTCACGCATAATCTGGGCGGACAACCCGGACGCTGCGTCAGCTTCGTATCGGTGGTCGGCAGCCAGCTCGGATAACTCGTCGCTACCATAGCCATCATACGGCTGCGGTAGTTCGATTTACCTGGCTTAACACAACGGAGAGAGCGACAACGCTCTCTCCGTTTTAATTTTATTGCGCTTTTTATCTCTAATAACCCTATAAACAGGACAACAGTCCACTGGCATTCTCGATAACTTTCTTTAGAAGCTATTGTATCGGCAATAAGAGTTAACTAATCTCAATAGCATCCAAGTAGCCTTGGGGAATTGAATCTCGCAGATCGTCAGGGGGTGACGACTATGAGACGAGTAGTGGCCTTGAAGACGGATAAGGGCAAGAAAGTTGTGATCCATCTCGATAACTGGGGTGGAGGAATCGATCGCCAGTTCCGTCGATGGATTCGTGAGCACGACGGATGGCGCTGTCTCGAAACAGGCGAGATGGGCCGTAAGACCAGTCTGTTCTTCGGTAACCTTTTCGGCCGACGTACCTTACCGCGAAGCCAACCTGTATAAGCCAAGCGGCGACCTGATACATATCTCTCGCCCTGACTTCTGATCGCGTCCCAAGATCGATCGAACGCGGCTGTGCTAAGCTGCGGCCCGAGGGAGGTTTGGTCGTGAATCTCGACTCCGTCAGGGATCGCTTGGGGCAGCTATCGGACCGTGGCAAAGAGCTGGTCGCGGGCCGTTACAAATCCGAATACTCGAACCAGGAGCTGGTCGATCCGGCCGGTTTCCGCGAATGGCAAGTCGGATGCGTCGTCTTTCTGCGCGAAGCGCTGGGGGCCGAAAGCCCTTACGCCAAAGAATTCGAATTCAATTGTGATAGCCCCTTCCTGTCCGCGGTCGTGCGCGGACAGGCGATTCTGCGAGCGGCGCGCGAATATATCGAATTCGGGCCCGTCGCCAGAGTCGAGGAGCTGGTCGCCGCGGAGATCTTTTCCGATCTAATCGGGATGGCGGGACGACTGTTGCGCGAAGGCCGGATGAACGCAGCGGTGATCGTCGCGGCGGCGGTACTTGAAGACGTGATGCGCCGCAGCGCGCGCCATCGTCAGATCCCGATACGCGAGAACGTCGATACGCTCGTCGAGCTTAACGCGAAGATGATAGCGGGTGGAGCTTATCCGTCGGCGGTGCGCCAACGGATCGACGGCTGGGCAACTCTGCGAGCACGCGCCGAGGTCGAAACTTTCGAGGCGGAAGCTCAGTCAGATATCGAACGAATGATTCGTGGAGTGCAGGAGTTCGTTAACGACCATCTGTTCTGAGGATGCGCCGCCTGGAGCGACAGCGCATCCTCAAATTCACGCGAGTAGTTAGTTACCCGAACCAGCGAGGGTTAGTTCCACGCGGCGGTTTTGCGCACGACCCTCGGCCGTGTCGTTGGGCGCGACCGGGTTCGCATCGCCGAAACCCTGGGCGGTAATCAGCGTCGGATTTACTCCCTGCGAGACGAGGAAGTTAGCAACGTTATCCGCACGCTTTTGCGACAGGATAAGGTTGGTCGTGATCCCCTGCCGTCGCAGCACCGGACCAATCGGTACGTTATCGGTATAGCCGTTCACGTTAATCCGCGTCTGCTGCATCGGGGCGAGAATCGGCGCCATCTTGGCAATCATCTGCATCGCGCCGACCGACATGTGCCAGTCTCCGGAGGGGAAGAGCAGCTCGTCGTTTACCGTCACTTTGATAGCATTCTGCAACCGCTCGATGTGCATCTGCTGCGATTGAATCTGGGCCGACATCGTCTGGTTGAGGGCGTCATAGCGGGCCTGGAGAGCATCGTACTTTTGCTGCGACACGCATCCAGCCAACGACACGACAGCGATAGCGGCTGCGGCAGCGGATCTGGTCGATTTGAAGCGGGACATTTTCGGTGCTTTTCCTCACTGTCGCCGCAAACTTTCAGGGGCGATGCGGCTGGATCGTTATACACTCCCACGCGGAGCCAACCAAGTAGCTAGCGCTATGCGTAAGTGGGTCGGATTCACCGACGGCATCAAAGAAAAGGGCGCAGCCAGGTGCCGCGCCCTTTGCCAGTCGATCGTATTAGGTTGAAGTTAGAAAGTAGGAGCGGAAGGAACGATGGCGCTGCTCTGGCGAACGTCAAGTTTGCCCTGGAAGCAGGCATCGGGATCACCGACCACGCTGTGCTGCGAATAGAGGCTATCTGCCTTGCAGGACTTTTCAGGCTTGTGCTCAACGGACGTGTTAAGCATCGGCGAGATAAGGCCGAGCATTGATTGCCCGTTGGTGACGGTGCCGGCGGACGGCGCAGCCTGGGTCGATTGAGCACGCGCCGGTGCGTACGCGAGCAGGAGTCCGCCTACTACGATAGCGGCAACCTTGGTTGAAACGGTCATGTTACTGAACCTCCTCGTTACCCGTAGCGGTCCGTCTCAGGCCGTTTACGGCCGCGAGGGTACGTAGAGTACGATTTATGATTTCTTCGTACCAGTCAACCACCTTAAGTGTCGCCTTCGTGACTAAACGGCGGGCAGATGGTGTTCGTCTAGGCTGAGGCCTCCAGCCCTTCGTGTTCCAACCGATACCGCGACATCTTGCGATAAAGGGTGGAGAGATGAATCCCGAGCATCTGGGCCGCGCGCACCTTGTCGCCTTTGACCTCCTGCAAAATCCGCCGCATGTGATCGCGCTCGAGTTCTTCAAGCGTAATACCGGTCTGGATAGTAGGGGTCGCGTCGGCGCCGGCGTTCATCTTTTCCGGCAGGTCGTGGCTATGAATAACGTCGGTTTCGGCAAGGATCGTTGCGCGCTCGACGGTATTTTCCAGTTCGCGCACGTTGCCGGGCCACGAGTAGCCGATGATCAGGCGCATAGCGCCCTTCGAGAAGCGCATCGCGGGGCGCCCCAGCGCTTTTTCGTATTTGCGCAGAAAATGGTTGGCGAGCAACGGAATGTCGTCCTTGCGATCGCGCAGTGCGGGCAACTGGATCCCGATAACGTTGATTCGATACAGCAGCTCTTCGCGAAAGCGTCCCTCGCGGCCTTCCTTCTCTAGATCCTTGTTGGTGGCGCAGATGACGC
>Ga0335069_10006948_pt1 | contig 16388 bp, 13 predicted proteins | sample Lox_Sample_11_FD_206714 | JGI IMG/M metagenome (GOLD analysis project Ga0335069, IMG submission 206714) | Soil microbial communities from Loxahatchee National Wildlife Refuge, Florida, United States - Lox_Sample_1.1 | ecosystem: Environmental > Terrestrial > Soil > Wetlands | place: USA...
GTCGGCGCCGAAGCGGGCGCGGCCGGTTACCTTGTCGATGCCGTCGGGGCGGATCGGCCGGGTGCCGACGACCTTGAACTTACGCGTCTGGGATTCGGTGTTGTCGAGCGGCATGCTCAGGCCCTCCGCATTTCAGCGGCCGTATCCATGACGGCGCGCACGATCTTGTCATAGCCCGTGCAACGGCAGAGATTGCCGGCAAGGGCGAAACGCACTTCGGTCTCGGTCGGTCTCGGGTTGTGGTCGAGCAGCGCCTTGGCGGCGACCAGGAAGCCCGGGGTACAGATGCCGCATTGCAAGGCGGCATGCTCCAGGAACTTCTTCTGCAGCGGATGCAGCTTCTCGCCCTTGGCCATGCCCTCGATGGTGCCGATGTCGTGGCCCTCTGCCTCGGCGCCGAGCACGAGGCAGGAGCAGGTCAGCCGGCCGTCGATGGTGACGCTGCATGCGCCGCAATCGCCGGTGCTGCAGCCTTCCTTGGCGCCGGTGAGGCCCAGCCGATTCCGAAGCACGTCGAGCAGGGTCTCGTCCGGCTCGCAGACGAAGTCGACGGCGTCGCCGTTGATCTTGGTGGAGACTTTAACCGCGGTCATTCTCACTTCCCTCCGGCGCGCTGGGCGGCAATCTTCGCCGCGCGCTTTGCCAGCACACCGGCCACTTTGATGCGATAGTCCTTGGTGCCACGCTTGTCGTCGATCGGCTTGCAGGCGGCCGAGCAGGCGGCGGCGAGAGCGTCCAGCGCCTTGGCGTCGAGCTTGGTGCCGATGATCGCCTTCGCGGCGGCCGGAACCAGCAGCACGGTCGGCGCCACGGCGCCGAGCGCGACGCGGGCATCCTTCACCACGCCCTTGGCATCGAGCGTCAGGCTGACGCCGACGCCGACGACAGCGATGTCCATCTCGGTCCGCGGGATGAAGCGCAGATAGGCGTCGCCGGAGCGCGGCGGCCGTTTGGGGAGCACCAGCGCCTCGATGATCTCGCCCTTCTTGAGAGCGGTCTTGCCCGGTCCGACCGGCACGGCCTCGACCGGAATGGTGCGCTTGCCCTTGGGGCCGGAGATCACGGCCTTGGCGCCCGCGGCGACCAGGGCTGGGACGCTGTCCGCGGCCGGCGAGGCGTTGCAGAGGTTGCCGGTCATGGTGGCGCGGCCCTGCACCTGCTTGGAGCCGATCAGGTTCGCGGCCTCGACCACGCCGGGCCAGGCCTTCTTCAGGGCGGCATTCTCGCCGAGCTCGGCGCCGGTCACCGCCGCGCCGATCTTGAAGCCGGTCGCGGTCTTGGCGATGGTCCGGGTGCCGGCGATGCGCTTGATATCGACGATCAGGTCCGGCTCGATGAAGCCGGTGCGCAAGCGGACCAGGAGGTCGGTGCCGCCGGCCAGCACATAGGCGCTGCCCTTTTCCTTGGCGAGCAGCTGCGACGCCGCCTGCAACGTGGTCGGACTCTCATATCTCATTTGTTGATTCCCGCTCCCTGTGGAATGAGCGATCTAAACCTTCCCAACGCCTCCGCACAAGAGCCCTACCTATTGTAGTTATGTGCAACAGATGCCCATTCACAGTGGGTTGTGCACAGGCTGTGGACAAGTCTGCGCAACCCAGGCTTCCATAGCTGGTTGGTTCACCGTCCGCGCCCGCCAAATCCGGCCCATGGCACAGAAAAAGCTGACGAAATACCGCTCCATGCGGGACTTCGAGAAGACCGCCGAGCCGAGCGGGGGCGGTCGGGGCGTGATCGCGCGCTCGAACCGGCTGCGCTACGTGATCCAGAAACATGACGCGACACGGCTCCATTACGACTTCCGGTTGGAGCTGGACGGGGTCTTCAAATCCTGGGCGGTGACGCGCGGGCCTTCCGACGATCCCGCCGACAAGCGCCTTGCGGTCGAGGTCGAGGACCATCCGCTGGAATACGGCGATTTCGAGGGCATCATCCCGGAAGGCCAGTACGGCGGCGGCACGGTCCAGCTCTGGGACCGCGGCTATTGGGAGCCGGAGGGCGACAAGTCGCCCGAGGAGCAGCTGAAGAAGGGCGACTTCAAGTTCACGCTGGATGGCGAGCGCCTGCACGGCTCCTGGGTGCTCGTGCGCATGAAGTTCAACCGCAACCGCGATCGCAACAGCAAGCGCACCAACTGGCTGCTGATCAAGCATCGCGACAAGTACGCCCGCGCCGACGGGGCGAAGAAGCTGATGGCGCAGGAGACTTCGATCGCCTCCGGCCGCGCGATGGAGCAGATCGCCGCCGGCAAGGGCCGCGCGCCGAAGCCTTTCATGCTGAAGAAGACCCAGGCGCTGAAGATTCCGGCCGCCGCGGTCTGGGACACGTCCGGCCACAAAGGCCAGGACAAGAAGAAGCCGCGGCCGGCGACGGCGCGGAGCCGCACGGCAATGCCGGACTTCGTGGAACCGCAGCTCGCGAGCCTGGTGGACCGGCCGCCCGGCGGCGAGAGCTGGCTCCATGAGATGAAGCTCGACGGCTATCGCATGCAGCTCCGGGTCGACGACGGCAAGGCGCGGCTGCGCACGCGCAAGGGCCTCGACTGGACGGCGAAGTTCCGGGAGATCGCCGAGGCGGCCGCCGACCGGTTGAGCGACGGAATCTATGACGGGGAGGTCTGCGCGCTCGACACCAAGGGCGTCTCGAACTTCTCCGCGCTGCAGGCGGCCTTGTCCGACGGCAAGACCGACCGGCTGGTCTTCTTCGTCTTCGATGCGCTGTTCCTCGCCGGGGACGACCTCCGCAAGGCGCCCCTGACCGAGCGGAAGGAACGGCTGCAAACGGAGCTCGGACGCCTCAAGGGCGGGGCCAAAGAGGTCATCCGCTATGTCGATCACGTCGCCGGCAACGGCGCCGCCGTCTGGAAATCCGCCTGCTCGATCGGCCTCGAAGGCATCATCTCCAAGCTCGGGGATGCGCCCTATCGCGAGGGGCGCGGCCATGGCTGGCAGAAATCGAAGTGCCGGGCCGGCCAGGAAGTCGTGATCGGCGGCTGGTGGGGCGATGCGACCACCCTGCGCTCGCTGCTGGTCGGCGTCAGGAAGGGCGGCAAGCTGGTCTATGTCGGCAAGGTCGGGACTGGCTACAGCGCCGCCAAGGTGAAGCGCGTCCTCCCCAAGCTGAAGCCGCTGAAGACCGCGGAAAGCCCCTTTACCGGCGCCAATGCCCCGCGCGGCAGCAGCGCGATCCACTGGGTGAAGCCGGAACTGGTCGCGGAAGTGGAGTTCGCCGGATGGACCGACGACGGCAATCTGCGCCAGGCCGCCTTCAAGGATATCCGCGAAGACAAGGCCGCATCCGACGTCAAGGCCGAAAATCCCGTTGCCCCCGACGAGGTCGATGTCGAAATGCCCAAGCCCCGATCGACGTCCCAGAGAGCCAAAGGCAAAACCGAAGGCAAAGCAAGCGGCAAGCCGGAAGTCATGGGCGTCCTCATCAGCCATCCCGAGAAGGAGATGTGGCCGGGCGTCAGCAAGCTCGACCTCGCACACTATTATGAAGAGGTCGGCGGCTGGCTGTTGCCGCATATCCAGGGCATCCCCTGCTCCGTCGTGCGGGCACCGGACGGATACCAGAAGGAAAAGTTCTTCCAGCGCCATTCCATGCTCGGGCAATCCAAGCTGCTCGATGACGTGAAGGTGTCCGGCGACCGGAAGCCCTATCTGGTGATCAACCGGGTCGAAGGCCTGGCCGCGGTGGCGCAGATGGGCGGGCTGGAGCTGCATCCCTGGAACTGCCTGCCGGACCAGCCCGACGTGCCGGGCCGGCTGGTCTTCGACCTCGATCCCGATCCCGGCGTCGAGTTCAGCGCGGTGATCGCTGCGGCGAAGACCTTCAAGGACTGGCTGGAGGCCTTGGGCCTGACGTCGTTCTGCAAAACCACCGGCGGCAAGGGGCTGCATGTGGTGGTGCCGCTCGAGGCCGGCAAGAGCAAGGTGACCTGGCCGGAGGCCAAGGATTTCTGCCGCGAGCTCTGCGAGCGGATCGCCGCCGACGCGCCGGAGAAGTACGTCGTCAACATGGCGAAGGCGAAGCGGAAGGGGCGGATCTTCCTCGACTATCTGCGCAACGACCGGATGTCGACGGCCGTCGCTCCCCTCTCGCCGCGGGCGCGCGAGGGTGCCACCGTCGCGATGCCGCTGACCTGGGCGCAGGTGAAGTCCGGGCTCGATCCCAGCAAGTACACGGTCCGGACTGCCTGGGCCGCGCTCAAGAAATCGAAGGCGTGGAGCGACTACGCGAAGAGCGCGCAGCCGCTGCAGCCTGCCATTCAACGCATGCATAAGAGTCGAGGGAGATAGATCATGGCGATGCGACCCACCTGGCGCGGGCATCTCAGGCTCGCACTGGTGAGCTGCCCGGTGCGGCTGACCCCCGCCACCACCAGCAGCTCCAACATCCGGTTCCACAAACTGAACCGCAAGACCGGCAACCGGTTGCGCCAGCAGATGATCGATGCCGAGACCGGCAAGGTGGTCGAGCGCGACGAGACCATCATGGGCTACGAGTTCGAGAAGGGCCGCTACGTCAAGGTCGAGCCGGAGGAGATCGAAGGCCTGAAGATCGAGAGCTCCGAGATCATCACCATCGAGCGCATCGTTCCTGCGGCCGAGGTGGACTGGCTGTTCGCCGAGAACCCCTACATCGTCGAGCCCGACGACAAGAACGGCCTCGACATCTTCGCCACCATCCGCGAGGCGCTGAAGGCCAAGGAAGTGGTCGGCATCGGCCGCCTGGTGCTGGCGCGGCGGGAGCATCCGGTGATGGTGCAGCCGCGCGGCAAGGGCTTGATGCTGGTGACCCTGCACGATCCCCAGGAGGTGCGCCTGCCGGAGGAGATCTTCGACGAGATCAAGGACGTGAAGGTGGACAAGCAGAACCTCGCCATGGCGGAGACGCTGATCGAGCGCATGGAAGGCGAGTTCGACCTGTCGATGTTCGAGGATCGCTACCAGGCGGCACTCCAGGAGCTGGTCGAGGCGAAGATGAAGGGAAAGAAGATCACCGCGCCGACCGAGGTCGAGCGGCCGTCCAACGTGGTCAACCTGTTCGAGGCGCTGAAGGCCAGCGTGGCCGCCGAGAAAGGCACCGGCCGCGCCGCGTCGAAGCGCCCTGCCAAGACGGCACCGCCTCGCGCGGCGGCGAAGAAGGCCGCGGTGCGCAAGCGGGCGTGAGAACTCTCTAGCCCAGATTCTGCTTCAGGAATGCGAGGGTCCGGGTCCAGGCGAGATCGGCGGCGGCCTTGTTGTAGCGCGCCGTGTTGGTGTCGTTGTTGAAGGCGTGGTTGGCGCCGTCATAGACGTAGATCTGGTACTTCTTCCCGTTCGCCTTCAGCGCCGCTTCGTAGGCCGGGATGCCGGCATCGATGCCCTGGTCGAGGCCGCCGTAATGGAGCAGCAGCGGCGCCTGGATCGAGGGCACCTTCGCGGCATCCGGCTGCTTGCCGTAATAGGCGACGGCCGCGTTCAGGGTCGGCTCGGCGACGGCGAGATTGTTGACCGCGCCGCCGCCCCAGCAGAAGCCGACCACGCCGACCTTGCCGTTGGAATCGGGCCGCGCCCGTAAATTCGCCACGACGGTGCGCAGCCAGCCGACGACCTGGTCGGGCTTCAAGGTGCCGATCATGTCGCGGGCCTTGTCCTCGTCGGTGGGTGTCCCGCCTTGCGCACTCAGGAGATCGACGCCGCAGGCGAGGAAGCCGGCAACGCCGAGCCGCCGCGTCACGTCCTTGATGTGCGGGTTGAGGCCACGATTTTCGTGGATCACGATCACGGTCGGGAATTTGTCGCCGGTTGCGGGCTTGGCGACATAAGCAGCGATAGTGGCATCGCCTGCCGGGATCGACACGGTCTCGGTCCTGATGCGGGGATCGCTCTCCGGCACGGTCTCGGCCAGGGCGTAGTTGTTCTGCAGCAACAGAAGGGCCGCATTGGCGGCCGCGGTGCCGCCGGCCAGCACCGCCAGCCGGTCGAGGAAGCGACGCCGGCTCATACCCCCATGGGTGAAACGGTCATAGAGATCGATGATGGCCTGGTTCACGGTCATGCTCGCCTCCCTCGTTTCAAGGACGGCCCCAAGAATGCGGCAGTTTCCGTGAATTCAATATGCTCCCCGGCGGTTCCCGGCATCACAGCCGCGTGAGCGGCGATATTCCCAGGTTGATATAGCGAAACCGGACGACCCAAATGGGCGAACTGTTCCAGGTCTCCGACGTTCCCCATCCGAAGGGCCGATTCCCATGCTCACCAGGCGTTCGCTTCTGACCGGCTGTGCCCTGGGCGCTGTTGCCCTCAGTGCAGGCCGGCACTTCTGGCTGGGCGCGCCCCGGGCCGACGAGGCCTTTGAGGTGACCCATACCGACGAGGAATGGCACAAGCTCCTGACCGACGATCAATTCGCCGTGTTGCGCGAGGCCGCCACCGAGGCGCCGTTCACCAGCCCGCTGCTCCACGAGGCGCGGAAGGGCATCTTCGGCTGTGCCGGCTGTCACCTTGACCTTTTCGCCTCGGACACCAAGTTCGACAGCGGCACCGGCTGGCCGAGCTTCTGGCAGCCGTTGCCGAACGCGGTCGGCGAGACCAGTGACACCAGCTTCGGCATGGTCCGCACCGCGGTGCATTGCCGGCGCTGCGGCGGGCATCTCGGCCATGTCTTCGACGACGGGCCGGCGCCGACGGGATTGCGCTATTGCATGAACGGCGTCGCTTTGACTTTCACGCCCGCCGCCTGAACGCAACAACACGGTTCGATCATGATCCTTTATCTGCTGGCCTATTTCGGCGGCGTGCTCACCATCGTCAGCCCCTGCATCCTGCCGGTGCTGCCCTTCGTGTTCGCCCGCGCCGACCGGCCGTTCCTGCGCGCCGGCCTGCCGCTGCTGGTCGGCATGGCGCTGACCTTCGCCCTGGTCGCCACCTTGGCTGCGGTCGGCGGCGGCTGGGCGGTCGCGGCCAACCAGTACGGACGCTGGGCGGCACTGGTGCTCCTCGCCCTCTTCGGCCTCACATTGCTGATTCCTTCGTTCGCCGACCGGCTGACACGGCCGCTGGTCGCGCTGGGATCGCGACTCTCGAATTCCGCCGAAAGCGGCGACGAACGCGGCGCGATCCTGCCCTCCTTCCTGCTCGGCATCGCCACCGGCCTCCTTTGGGCGCCCTGCGCCGGGCCGATCCTCGGCCTGATCCTGACCGGCGCCGCGCTCAACGGCGCGAACGCGCAGACCTCGCTGCTGCTGGCAGCCTATGCGGCCGGCGCTGCGACCTCGCTGGCGCTGGCGCTCCTCGCAGGCGGGCGCGTGTTCGCAGCGATGAAGCGCTCGCTCCATGCCGGCGAATGGATCCGGCGCGGCCTCGGCGCCGCAGTGCTGGTCGCGGTGGTCGCGATCGCGCTCGGGGCCGATGCCGGGTTTCTCACGCGAATCTCGACTGCGAGCACGACCGCGCTGGAGCAGGGCCTGCTCGACAAGCTGCACCCGGCGCCGATGGAGGCGCCGAAGCAGGCCGGCGGTCAGCCCTCCTCCAACAACAGCATGATGCAAGCCAACAACACGATGATGATGTCGGCCAAGCCCGCGACGCCCGATCCCGCGGCTGACCTGCCGGTTGAAGGCGCGCTGCCCGACCTCTCCGGTGCGGTGGAATGGCTGAATTCTCCGCCGCTCACCGCCGCCGCGCTGAAGGGCAAGGTGGTGCTGGTCGATTTCTGGACCTATTCCTGCATCAACTGTCTGCGGACGCTCCCCTACACGGAGGCCTGGGCGGCGAAGTACAAGGACCAGGGGCTCGTCGTGATCGGCATCCATGCGCCGGAATTCGCCTTCGAGAAGGATATCGGCAACGTGAAGAAGGCGGTCGGCGATTTGAAGGTCGCGTATCCGGTCGCGATCGACAACAACTACGCGCTCTGGCGCGCCTTCGACAACGACTACTGGCCGGCGCACTATTTCATCGATGCCCAGGGCCGGATCCGCCATCATCATTTCGGCGAGGGCGACTACGACGAATCCGAGCGCGTGATCCAGGCGCTGCTGGCCGAAGCCGGCCACGGCACCGCCGCGAAGGACCTGGTCCGGGTGAGTGCGACCGGCGCGGAGGCGGCGCCCGACATGGACGACATCCAGTCGCCGGAGACCTATATCGGCTATAACCGCGCCGAGAACTTCGTCTCCCCCGGCGGCGCCGACGGCGACAAGTCCCACGTCTATCAGCCGGGCGCGCCGCAGCTCAACCAATGGAGCCTCAGCGGCGACTGGACCGTCGGCGGCGAGCACGCGACCCTCAACGCCGCGGACGGTGCGATCACTTACCGCTTCCACGCCCGCGACCTGCACCTGGTGCTGGGACCGGGCGCCGACGGCAAGCCGGTACATTTCCAGGTGACCTTCGACGGTGCCGCACCCGGCGCCAATCACGGCAGCGACATCGACGAGAAAGGCAACGGCGTCGTCACCGGCCAGCAGCTCTACCAGCTCCTGCGCCAGAGCGGCCCGGTCGGCGACCACACCTTCGAGATCAAGTTCCTCGACCCCGGGGTCCAGGCCTACGCCTTTACGTTCGGGTGAAGGTGTTCCACTCGGCCGTTACCAGCGCAGCGCGGCAGCCATCGGGAAATCGTCGTCCCCGCCGGGGCGATGGGGTATCTGTTCGTAGTGATCGAAGCGCATCGTGTAGTGCGCACCGCCCCGGGTCATGGAGCGGAGCGTGTTCACGTAGCCGAACATGTTGGCGAGCGGCACCATCGCGGCGACTACCAGGGCGGCGCCACCGCTGTCCATGCCCAGAACCTGGCCACGCCGTCTCATGAGGTCGCCGATCACGTCGCCCAAGTGCTCTTCCGGCGTCGTCACTTCCACCGTCATCATCGGCTCCAGGAGCTTCGGACCAGCCTGCGGGATCGCTGCCTGGAGGCAGGCGCGGGAGGCGATCTCGAAGCTCATAATGCTGGAATCGAGATCGTGATAGGCGCCGTCGATCAGGGTCGCCTTGAAGTCGATCATCGGGAAGCCGGCGATGACGCCGCTCTCCTTGGCGAGATTCAGGCCCTTCTCGACGCCCGGCACGTATTCCTTCGGCACCGCGCCGCCGACCACGTCGTTCTCGAACTCGAAGCCGCTGCCGGCCGGCAGGGGCTCGAAGCGGATCTTGACGCGGGCGAACTGGCCCGAGCCGCCGGTCTGCTTCTTGTAGGTGTAGTCGTGCTCTTTGACCTTGGTGATGGTCTCGCGATAGGCGACCTGCGGGGCGCCGACGTTGGTCTCGACCTTGAACTCGCGCTTCAGGCGATCGACGACAGTGTCGAGATGAAGCTCATCCGATCCCTTGACGATGGTCTGGCCGGATTCGTAGTCGATCGCGACCTGAAGCGACGGGTCTTCCTGGGCCAATAGCGCGAGTGCCGCGGTCATCCGCTCATGGTCGGCCTTCGACTTTGGCTCGATCGCAACTTCGATGACCGGGCCGGGAGATTTGGCATCCTTTGACACGGAAAGCTCGTTCTCAAGGTCATGACCGGCGCTCATCTTCCGATTGAAAGACAGTGCGGTGCAACCCGATAGTTCGGAATGAACTCGTGGATGGTCGGCCTTCGCCGACCCTGATGAGCGAGAGGGAGGGGGCAGCCGAGACTACGACCCCGACGCTTTACTACCGGCTCGCCAGCACCTTCTCCACCTCGGCCAAAGTCGGCATCGAGGGGGCGGTGCCGGGGCGGGTGACGGAGATTCCAGCGACGGCGCAGCCGAAACGGACCGCGGCGACCGGGTCCATGCCACGGGCGAGCGCGACGGCGAAGCCGCCGTTGAAAGCATCGCCGGCGCCGGTCGTTTCCACCACGGGCGCGACCTTGAAGGCGGGCACGAACTCGGAGCGGCCGGCGGCGTGGTAGAGCGCGCCGGCCTCGCCCAAGGTGATGACGGCGGCCTTGGCGCCCTTCTTCAAGAGCGCATCGGCCGCCTTGCGGGCGTTGTCGGGAGAGTCGACCTTGATGCCGGTCAGCTCCTCGGTCTCGGTCTCGTTCGGCGTCATGACATCGCAGAGCGCGAACACCTTGTCCTCGAGCGGTGCCGCCGGCGCCGGGTTGAGGATGGTGGCGACGCCGGCCTTGCGCGCGATCTCCAGCGCCCTGGTCGCGGCGGCAAGCGGCTGCTCCAGTTGGGTGACGAAGACCGCCGCCGACTGGATCAGCGCCGCCTTCGCGTCGATGTCGGCGGGGGAGATGGTCGCCGCGGCGCCGGGGCAGACGATGATCGCGTTGTTGCCGGTCGATTCCTCGACGAAGATATAGGCGGCGCCGGTGTAGTTGTCGGAAACCTGTGTCACCGCCGGCTTCACCCCCGCCTCTTTCCAGGTGGCGAGCGCCATCTCGGCGAAGGGATCCTTGCCGAGCTTGGTGATGAAGGAGACGTCGGCGCCGAGGCGGCCGGCCGCCACTGCCTGGTTCGAGCCCTTGCCGCCGGGCCCCAGCTTGAAACTGTTGCCGATGATGGTCTCGCCCATGCGCGGCGCGCGGTTGGCGCGATAGGCGGTGTCGGCGACGAAGACGCCGAGGATGACGATCGCGTTGCGGTCGGGCATGGCGGTGACTCTGTCGCGCCTACTTCGCGTCGGGCGGGATCACGCCCTTGGTGAAGATGAAGCAGCCGTAGAAGCGGCGCTCGCCGGTCTGGATCACACAATAGGCCTTCTTCGCCTTGTCGTAGAAGGCGAAGCGCTCGATCGACGCCATCGGCCAGGACTTGCCCTCGGCGGCGTTGATCGCCTTCTGCACTTCCTTCTGGACCGCGGGAACCTCCTTCGGCTTCCCGACCACCTCCATGCGCGCCGCGGCGTCGTCGATGAAGGTGTCGAGCGGCATCACCGAGAGGATCGCCTCGGCGGCCTCGGCCGAGGTCAGGTTCTCCATCCGCAGCAGGCGGCGGATCTTGGTCTCGCGCGCGACCGAATCCGACGGGAAGTTGGTGTCGGAGAGCACGAGATAGTCGCCATGGCCCATGGCGCGGAGCGCATAGAGCACGTCGGCGTTCAAGCGCGGATCGATCCCCTTCAGCATCCTCTTCTCCCCTCGGTTTCTTGAATCAGACCCGTTCTTGAATCAGACGCGCCGCCCGGATTCGGTGTCGAACAGATGAACTTGGTCGGGGCGCGGGCGCAGGTGCACGGTCTGGCCCGGCGCGAAACTGTGACGCTCGCGGAACAAGGCCGTGATCTCGGTCTCGCCCATGCGCACCACGACCATGGTCTCCGAGCCGGTCGGCTCGATCACGGCGACCTTCGCCGGGAAACCTTCCGTATTCGGCGCGAGCTCGAGATGCTCCGGCCGGATGCCGTAGACGACCGGCTGGCCGTCGGAGACCTCGTGGTTGCCCGCGACCGGCAGCCGGTTGCCCTCGATCTCGATCGAGAGCCCGCCCGATTGGATCCCATTGGCAGCCTTGGCGGCGCCCTTCAGGAAGTTCATCGCCGGCGAGCCGATGAAGCCTGCGACGAAGAGATTGCGCGGGCTGTCGTAGAGCTCCAGCGGCGTGCCGATCTGCTCGATCAGTCCGTCATGCATGACCACGATCCGGTCGGCCATGGTCATGGCCTCGATCTGGTCGTGGGTGACGAAGACGGTCGTCGTCTTCAGGCGCTGGTGCAGCTCCTTGATCTCGGTGCGCATCTGCACCCGGAGCTTGGCGTCGAGGTTGGACAAGGGCTCGTCGAACAGGAAGACCTGGGGATCGCGCACGATCGCCCGGCCCATGGCGACGCGCTGGCGCTGGCCGCCGGAGAGCTGGCGCGGGTAGCGCTGCAGGAACGGCTTCAGCCCCAGGATCTCCGCCGCGCGCTGCACCCGATCGTTGACGGTCGCGGCATCGGTCTTCCTGAGCTTCAGCGCGAAGGCCATGTTGTCGGAGACTGTCATGTGCGGATAGAGCGCGTAGTTCTGGAACACCATGGCGATGTCGCGCTGGGCCGGCGGCAGGTGGTTCACCACCTTCTCGCCGATCTGGATGGTCCCGCCGCTGACCGTCTCCAGCCCGGCGATCATCCGGAGCAGGGTGGACTTGCCGCAGCCCGACGGACCGACCAGAACCACGAACTCGCCGTCGGCGATGTCGAGATCGACGCCATGGATCACGTCGGTCTGACCGAAAGTCTTCTTGACGCCGCGGATGGTGACCTGCGCCATCGTGCCTCCCACTCCCATCGGCCGTTCAGCCGGTTCTTTCCTCGGAAATCTGGATTATCCGAGGCCCGGGCTCAAGTCCACCGCTATCGCCTGCGTGCCGCGGAAAACAGGCCCAATTTCAGCGAACGAACATTGCGGCGCACCATCATTGGGCGACTGGCATCCCATCTCAAGTTTCGTTCTGCCATACCGATTGCCGCATCAATTGTCCGACGAAAGATTGGGCCGAAACGCGAGACTTTATTGACACCCCCGGAAACTGCTCCAATACTCCATGCGCCTCAGAAACCGTCGATTTTCCGCCTTGGGGACCGGCACGCGACGCTTCAGAGCCTAGTCGGAAGAAGCCTCGCCGCATTCTGATCCGGACCCTCGACGCGAACGATCACGCGGCTGACGATGCGTTGAAAACAAAGTTCATCCCGGGGAGGAACAGTCGATGAAACTCGAGACGTATGAGATGATCATGCGGGCCCAGGCGAGCCGCCGCAATGTGCTGAAGGGCATGGCCGGCGCGAGCGCGCTGGCGGCGGGCGCAGGCAGCCTCGGCGGCTTCGTGAAGTCCGCCAGGGCGGACGACGAGGCCGCGTTCCGCAAGGCGCTGCTGCAGATCCCCGGCGTCGGCAAGGGCTCGCCCACCGATGCCGACTGGCAGAAGGTCGGCGAGATGTGCCTCGGGCCGACCAAGGCGAACATCAAGGAAGGCGAGTTCAAGGGCGTCGAGCTCAGCTTCATGGGCTTGAACAACCAGAACCTTCACAACCTGCTGTTCCGCGGCTTCCTGAAGCCGTGGGAGGCTTATACCGGCGCCAAGATCACCTGGATCGACCTCGCCCAGGCCGACTACAACCCGCGGCTCCAGCAGGCGATCGCGACCGGCACGGTCGACTTCGACATCGTGGAGATGGGCGCGCCGTTCGAGGGCGACGTCTGCGGCAAGGGCCTCGCCTCGGCGATGCCGGACTGGGTGAAGCAGCAGATCGACTTCGACGATCTCGTCAACTACCTGAAGCCGCCGGTCGGCACCTGGAACGGCAAGCAGTACCGCGTCACCATCGACGGCGACACACACAACTTCAACTACCGCACCGACTACTTCAAGGATGCGGACCTGGCCAAGGCCTGGAAGGACGCCGGCAACAGCAGCGAATGGGCGGTGCCGCGGACCTGGCAGCAGGTGCAGGCCGTCACCAAGTTCCTCAAGGGCAAGAAGATCGGCGGCCAGGACGCCTACGGCTATCTCGATCCCTGCAAGCCCTGGGGCGGGTTCGCCTTCTACTTCCTCGGCAGCCGCGCCTCGGCCTATGTGAAGCACCCGGACGACAAGGCCTGGCTGTTCGACCCCGAGACCATGAAGCCCCGGATCAACAACCCGGGCTGGGTCCGCGCCATCCAGGACGTGCTCGACGCGCTGCCGTCGGAGCCCGCCGACCAGATCAACGCCGACCCGAACACCACCGGCTTCCAGCAGTTCCTGGCCGGCACCGGCTCGATGTGCGTCTGGTGGGGCGACGTCGGCTCCAACGCCAAGACCAACGACGCCTCCACCATCGGCGACGTCTGCGGCTTCGACATCCTGCCCGGCTCCGACGACGTCTATAACGCCAAGGCCGGCAAGTGGGAGAAGCTGGCGAGCGGCCCGAACTTCGCGCCGAACCTCGCCTATCTCGGCTGGGGCATCTATGTCATGGCCCGAGTGGACAGCGATTCCAAGAAGCAGAAGGCGGCCTGGAGCGCCGCGGCCCATCTCGGCGGCAAGGACATCGCGCTCTGGACCGCGGCCTATCCCTCCGGCTTCCAGTGCTATCGCAACAGCCAGCACAACATCGACGAGTGGGTGTCGGCGGGCTACGACAAGGACTTCATCACCAACTACCTCGACTCGCAGTTCAACTCCTACAACCACCCGAACGGCGCGATCGAGCCCCGGATCCCCGGCATCTTCCAGTATTACAGCGCCGCCGAGGACGAACTCGCCAAGATCTATGCCGGCCAGGTTCCTGCACAGCAGGGTGCCGACAACATCGCGGCGGCCTGGGAGAAGCTGACCGACCAGATCGGTCGCGACAAGCAGATCGCGCTCTACAAGGGCTCGCTCGGCATGTAGTCGGGGTGAGCCGGAAACTGTGATCGACCCCCGGTCCGGCCGGTGACGCTTGCGGCGTCACCGGCCGATCGTTTATGAGACCACTCGTCCGACCCCAGACTGACGCGGGATTGCCGTCTCCATGGTGAGTGCTTCGTCGACCGCGGCGACTTCGAGCCCGGAATTCGTCTCCGATCAGGTGCCGCAGGGCCGCCGGAACGCCGGACGGCTGCTGATCACCCTGGCCTCGGTAGGGCTCGGCCTGATGATCCTGGTCCAGGCGCTGGATGCCGCCGGCGTCCTCGGCATCGGCTTCGAGAGCTGGCGGCCGACGCTCTATGCCTACCTGGTCTGGGCGGTGGCGCTCGGCTGCGGCCAGGTGATGATGCACGGCGAGGCGGGCCAGCGCGCCCTCTTCGTGCTGCCGGCTGCCCTCTTCACCGTGGCGGTCGCCATCTTCCCCACGATCTTCGGTCTCTACATCGCCTTCACCGACTGGAACCTCTCCTCCTTCGAGGGGCGGCAGTTCAACGGCGTGCAGAACCTGGTCGCGCTGTTCCAGGACGGCTTCTACTGGAACGCGCTGGGGAACATGGTGTTCTACGTGCTGATGGTACTGGTCGAGTATGCGATCGCCTTCGGCCTGGCCTTGCTCCTGAACGTCGATATCCGCGCCCGCAAGTTCTTCCGGGTCTCGTTCCTGACCCCCTTCATGCTGAGCCCGGTCGCGGTCTCCTGGATGGTCGGCAAGTCGATCATGGAATACCGCTTCGGCCCCGCCGCGGTGCTCGCCCGGCATCTCGGCTGGGAGAGCCCGGCCTTCTTCAGCTCGCCCTGGATCGCCAAGTTCTGCATCGAGGCGATGGACGCCTGGGTCTCGATCCCGTTCATCATGATCCTGCTGCTGGCCGGCCTGCAGGCGATGCCGAAGGAGGTGCAGGAGGCGGCCAGGGTCGATGGCGCCACACCCTGGCAGTCGTTCTGGAAGATCACCTTTCCGCTCATGCTCCCGGTTTCGGCGACCGCGGTGGTCCTCAGGATCATCTTCAAGCTGAAGCTCGCCGACATCATCATCAACGTGACCTCCGGTGGGCCCGGCGGCGCCACGGATTCGGTCTCCAGCTTCATCTACCGCGAATACCGCGACCGCTCGAACGTCGGCTACGGCACCATGCTCGCCATGTTCTACCTGGTGCTGATCATCATCTTCGTGACGCTGCTGCTGAACTTCGTCAGCAAGCGCATGCAGAAGCTGACGTGAGGCGACCATGGCGGTGATCCCGGAAACCTACGCCCTCGGCGAGACCTCGGCAGAGCGCACCAAGCGGATCGTCGGCCGCACCTTGATCTACGCCGCCCTCATCTTCTGGGCCTTCGTCTCGCTGTTCCCGGTCTATTGGACGATCACAACCTCGTTCAAGACCGCGGTGGACGTGACCCATGGGCACCTGATCCCCTGGGTGGACTTCCAGCCGGACTGGAAGGGCTGGCGTTCGCTCGGGCTTTCGCCGGACACGATCGGCCAGACCTCGACCGTGCGGGACGAGTTCCTGAGCCGCTTCACGAACAGCATCATCGCCGCGGGCGGCGCTTCCATGCTCGCGGTCATCATCGGCTCGCTGGCGGCCTACGGCCTCAGCCGGTTCCAGTACAAGTTCCTGTGGATGCGGAACAAGGACATCTCGTTCTTCTTCCTGTCGCAGCTCATTCTGCCGCCGGTCGTGCTCGCCCTCCCCTTCCTGGTGCTCTACAAGGAGCTGGCGCTGCTCGACACCAGGCCGGGCCTGATCCTGCTCTACACCTTGAGCGTGCTGCCGATCGTCATCTGGATCATGCGCGACCAGTTCGACACCATCCCGATCGAGCTCGACGAGGCGGCGCTGGTCGACGGGCTCTCGGTCTGGGGCGTGTTCGCGCGGATCGTGCTGCCGATCGCGCTTCCCGGCATGGTCGCCGCCTTCATCCTCTCGCTGGTGCTGTGCTGGAACGAGTATTTCTTCGCGGCACTCCTCACCAGCACCGACGCGAAGACCCTGCCGGTGATGGTGGCAAGCCAGACCGGCTCCCAGGGCATCAACTGGTGGTCGATGGCGGCGCTCTCCACCGCGGCGATCGTGCCGCTGATCATCATCGG
>Ga0335069_10006949_pt1 | contig 16386 bp, 10 predicted proteins | sample Lox_Sample_11_FD_206714 | JGI IMG/M metagenome (GOLD analysis project Ga0335069, IMG submission 206714) | Soil microbial communities from Loxahatchee National Wildlife Refuge, Florida, United States - Lox_Sample_1.1 | ecosystem: Environmental > Terrestrial > Soil > Wetlands | place: USA...
AGCCGCTGAACCCGGTTACGCCGGGCCATCTGCTGTTCATCCCGGTGCATCACGTAACAGCAGGCTCACCGCAGAAGCCATATGAGACGGCGCACTGCGTTGAGTACGCCGTCCGCTACACCGTCAGCCACGGCATAGCGGATTACAATGTCATCACTTCCTGCGGTGCCGCCGCGACGCAGATCATCTCGCACATCCACGTCCACCTGGTGCCGCGAGCTGATGGCGACGGCCTCGCGCTGCCGTGGACCGGCCAGGTGAAAATGAAGCCAGCTAAGGAGAACTGAGTGGTCTGCATTCCATGCCGGAATAGCGTTCACTGGGAGTGCCCGGAACCGGTTCGCCAGAGCCGGCCTGACCTTACCGAGACCGACCTCGCCGGCGGCCAGCTCTGTGATTGCCAGCACGGCACTCGCAATGACCCAGCCGCCGGTAATGGCATCAGCACCTGACGGTCTGGTAAAGTAATACAGTGGGTTATCAATTTGCAGACGTCCAGGGTTTTGCCGGCGGTTTCTCCGTCGGGATGACGCTCGCCGGCTTCCAGCTTGTCGCCAAGAGAGAGCAGCTGGCGAGCGGCGGCTTCGGCGTTCCCATCATGGAAGCGAACCGAGGATTCCTCGGTGATGGCTGGGATAGCCAGGTCTCAGAGCCGAAGGACTGGGATCTGCCGCTGCGGCGAGCGGATGTGGTCGGCGGCACGCCGCCGTGCAGCGCGTTTTCCGGGATGACCGCCGGCTACGCATCTCACGGTGTCGACTCGAAGATCAACGACTGCATGCACGAGCTGATGCGATTTGCCGCTCGAGCTCGGCCGGCGGTCGTCATCATGGAGTCGGTCAGCCAGGCATTCACGCGTGGCCAGGTTCTCATGAACCGGCTGTGGAATGACCTCGAGAAGCAGTCCGGCCTGCAGTACAAGTGCTATCACGTGCTTCAGGACAACTACAGCCTCGGCGGGGTAACTCGGCGCAAGCGGTACTTCCTCGTGCTCAGCCAGGTGCCGTTCGGGGTTGAGCTGCCGGAGCTGAAGTGGCTTCCCACCGTGGGAGACGCTCTCTCCGACCTTCGGGAACTGAAGCAGCAGTGGGAGCCGCAGTCATACGGCACGTCGCCGACGTGGTGGAGCCACCAAGTCAGGTCCGCTTCCGGCGCTGTCGATGGCCACTTCTTCAACGGCGGCAAGCGCACTGACCGGATGCTCGAGCTCGTCAGCGGGCTTCGAGACGCCGGCGTGGAGCCGTGGCTTCCCGGTGAGTCGGAAGAAGACATCCCGAAGCGGTATTACGAGAAGTTCGGAGCACTGCCGGAGTCCTGGCAGTACATCACCACAGGCGGCCTCACTCTCGAGAAGCATCTTCTTAACCGCAACTGGGAATCCGGCGGCTTCAGCCAGGCGAAGTACTGGGACTGGAAGGGGCCGGGCCGCGTTATCACCGGTGCTGGCCCATACATGGTCTGGCATCCAGACATGCGCCACGCCACGCACCGGGAAGTCGCTCGCCTCATGGGCTTTCCTGACGACTGGGTGATCGAGCCGCTGCGAAACGACCGGAATCTGCACGCTTACTGGGGTAAAGGCACGAGCATCGCCCCGGCTAAGTGGCTCGGAGACTGGGTGCGGAACAGCCTGGACGGGCAGCCCGGCGAGATCACCGGCATCCCGCAGCCGGACGGCAGCAGCCTGATCGACGTGTCAAAGCACTGGAAGCAGGTAGAAGAGCGGCTTAACCGGCCCATTAAGCTGCCGGAGCCACAGCCAGCCGCCGAGCCGGCCACGTCGCACCCAGTTTCGAGAGCGCCCTCGAGAGGGTCGTGGCAGAAAGCGGTGAAGCCGGCCAGGCAGGTTCCATCAGCGAGAGCCGCCGGCCTTTACCCCGCGTACCCCGGCTGGGAGTACGACCGGAAGCCGTCGGAAGGGCCGCGCTGGAAGGCGGAAGACCTGGACCGGCTGGCAGCCGCAGCTGAGGCGGAAACCGGTGACGGCGCTCACGACCGCGACGTCGCGGCGGTCATCAACAGCGCAGCGTTCCGGCGCCAGCACGGCGCGGAAGCATTCCGCGGCTGCGCCTGGTATCACGCTCGCGAGGCGCGGCAGCGGATTCACGGGATCACTCCCGCCAAGCCGAAGGAGAAAGCAGCCGTCGTGAAGTACGACAGCGCACCCGCGTGCTGGCCTGCCGGGTTCTTCCCACTGTGGCACCGGTGCATCGGCTTGCCGGAGCACGCTCGCGGAGCTGGCAACGCCATCATCTCTCCCGCTGCCGGCGTTCTCGACTACTTCACCAGCCAGCATCTCACTGCTGATGGCGTCGCCATCGACCCGCGGTCTGCCATGATCCGGCTGCTCGCTCGGCCCGGCAAGTACGTGATCACTTTCGCCAGCAAGAAAGGCACGCAGTACGAGCATGAGCACGAGGTCATCGACCCACTCGAGCTCGCCGTTACTGAGCCGTTCCGAGATAACCTGCTGCTGCATCGCCGGCCGGGCAAGCACGACCAGTTCATCATCGACGAGAAGCCGTACAAGAAACTGCCCATCGAGGGCACCGTGCTTGACCTCGGCGCTCACATCGGCACGTTCATGCGCGACGCCTTCTCACGCGGCGCTGAGCGAGTCATCTCGTACGAACCGGAGCCGGTGAACTTCGCGCTGCTGCAGCGGAACGCCGAGCCGTTCGCCGGCCGGGTGGAAACGCACGCCGTCGCCGTCGCCAGCCCACTGGCGGGAGCGTTCCGGCAGCTGTACCTCAGCTGGGCCGACTCGAGCGGCGGCCTCGGTTCCGGAGGCAATTCCTTCTACACCCCGGCCGCGCAGCGTCCCGTCGTGTCCGTCCCAGTGGAGAGCTTCGAGTCACTGCTCGCCCGGTACGAGCCGGCAACCGTGAAGATGGATATCAAGAACGCCGAGCGTGAGACGGACTGGGCTGCGGTCGCTTCATCGAGCCTGCGGCACTTCGCCATCGAGGCCGACTTCGACTACGCCCGCGAGGTGATCAACGCCGCTCTGGAGCCGGCTGGCTTCCGGTACCTGCAGCCGCCGCGTGAGCGAGGCTGGAAGCGTGGAGTCACGGTCTGGTCTCGCTCGTAAGATCCGCGGAAAATGCGTGGACGCAGCCGCCGGCTCGTAGTATTGTTTATCTTGTCAGCCGGTACGGCAGGCACCAGGCGAACGTCTGAGGATGCGGGTCATCCGCTTCCAACACGGCTCCGGACCTGGAGGCCATTGCCGAGCCGGCTGGCACCGGAACCTGAAGGCAGCTTGGCCCCGCAACGGGGAGATACAAGCCGCTGGAAGCAGCCGGAAACCAAATGGACAGGCCCGCGAGGGACTGGTAAAGTAGTACTCGTAAGGCAAGCACAAACTGGGCCGCAAGGCCCCTCCGCCCGCACGAGGCGGTAGTAGACCGGCAAGGCGATGCCAGGCCGGGTTGACAACTACATTGCCAACGTGACGGGCGGCCCGGAGAACTTGAGACACCCAGCCGGGCCGCTCTGATCATCATATGAGTGTAGCTTAACGGCAAAGCGACCGTCTCCAAAGCGGTTAGATGCGGGTTCGAATCCTGCCACTCGTGCGAACGGCCCGGTGATGCCTCTAGCTCGTTCTATGCACTCGGGTCTGCGTTCTGGGGCACTAGCTCATCTGGCAGAGCATCTGGTTTGCAACCAGAAGGTGCGGAGTTCAAGTCTCCGGTGTTCCACCGGTACCGCGTCCCGTGCAAAGCGGTAGCTACGGGTGCCACGCAGTGGCCGAGCAGGCTGGCTACCTGCCGGAGGTCGCGTGGCTGAGCGAGACGGCTGGCTAGCCACCAGCCGGGCTCGTGAATGGGGCTGACAGCTAAGGTAGCGGCTCTCCATGGCATGGAGAGTGCAGAGGTTTCGATTACCTCCAGTTCCACAGCGGAAGACCCTGGTTCGATTCCAGGCCACCGTTTGGGAGGCCGGCTGAGCATGGCAGGTGCGAGCGTACGCGTAGCGGAGAAGCACCAGCACGGCAAGGCAGGTCACGGTGAGTACCTCAGCGGCAGAGGACCGCAGCTTGGGGCCATAGCTCAGCTGGTAGAGCACCTCGTTCGCAACGAGAAGGTCGCGCGTTCAACTCGCGCTGGTTCCACGTCGCAAGCCGAGGCACGGCAGCCGTAGCGGGGAACTGATCGGCCCTGCTTTCACTAGAGTGACGGTAACCGGCACATCCTGGCGCGAATCCAAGCGCCCAGGCCGGAACAACTTGCGGCTCCACCCTCCATCTCACGGGAGCAATCGTGAGCGCTGCATCATCGCGTGGCAGCGGGAAGCCTTCGGGCGGTAGCGCGAAGGTGACCGGCAGGGCTAGAGCTCGTCCGTGCCGGCACCGCTTCGGAGTATGGCGCAGCTTGGCTAGCGCGCTTCGTTCGGGACGAAGAGGCCGGCGGTTCGAATCCGTCTACTCCGACTTGAGAGACCCTGGTCCGTCAGCCAGGCGGTGCGTGGACGGTGCTGGTTACCGGGCCGAAGTCACGGCCTTGGGGCTTCTGGCTGGATGGGAAGTTCCGCAAGGCGAACAAGTGGTTTGCGGAGTACGGGCACCATCCGTGCTCTTGATTCAACGGGATGTGGCCGAATTGGGAAGGCGCTTGGCTGGTTGCTGAGAGCTGCACGTTCGAATCGTGCCATCCTGGCGGGACAGTCTTGGCAGTTGAACTGGGAGCACGGCGTCCTGATGCAGGGCCCCGCGACCGTGCATAAAATCAACTGCCGTAAACGGAGTGTCGCGTAAGGGTTAGCGCGCCTGCTTTGGGAGCAGGGAGACGGGGTCCGAGTCCCTGCATTCCGACGCCGTGAGAGTGATCACTGAGTGACCGAGGCCTCAGCCGGTCGCGACGTTTTTACTGCGTCTGAGGATAGCAACCAGGTGCTCTCACTCTCACGCGAATCACGCGCACGTAGCTGCAAAAGGACAGAGCGGCCCGAAAGCGAATGGGTGGCGTGCCAGGAGAGTTGCGGATTGCACCGGGACCGGGCCTCGTCGTCAAAAGCGCCGAGGTTGGGGAACCTCAGCCCCCGGCAGGGAAGCACGCTTCTAACCCTGGCTCTAGGTGCGGGTTCGAATCCCGTCGGGCGCACGATATCACGGCATTGCACGGCTCTGTAGCTGAGATGGATTAGCTCTCGCCTGAAAAGCGAGGTAGAGTGGCTCGATACCACTCGGAGCCACGGGGTCCGAGGAGGCGGGTTGCCTCGGCCGGCAAGGCGGGTTCGAGTCCCGTCGGATCCACGGGGTTCTCGGTCTAGCTAACCGAGAGCCTGGACCGCAAGATCGCAACTTGCGGCAGATGAGCGGTGTAGGCGCGCACGGGGCGCGCGGACGCCAGACTGCTGGTAATCGTTTACGCTAGCCAGCAGTCTGGTGGTCACGGGCCCAGGAGAGGTGTCGGGTACCTCATCATCACTCTCAGCCAGGAACGAGTTCTGGCCGGTCGCGAAAGCGATACAGGCGGTGTGCCTCGCAGCCACAGCACGATAGACGTGCTACTCGCGTAATTGGCACTGCTGGCTACCGAACGCTAACGCCAGCGGAGCGCACGGCCACGGCCTAAACGCTCACCATGCCTTGCTAGCTCAATGGCAGAGCATCGCGCTTCCAACGCGGTGATGCCGGTCCGATTCCGGTGCAAGGCTCGCAGTAAGCACGCGCCGTTAGCTCAGAGGCAGAGCTCCTCACTCTTAATGAGGATGTCGGGATTTCGAAATTCTCACGGCGCACGCGGGAATGAAGGGAACTGGGATACCTGGCAAGCTCAAACCTTGCCGTTTGCGCGTTCGAGTCGCGCTTCCCGTACTGGCGAGCTGGATCTGAGGGGGACGGCTGCGCCAGGGCGGTGCAAGTGTCTGCGAGCACACCTTCCTTGCATCGCCCGTCTATGCTCACTAGTTCAACTGGCAGAACACCTGCCTCTGAAGCAGCGAGGTTCCTGGTCCGAATCCAGGGTGAGCAGCAAAAGGGACATGGCTGAAGGCATCCGTAGCGCCTCGCGAGCGCGATCTGGTTGCGTCCCTGGCTGGCACCGCGAGTCGAGAGTAACGCGCCAGCCAAGTGTGCCGGTATTCCAACGGTGAGTGAGGTAATCTCGACCTAAGCCTCACGGTAAATCAGCCGCAATGCCCCCGTAGCTCAGTCGGCAGAGCAGCGCATTCGTAACGCGCAGGTCGCCCGTTCGATCCGGGTCGGTGGCTCGCAGTATCACGCGCACGTAGCCCAACTGGCAGAGGCGCTGGCATGAGGTGCCAGAGGTTGAAGGTTCGACTCCTTTCGCGCGCACGCAAGTGATGGTGAGCTAGTCAGGCAGCACGCCCGTTCGCGACGGGAGGTCGCAGGTTCGAGTCCTGCCACTTGCACGTTTCCACCAGCACGCAAGATGTTACCTGGATGCCACGCGCAAGGCTGGGAAACGCGTGACCGCAGAGAAGAGGCGCGAACCAGCGGCAGCGGCCTCCGTGACGGCTAGGGATGAGGCCGTCGTCAATACTAAAACAGGAACAGAGATAACTTGACTTCGCGTAAATCTAGGAATCCTGCGTTGCGTACACTTAGGCAACCAGAAGAAATACGTGATCGCACTCAAGCTGAGTGGGATCGTATTAATCAGAAACGAAAAGAACGTGACGAGCTGCGCAAGAGAATCAACGCAAAGCGCGTTACACTTAATACTCGCTTTCTTACGCGTAAAATATCATGTGTTTATTTTCTAATGCAGGGTAGTAACGTCGTCTACATTGGCCAGACAGATAACCTGGCTAGGCGCTTGGGTGAGCACCTTGACGAAGGTGTGAAAGAATGGGACGTAATTGAAGTAGTCGAGTGCAGCAACAAGCAGCACATGGACGAAGTAGAGCAAGTTGCGATTCAAAAAATGCGGCCATTCTACAACGTTATCCTGTACGATAAATTACCTGCCCCTGGGTCCAACGACCAGGACTCCCTTGTACGGAATCCAGTCCGGGGTAGCACCGGATGGGGGCTCGCAGTACGGCAGTACCCGCTAGGGTAACCGGCAACCCACTAGGTTTTGGTCCTGGGGATTCCAAGTTCGAGTCTTGGGCGGGTAGCTCTTCAGCATGCGGCCGTGTGCTGGAGAAATTGGGAACGCGTCTTGGCAAGAGTGGCCAGGCCCAATCAGCCAGCGCTCGCGGTAAGCATGATAGCCGCGCGAAACCGAGGTGAGCGGCACGGGTTCCCGAGCTCACCATCCATCACTTCTCAGCGCCAGCCGGGGCGTCATCCGGGACGAATGCCACGACACGGTAATACCCCAGAACGCAAGTCTCGGCATCACGCTCCGATGGCTTCAGGAGCCAAAGGCAAAGGGCACAGCGCCAAGCGCCGGCTCACCAAGCGGCTGATCGCTTCGCTGTCGAAGCCAGCCAAGCCGGGCAAAAGCAAGCGCCGAGACGAAGAGTAAGGCAAGTGCCGGGATAGCTCAGCGGCAGAGCACCGTCTTGGTAAGACGGAGGCGATGGGTTCAACACCCATTCTCGGCTCGCAAGTGCAGGATCGCCCCGTGTCCTGCTGCCTTCCATTCTGCGCCACCGCCCTGCGGCACGGCGTGCAAGGAGCAAAGTCCCAGTGCAGGGCGCTGAGACAGCGGGGCACATCGCGGGCGTGGTGCAGTGGCAGCACGTCACTTTCCCAAAGTGAAGGCCGCCGGTTCGAATCCGGCCGCCCGCTCGAGAGCGAGTCGAATTGAGCCGTTTATCACTGCAAATGGAAACACGGCACGCGTCCACGCATTCGCTCCACTTGTGACATTAGTGTCAGCGGTAGCACGTAACCTTGCCAAGGTTATAGCGCCGGTTCGAATCCGGTATGTCACTCTTAACGTGTTGACTATGGTATAGTAAGCACGTGAAGCAGATTTACGCGATTCTTGAGCCAGGTTCGCGTCGAGTAATGTATGTTGGTGCTTCGCAAGACGCACGAGGACGTGTAAGAGACCATTGGGGCCATCGGCGTGCTGCAGGTCGGACACCAGTACGAGACTGGCTAAGACAGTTGAACGCAGATGGTGTTCTATCCGGGCCTCCCGAATATTATGTATTTGAAGAGGTACCTGACAGTCTAGCTAATGAAGCTGAGCAGTATTACACAGAGATTTTGCGCCAGATTAATCCGGAGCTGCTAAACATCATCGATGGCCGCAAACCTCGCGCGGTAACTCTCAAGAGAATAAGTGATGCGCTTACTGGTCGGTTTTCTGGTCGTTCGTACCCAACAAATACGTTTCCTCATGGTGAAGATACACCACAGCATAAGCTAACAGAGCAAAAAGTTAAAGAGATCAGGCTTTCTGCAGAACCTACTCGCGCGCTTGCCAAGAAATACGGCGTAAGTCAATCGATGATTACATACGTCAAAAATCGTAAATCATGGAAACATGTCGAGTAGATAAATTTGCTTAGATTTGGTTATTTTTCTCAAGCGAGTCGAAGGCACACCCGGTTATCCTTCACCATCCAACCGAAGGGGTAGCTCAGCGGTAGAGCGCCGCCCGAGAGGGCGGAGGTCGCTGGTTCGAATCCAGCTCTCAAGCCGGCAGCCACCAGTGCATTCGCTTGTTCTCGGCCGCCTAGCCCAACGGCAGAGGCGCTGGCTTCAGGAGTCAGAGGTTATCGGTTCGAATCCGATGGCGGCTACGCGCACGTGGTGGAATCAGGTATACACGCTGCACTTAGGATGCAGTGTTTCGGCATGAGGGTTCGACTCCCTCCGCGCGCACGCGGTTTCATGGAAAGCTAACCGGCCAGGGTGCCGGACCTGATTGCTAGTCAGTGGGCGGCTTGCGCCGTGGGCTTCGAGTGCTCAGCTTTCCGCTTCACATCATCAAGCCCACGTGCTTTTCTCTATCATGCACGGTATGCAGATGATGTGATCTGGAAGATGACCCCGCCAGGGCGCGGGCACCGCTTGGAACGCGGCTGGCGGTTAACTCCGTGGGCTTCGAGTGCTCCGTCTTCCGCTTCGCATCGCCGAGCCCACGCGCCCGGTATCAACAGGCACGGTATGCAGGCGATGCGATCTGGAGAGTGAACCTGCCAGGGCGCAGGCACCGCCTCGAAAGCGGCCGGGCACGCGAGTGCTGGGTTTCGAGTACTCCGCTCTCCGCGTACTGCTTTGGAAAGCAAACCCGGCAGGGCCGGGCACCGCCTTGAAAGCGGAGGGGCGCGCAAGCGCTGGGCTTCGAGTGCTCTGCTTTCCGCGTGGGTAAAGTAAGCAAGCCAGTAGTGATAAACGGTGCCGTTTTCTTCAACGGCGCTAACACGGCTGAAGTGCTGGCGTTCACTCATTACTCCGGCCAGCTCGGCAACGGCAAGCTCATCGTCCAGTTCGTCAATGAGAAGTGCGCGATCGTCCCAGCTGGCAGCTGGGTAGTCGAGTACGCCATGAATGACGTGGGAATCCTGTCCGACGGAGCTTACCGCCGGTTTTTCGACGCTGACGCCGACGACGCCGACGCCGGTGAAAGCACTGGTGCAACCGGTAAGCAGGCTACCGCATCAGCATAGCATGATGCAAGCCGGCTGTTATTTCTTGGGAGTCAGTTCCCCTGGTTGGGGATACCATCCTGATAAGATGGCCGTGCCGCGTTCGATCCGCGGGACTCCTACGGGCGCGTAGGCCAATGGTAAAGCCGGCTGTCTTATGAACAGTAAAGTCCGAGTTCAACCCTCGGCGCGCCTACGCAACACCGCACCGTAGCTCAACGGCAGAGCGTCCCGCTCATAATGGGAAGACTCAGGGCTCGACACCCTCCGGTGCGACTTCAATGCCTCGCTAGTTTAATGGCAAAACCGCTCACTTTTAATGAGTCAGAGTGTTCGTTCGAATCGAACGCGGGGCACCGCAAGCATTAAGCGCTGCTGGTGCAATGGATAGCACACCGGCCTTCTAAGCAGGAAGATGCTCGTTCGAATCGGGCGCAGCGCACGCTCAGTGCGATGGAGACCACGGTCGCAGCAGTCTGCGCGTACTTCGCGATGCGCTTGTCCTGAACCCGGGCACCACTCTCGCTCCGTTGGTGAAACGGATATCACAGTGGCCTCCTAAGCCGCTAGTCCGCGTTCGAGTCGCGGGCGGAGCACGCCGGCCCGGTACGCAGAAGCAAATCGCTGGCCGCCTCTGCCGGGTTCCGCCAGGAAACCGCCTGTACAGGCAGGCGAGCAGCTGGTATAGTAGTACTCGTAAGGCAGCCAGGGTAAGCATTCTGGCGGGGTAACGGAAACAGCGCCCGGAAGGCGACGAGGCCGGTTCGATTCCGGCACCCAGGCTGCTTTGCACGACTTCGATTGGAGCAGCGGTACGCTCGCCATCCTCTCAAGATGGAGACGCGGGTTCAACTCCCGCATCGAAGACGAGAGCGAGTCGATGTGACTGCCGGTTATCAACTGGCGAAACTCCGGCACACTTCACGCATTCGCTCTTGCAATGCTCTCAGCCGCTGCAAGGCTGGCTGAGATTATGGCCCCTTCGTCTAATGGCTAAGATCTCGGTTTTTCACACCGAGGAAGACGGATCGAAACCGTTAGGGGCTACTGCGGGTTGGAGGAGTTAGGTACCTTGCCGGGCTCATAATCCGGAGACACGAGTTCAAATCTCGTACCCGCCACCAGGCAGCTTGCGATCACTCCCGTCGCGCCCCCCGTGATCTCCATGATCGCAAGCTGCCTCTTATTCTCCAATAGCTCAACCTGGCAGAGCACTCGGCCGTTAACCGAGGTTGTTGCAGGTTCGAATCCTGCTTGGAGAGCGTGGCAATGATTTACGCGTTGCTTGAGCCAAACACGCGGCGAATCCGGTACGTTGGAAGCACTGTCTGCATCGCAGACCGCATTCGACTTCACTGGTCACAACGTAGCACACGTCAAACAATTTTGGCAGCGTGGCTAAGAACGCTTGACGTGATGCCAGATCATCACGTACTTGAAGAAGTACCGGTGGAACAGCGATGGGATGCTGAAGCTTATTACACCGGTATAATCCGTCAAATCGTCGGCAATAACCTGCTTAATGTGCACGATGGCACAAAAATCCACGGTAGTCCTCGTTCAGATGAAACAAAACAGAAAATTTCAGGTTCTCTTAAAGGGCGCTCAAATACGCATCCTCTAAAAGGATCTGAAAATGGCTCTTCTAAACTTAGCGAAGATGACGTCTTGGAAATACGATCATCAGATGACTCGCTACGTGTTCTAGCCGCGCGATACGGTGTATCTCATATCGCAATACATGCTGTTAGACTTAGGCACACTTGGACGCATATCTAAATCAAGCTCTCATAGTGTATCGGTTCGCACGGCACCCTGTCAAGGTGCTAGGACGGGATCATCCCCCGTTGGGAGCGCGGGTTTCACCGAGGTAGTCCTAGGCCACTCCGTGCCATCGTGCCGCACTGCGCAGTAATGGCCGGCACGCCGGCGGATGAGCGCAGTCCGGCCGCTGGGCCACGGTGAAACCTGAGTACTCGCGCGCTTAGCTCAGCGGGAGAGCACTTCCCTGACACGGAAGAGGCGGAAGGTTCAACACCTTCAGTGCGCACGCAGTGAGCAGGGCAACCGGTGAAGCGGGCTCGAGACCGCGGAACCGGCGGCGCACCTGCGGGTTACTGCCCGTAAAGACCGGGGTTCAGCCGCCCGGCTCACTCACCAGCTGGTCACGGCCTACCTCGGGGGCAGGCCGTGACTTCCAAGCCGCGCTAGTGTAACGGATAGCGCACGGGCCTACGGAGCCCGGGGTCGGGGTTCGATTCCTCGGCGCGGTACCTCGAAAACATGGCTGAATAGCTCAGTGGGAGAGCGCCTCGTTCACACCGAGGGGGCCCGCGGTTCAATCCCGCGTTCAGCTACGGTGGGCATGGTGAAATGGGATCACACTAGACTGTGAATCTGGAGTCTCGGGATCAAAACCCGGTGCTCACCCCAGAATCTTGATGGCAAGTGTGGTGCAGCAGGCAGCACGCACGCTAGCTGGATTTACCGCTCTCGTGGAGCGTGAGGGAACTGGTTCAAGCCCGGTTCGCTTGCCGTCAACCTGCCAGATGTGGGCGTCGGACGCCCAGCCGCCTGTAAAGCGGCCGCCTTCGGGCACACTAGGCTCGACACCTAGATCTGGCACGCAGATGGTGAGCTGCGAGAAGTAAAGCAAGCAAGAAGCGGCGCGGTGCGCCGTCAGTTGTGAAACACTCGAGTCGAAGAGCGCCGCTTATCCGCGCCAGCAATGCGGGTCACTGTCAGCCGGTGCTCAGCTTGCATTCGAGTATTACCTGCTTCCGGTGACGGATTTGCCGCTGTCCCTCCGAAGGATGGCTGCCTGGTTCGACTCCAGGCGGAAGCGCGATGGCGGTACCCGGTCAAAACCTGGGGAAGGGGTACCGCCATTATCTCTCGCGCGTCTCGACGGTTCGGGATCCGGCCTGCAAAGCCGGCTTTCAGGGTTCGACCCCCTGGCGCGGGTCCGCTCGCGAGTCGACGCCGGCCGGTTACCTCTGTTTGCAACTGAGTACACAATCCGGTCAGCACTGAGCATTCGAGAGCTCATGGCAAGCCCGTCACGAGTATGGTATTGTAGCAACAGTACGGCCAAGGCCAGCCTTGGAAAGCAAGCGCGAGTCGACCTCGCTGCCGGTTATCACTCTGGATGGTACTCTCCGGCGGCATCGCATCACAGCATTCGCGCTCGCTTTCGAGGGCTGGCCTGGCGAGTCGAAAGCGAGCGGGTTATCACTTCTAATGATGAGTCCTAGGTTCGAATCCTAGCCGGGAGCTCGATCTCGGTAGCTTAGTGGTTAAGCACACGGGGAAACCCACCCGCAAGCAAACCAGGCATTCGCCAGGCCAGTTTTCCATTCGCCAGCAGGCGAGTCGACAGGAAAAGAGGAGAAAGAGATGGCACGAGACCCACTCGCGGGTATCAGCACGCTGCGGACGCCGCAGTCGCAGCCGATCCCGGGCCGGCAGGGCCAGGTCAAGAACAACGCCGGCGGCTACGTCTTCAAGAAGGAAGACCGGCAGTCACTCGAGGACTTCCTGGTGCTCGGCGTGAGCGGCGGCTCATACCACATGGGCCAGAGCAAGATGGTGCAGCTGAACTCGGAGCTCGTGCTGCGCCTCGCGCGCGAGGCCGGCACCGAGGTCGTGAAGCTGGCCGTTGAGATGAGCACTGGCATCCCACCGCGCGTCCCGAAGAACCGCGGCTGCCTGTTCGCCTTGGCCGCCGTGTCGGCGTTCGGCGACCCGGAAGCGGTCCAGGCAGTCAAGGCCGCGCTGCCGCAGGTGGCGCGCACGACCGACCACCTGGCGATGTTCTTCGGCTACCGCAAGCAGCTGAAGGGCAAGCCGGCGGCTGGCGGCGGCGTCGCGCCGAAGTCCTCGAGGGCATTCAACTCGACGCTGGCCGGCTGGTTTGCCTCAGCCGACCCGGACGACGTCGCGTTCCGCGCCTGCAAGGCCCGGCAGCGGAAGACGCCGGCTGGTGAGCCGTTCGCTCTCCGTGACGCGGTCCGGCTGGGGCACCCCAAGAAGCTGCCGGCCGAGGCTGAGAGCTACCGCGAGCGTGAGGTTCTCCTGCGCTGGCTGGCCGGCAAGCTTACCGATGCGCAAGCAGCCGAGACGCTGCCGTCGGTCGCGAAGTTCACCCGGGCTCAGGCGGTCACGACCGACGCCGAAGCGGTTGAGGTGGTGACGGAGCTTCGCGTCCCGTGGGAGTTCCTCCCGTCGGAGCGGCTGAGCTCCCCGGCGGTCTGGGAGGCTCTGGCTGAGACGACGGGCATCACCGCCGTCATCCGGAACCTGGCTCGCATGACGCGGATCGGCACGCTCAAGCCGTTCTCACCGGCGGTCTCGACTGTCGTCCGGCGGCTGACCAGCCAGGAGCAGCTCGCGAAGGGCCGCGTGCACCCGATGGACCTGTACCTGGCTCTGATGGTGTACAAGTCCGGTTTCTCTCAGCCGCACTCGAAGGCCGACCTGGAGGGGTGGGTTCCCATTCCAGACGTCCTGGACGCTCTCGAAGCCGCCTGGGAGCTGTCATTCGGGTACACGCCGCCGTCGGGGAAGCGAGTGCTCGTCGCCGTCGACTCATCGAGCTCGATGACGAGCTACGCGCAAGTCACGCAGAACGGCGCTCGGCTCGGGTCGGCGTACACCGTGGCAAACAGCATCGCCTTGATGCTGAAGCGCGTTGAGGGCAGTAACGCGCACGTCATCGACGTAGACCTCTCAGCTCGCCAGTCCCGGATCACCAGGCGCACTCGGCTCGCTGAGGTGCAGGACTGGCACTCTCGCGGCGGCGGCACCGACCTCGCGCTGCCGATGGAGTACGCGATGCAGTACGACTTGCAGGTCGACGGCTTCGTGCTGCTCAGCGACATGGAGACGTGGGCTGGCCGGCAGCATCCGGTCCAGGCTCTCGAGGCGTACCGCGCGCGGTTCTTGCCGCACGCTCGGTTCGCTGCCGTCGCGATGGTACCGAACGAGTACACTCTCACTGAGCCGGGCACGCGGGGCGTTCTGAACATGGCCGGCCTCGACTCCTCACTGCCGGTCGCTCTCAACGGGTTCTTCCGCACCGGTGAGTGAGAGCAATGCACTGAACGACGCTGCGGGCTGCCATCTGGTTGACGATGGCGGCCCGCAGGTCGTCGTGGTTGAAGATGCTGGCGGTTCCGCTGTTACACCCCAGGCACTGTGGGTTCGCGTCGGCCACGTCTATGACGGCGGTGAGAAACGCGATGAGCCCGGCATCTGGGTCTGCTACCAAGAAGCTTACCTGGCCGGCCCTCTTCTCGGCCCGGTCTTGCTGACGCCGGCTGCCTGGCGAAAGCTGGCCGCAGCAGTTGAGTCTCGGCTAGCCGGCTGGTGACGTGCTGCCGCAGCGATGATGTTTTCTCTCAGGACCTCTTGTTTTTGTTTACACTCAGTGCGAAACGTGGTATTGTAATCTCGTAAGCACAACCACGCAGGAATGGAGACCTGGATGACTGAGATGAATGAGGGAGCGGTCGCGGTCCTCGAGCCGGCTGCAGTGCTTCCAGCCCAGCGGCAGCTTCCCTGGGCCGGGATCACGACCGGGTCGGCCGGTGAAAGCGATCTCGTCGACAGCGCGGAGATGATCCGCCGAGCCGGCCTCGACTGGCAAGTCGGCATCAGGCCTTACAAGCGGGTCCTTGCCGACGGCACCATCACTGACTCGAAGCGGATGTTCGAGACGTACCGGACGGACACTGAAGACGAGCTCGGCGCGGTGAAGAAGCGGTACGAGGTCTTGCAGAACGCTGAGGCATTCGACTTCGGCGACCAGCTCGTCAAGGACGGCCGCGCTCGCTGGGCGGAAGCCGGCATGCAGGGCAACGGCTGGCGGGTTTTCATGACCATGCTTCTGGCGGACGAGTTCACCGTCCTCGGCACCGAGCCGTTCAAGCTTTACAACTTCATCGCCGCGGGTCATGACGGCACCCGCAGCCTCACCTCGATGCTCACGCCGATCCGAGTCTGGTGCACCAACCAGACGGGGATCGTCAACTCGAACAACTACGGCCGGTTCACCATCCAGCACACCAGCTCGATGCGCGACAAGATGGCGCAGGCAGCCGTGACGATGGAGCAGATGGGCGAGTACTCGTCACTGCTGAAGGCGGAAGCCGAGAAGCTCGCCGCTGTCCAGGTCACTGACGACAAGGCGCGCTACCTGCTCGGCTCGGTCATCCCGGCGACTCGGCCGAAGCGCGATGACATCATCAGCGGGATCATGACGACGTACCAGACGTCGCCGACCGTCAGCGATGTCTACAAGGGAACCGGCTGGGGCCTGCTGAACGGGGCCACGGAGTGGATGGATCACGTCCGGCCGAGCCGGTCCGGCAACGCCCGGTTCGAGTCGATCACTCTCGGTGAGGGGTTCAAGTACCGCACCCGGCTCGCACAGGCACTGGCGGAGCTGAACTAATGCTGGAAGAGCCAAGCCCGCGGGAAGCAGTTCCCGCGGGCTTTCTCTCATTCGACACAACGAAGCCGGGGTACGCGAGCGTCGCGAGAGCCATAAGCATCGCTGCGGGACGAGAGGTGTCTCGGCAGTGCGTTTTCCAATGGTGGAAACGCCGAGACCGGACTGGGTTTCCTGAAGGCTACCTGGCTCCCAGCGGTCTCAAAGAGAAGCGCGCGTTCCAGCCGGAAGCCGTCAGAGAGTGGTGGGCTGCGTACAAATCTCGCGTCCGCTGGCTGAAAGGCTCCTGAAACCGGGTGTTCTGGTTTACACCTGGCCCGAGTGATGATATGGTTTACACGCAGGGAACGGAACGAGAAGAGAGGAGATGACCGCTCAATGTACCGAGACCATTACGGGCAGGGAAACTACTA
>Ga0335069_10006950_pt1 | contig 16384 bp, 12 predicted proteins | sample Lox_Sample_11_FD_206714 | JGI IMG/M metagenome (GOLD analysis project Ga0335069, IMG submission 206714) | Soil microbial communities from Loxahatchee National Wildlife Refuge, Florida, United States - Lox_Sample_1.1 | ecosystem: Environmental > Terrestrial > Soil > Wetlands | place: USA...
TTCTTCTCGCGGCTGAAACTTGGGTCGCGCGAGACCCAGATCGGCCGTGATCTGCTGGCGGAGATCCGGGCGCGCCTCAAGTTCCTGCAGCGGGTCGGTCTCGGCTACCTGCAGCTGGACCGTTCGGCGCCCACGCTCTCGGGCGGCGAGGCGCAACGCATCCGGCTGGCCGCGCAGCTCGGCTCCAACCTGCAGGGTGTGTGTTATGTTCTGGATGAGCCCACGATCGGGCTGCATCCGCGCGACAACGAGATCCTGCTGGGCGCTCTCACGGATCTTTCCGGCCATCGCAACACGCTGGTCGTCGTGGAACACGACGAAGAGACTATCCGGCGGGCGGACCACGTCCTGGACCTGGGACCCGGCGCGGGCGTGCTCGGTGGCGAAGTCGTGGGTGCCGGCACGGTCGACGATCTGATCCGCAACCCCCGCTCCACGACGGGCAGGTTCCTTCGCGAACCCCTGCAGCACCCGGCTCAGCCCCTGCGGGCCGTAGATGAGCAGACGAAACAGCTGAAGCTCGAGCGCGTGGAGTTGCACAACGTCAGGCGTCAGGACGTGTCCGTCCCGCTGGGACGACTCGTCGTCATCACGGGAGTGTCGGGTTCAGGAAAATCGACCATCGCGCGGGATGTGCTCTTCACCAATCTCAAGGGCCTGCTCGCCGAGAGCCATGCCAGGGGCTCGCGGGGACGCCGGAGCTCGCGCAGCAAGGCGGCTCAGCTCATCGGCTGCGCCGCCATCGGCGGCATAGAGGCCGTGGATCGGGTGCTGGAGGTGGACCAGACTCCGATTGGCAAGACGCCCCGCTCCTGCCCGGCCACCTACATCGGCTTCTGGGACGATATCCGGCGCATCTACGAGGGCACGACGGAAGCGCGGATCCGGGGTTACACGGCGAGCCGGTTCTCGTTCAATACAGCCGGGGGTCGCTGTGAAGCGTGCGAGGGCCAGGGTGTCAAGACCATCGAGATGAGCTTCCTGCCGGATGTCAAAGTGCTCTGCGACGTGTGCGGCGGAAGGCGATTCAACTCGGAGACGCTCGCCGTCCTGTGGCGCGAGAAGAGCATCGGCGATGTTCTCGCCATGAGCGTCGATGATGCGGTGGAGTTCTTCAAGGCTCACTCTCGCGTGCATCACGCACTCAAACTGCTGCAGGATGTCGGCCTCGGCTACCTCACGCTCGGGCAGCAGAGCCCCACGCTCTCAGGCGGAGAGGCGCAGCGCATCAAGCTGGTCGCCGAGCTGTCCAAGGTCCGCGGCGAGGGCGCGAGCTTGCGGCAAAAGCCCAGGCACACGCTGTATGTTCTCGACGAGCCGACGGTTGGCCTGCACATGGCGGATGTGGAGAAACTGATCCACGTGCTGCACCGGCTGGTGGAGGCTGGCAATACGGCCGTGGTAGTCGAGCACAACCTGGATGTGATGGCCGAGGCGGACTGGATCATCGACATGGGACCCGAAGCCGGAGAGGACGGCGGACGCATCGTCGCACAGGGCAGCCCTGCACAGATTGCCCGACGTGCGAAGGACTCGCACACAGGCCGGGTGCTCGAAGCCTTCCTCAAGGATAGAACCCAACCGCGCCAGGCCGAATCCCGCCGCAAGGCGTAGACTGCCGCGTGTGAGCCACAACCTCGTCTGCTGGAAATGCGGTGCATCGCTCTCGCACCTGAGCCTGCCCCTGCGCCGGCTCGAGGAGTGCACGAAGTGCCGTGCGGAGCTGCATGTATGCCGGATGTGCCTGGACTACGACACGCGGGTTGCGAAGCACTGTCGCGAACCCACCGCCGAGGAAGTCAGCAACAAGACGCAGGCGAACTTCTGCGATCACTTCAAGCCGCGCGAGGCGGCCTACACACCGCCGGACACGGTGGCCGTGGACAAGGCCCGCTCTGAGCTCGAGCGCCTGTTCGGAAAGAAGTAACCCTCAGCGACCAGCGGCCGCCAGAACCCGACTGATGGGATCGGCGCGCGAATCACACAGCGCGTGGAGCCGCAGGCAGGCGGGCGTAACGGCCGGTACGGTCGTTCGGTTAGAGGGTCTCGTTACGTGCCGCCCGGCGCAACTCTGCGGGCGGCGGTGTTTGGGATGCATATTCCCTGACCTCTTGCAGACTCAGGGCTTACGCACCCGCTCGCTCAGTCGCTCCAGCAACCGCGAGAATGGCGTGTTCTTCTGGACCTCGACGCGCAGATGGCGCACGCCGCTGTCATTCAGCGTCTCGCCTCTGCCGTCATCGATCTCGAGCTGGCTGGCGCCCAGAATCTCGAGGGTCTCCTCCAGTGTCTGCGGCGCGCGCTTGTCCCGGGCCCGAACCTGTCCCGCCATTCTGGCGCGCCTCGCTTCGACCGCAGCGCGCCTTTCGGCGGCCGTCTGCGGACGGGGTTTTGCGGGCGCGACCGCTGCGGCTGTGCTCGCCGGTGTCGCGTCGGAGTCGATGAGCTTGAACTCGTCCACCGGACCGGAGCGGGCCTTCTTCGGGAAGGCCAGGCGCCCTGAGTCCTTCTTGTCCCCATCGGAAGCCCGTTCGTGCTCCTGCGGGCTGACAGGAACCACCGCGACCGAGTTGAACTCCGATCGCACGTAGAAGGCGACCTGCTTCGCTGAGATCGCGTCGCTGAAGAAACCCAGACGCAAGCCGTACCACTTGCGCCCGTCGCGGCTGCCTTCCACGGTATAGAGCGTATAGGCGCTGAAGATCGCGAGAGGCGGCACCTTCGTCAGCTCGACGGGCTTGACGGACCACTGCAACTGCACCGCGAACCAAACAGGGGCGTTCTGGCTAACCGCCTCCTTCAGCGCGCGACGTGTGCCGGTGTCATCGGGCTTCAGCAGCGAAATCGAACCCGACTCCTCATTGATGTTGCTGTCACCCGTGTCAGACCGACGCGTCTCCAGCAGCTTCAGGACCTGAGTATCGGTGAAACTGCTGTCATCAACCTGTTCCGCTGCTGCGGCAACCGGCGCGGCTAAGGTCGGTGCGGGCCTGGTCGGCGCCGGTATCCGGGCCGCCGGCATCATGCGTGTCTCGCCCGTATCCTCGTCGAGCGAAGCCAGCACTTCGCGAACGTTCGAGTTGGGAAGAGATGGCTTCGCCCCTCTGGCCCGTGCGGGAGCGGTCGGTGACGGCGCCGCGGCCTTCGGCGCGGCCGGGCGTGAAAGCGTGGAAGACGCTGCCGGCGCGGCATTGCTTCGGGCCGGCTGCTGAACCGCAGGGCGCTGAACCGCAGGGCGCTGGGCCGCTGACTGCTGGACCGTGGCGGCGCGGGCGGCATCTGCCGCCGTCGCGCTCGCTCGCGCAGGGGCCGGAGCGCGTGCCGCTGCAGGAGATGCTGCCCCTGCGCCCGCTGGCACTGCCGCGGAATTGATCATTCTCTGCGCGGGAGTCGCGCCCGCAGATTCCGCGCGTGCGGCGGTGCGAACCTGCGCGGTAACGCGAGTCTGCGCGGGGGCCGGCGCCGGGCTGGACTGCACTGCCGGCACAGGCACCGCCTGGGCTGGCTGGGTTGCCTGGGCTGCCTTGGCCAGTCCCGCCGGCGCAATGACGGGTCGCTGTTCGGCCGGTGTCGCAGACATCGGAGCGCGGGCGGCAGGCCGGGTTGCAGGCCGAGCTGCCGGCGCGCTTGACGCTGCGCGCGCGGGGGCCGGAACCGCCGGGCGAAGCGTCGGGACGTTCAGTCCCGCAGCGGGCTCAGCTGAAAACGGGTCCGCAACGGGAAGCGTCGGAATGTTCAGAGACGGAGGAAAAGCCGGCGCAGCTTTCGGAGCGGCGGCGGGCGGAGTGGCTGCAACAGACGCCGACGTGGCGGAGGCCGTAAATGCGAAGGCAGGCGGCGGACCGGCTGCATGCCGGGCCTGTTCGGCTGCCGCAGCCGCGGCGCGCTCACGCAGCTTCTTGCCCGGCGCCTCACCAGCCCAGGCCCCGGGGTAGATATCGCGCACTGCGCTCAGCCACTCTTCAGCTTCGGCCAGCGTGGCGAAATACCCCATGTGCAGCCGAAACCGCTCGCGGCCTTCCTCGAAGCGACGGCTCACGAAAAAGCTGAAGCGCTGCAGCTCCGGCTGCTCCGCGCGCGCAAGCGCGAGGGGTGTCGTCGAAGAACACAGGTTGAGAACGAACGGGCCTGCGTCCGCGGACTGCGCAGGAGTGGGTTCCCCGGCATCCTGGCGCACCGTGGCGCCCGACGCGTTATTGGGCTTCGCTGTCATAAAACTCTTCCCCGGACCGAAACTTCATTCGGCCACCGGACCGCATCGGGAGAGTTCGCGACGAGAAGGGATTGCGAGCGTTCGCGCTGGCAGCGCGATCGTGGCAGCCCCGCCGTCATAGGAACATCTTCCTTTAGACCGGTGGCTTTGCGTCCCCGTCTTTCAACGGGTTTGCCCTTGTCACTACAGGGCCCCAGTGTCAAAGCGTCGCGAATGACAGTCAAGTGTTTATATTGTGTTCAGCATCTCAGTGGTTGCTTGTACGTATCACGACCGTCGGCATATGTCGCATTGTCTGCGTGTCGCGACGGCTTGCGTGTCGCCGTTCACAATTTACGCGCCTCGGCGGGAACGGCGCGCGAATCCTCGACGTGAGCCTGGGAATCAGCCGACCTCGCGGATTTCGCTGGCAAGGGTATCCGAGAGCGCGCGAGCCTGGAGCAGTTCGGTGACGACGGGAGCAGCCAGCGGCCGCGCCAGATAGAAGCCCTGCGCGATGTCGCAGCGGCGTTCACGCAGGAATTCCAGCTGTTCCGCGGTCTCGATGCCTTCGGCGACAACGCGTTTGCCGAGCGCATGCGCCATCACCACGATGGTCTCGACGAGGGTCGCCGAAGCCGGATTCTGCGGCACTTCCTCCAGGAAAGTGCGATCGATCTTGACCGTGCCGATGGGGTGCTGGCGCAGGTAATTCAGCGACGAATAGCCTGTGCCGAAGTCATCCAGCGCCAGGTGCACGCCCAGCTGCGCGAGGCGTGCCAGCGCCGCGCCCGCCGCTTCGTCCGCGAACACGCTTTCCGTGAGCTCCAGCTCGAGCAGTTCGGCCGGCAAGCCGTATTTCTCCAGCGCACGACGCACCATGAGCGGGAACTCCGCTTCCTTGAGCTGCTGCGCGGACACGTTCAGCGCCAGGCGCGGCGGGGCAATGTTGAGCTCGCGCCAGCTCGCCAGCTGCGCGCAGGCCGCATCCAGTACCCAGCCACCAATGTCGATGATGAGACCGCTCTCCTCCGCGGCCGGCACGAATTCGCCGGGCTGGCGCATGCCATCGCGAGGGGTCTGCCAGCGCAGCAGCGCCTCGACACCCGCGAGGGCGCCGCTGCAAACCACGAACTGCGGTTGATAGAAGAGCGAGAACTCGCGACGCCGCAGGGCTCTCTGCAGGCCCGTCTCCGTCGTCACCATGGATTTGGAATTCATGTGCGGCGCGAAGAACATCGTGCAACCGCGGCCGAGATCCTTGGCGCGGTACATCGCCGTATCCGCGTTGCGCATCAGATCATCGATCGCCGATCCGTCGTCCGGGAACAGGGTGATGCCGATACTGGCGCAGACGGAATGGTCACGACCGCCGATGTTGACCGGAAGCTGCAGCGATTCGACGATCCGTTCGGCCACCGAACGCGCAGCGTTTGGATCGGCGACGTTACGCAGGATGACGGTGAACTCGTCGCCGCCGAGACGCGCGACGGTATCGCCCTCCTTCACGCAGGAGCGCAATCGCTGCGCGACGATGGTCAGCAACTGGTCGCCGGCATTGTGGCCCACCGAGTCGTTGACCCGCTTGAAGTGATCGAGATCGATGTACAGCAGCGCACCGCGGCTCAGGCCGGCGGTGGCGTTGGAGATCTCCTGCGAGAGGCGATCGCGGAACAGGATACGGTTGGGCAGCGAGGTCAGCGGATCGTAGTGCGCCTGCCGGTACAATCGCTCGTCCCGCTGACTCTTCGACAGCGCGACCGCCAGACGCTCGGCGAACTGTCCGCCGCTGCGGGCGAGATACGGGTCAGGGGTGGGCGCCTCCTGATAGCCCACGGCCAGTATGGCCTCGACACGGTCCGCGACATTGACCGGCCAGACCCAGAACAGGTCGGCGCCCACATCCTTCATGGGCTTGAGGAAGCTGTGGCGGGTTTCCTCGCAGCGGGCCACCGTGAGGCCGCGGTTCTCCGAGGCCAGGGTCGTCAGCATGTCGTCGTCGAGCTGCACGCGCGCCACCGGCAGATCGGTCATGCCGTTGGCCGCGAGATACACACGGCCGCGGCCCGGCGCATCCGCATCGCGCAGCGTGATACCCACGCAATGGCAGCGGGTGACGGCCTGCACGCGCGGCAGAATGCCTTCCAGCACCTGCTCGAGCTCGGCGGAGCCCAGCAGCAGCTTGTCGATCTCTCCGAGCGTTTCCATGGCATGGAACTGCTCGCGCAGACTCACCACCGTGCGATTGTAGGTCTCGAGCAGTTCGCGCGGCTCATCGGCACCCTCGAGCGGCAGCGGATTGAAGCGCTGCGCGGCAAGTCCCGGCAGAGCCCGTTGCAACGGATTGAGCGCGGCGAGATAGCGCCTGAGCAGGTAATGAGCGGCACCGGCGGCGCACAGCACCAGCACCAGCAAGGCGCCGAGCAACGCGAACCAGACCTGCTTCGAGTGCCCGAAGAATGAGTCTTCGCGTGTGAACGAAACCACGCCCCACGGCGCGGTGGTGACCCGCTCGCTCACCAGGGGCACGTGTTTCAGGACCCCATGCCACTCGGATCCACCGTCCTGCCACGACAGATAGTCGAGGGAGGCGCCACGCTCCCCGGGCAGAGTGATGTGCTCGGCAAACATCCGTGCCGTATCGGCAGGCAGGGGTTGCGGGCTGTGCAGAACCTCGCCATCGGCGTCCACGACTACAACCGTCGCGCCGGGAATGTCCGTCACGTCCTGCCAGAGCCAGTCAGGCGCGAGTTCGAAATACGCGAGGCGGGGCGTTCCGGCGGCGGTGACCGGGCGTGCCATGAACACGCTGATCAGCTGACCGTCGAGCGTCACTGGCATGAGAACGGTCTGTCCGGCTTCCAGCGCCTGGAGCTGACCGGCGGTCGGACGCAGCCGTGTCTCGCCACCTTCAAGCAGGCCGTCGCGACCCACGACGACCACGGACTTGAAGGCGCGGGAGTTGATGAGTTCGTGTTTGAGCGTCGAGGTGTCGGCGCCAACGTCGTTGGACGTCACGTTCTCGACAATGGTCTCCGCCAAACCGACCCGGGAGCGGATGATGGCCGCGTACAGCGAACTGACCCCGCGCATGCGGCGCGAGGACACATCGGCAGCAGACGAATCCGCCTGGCGCGCGGCAGCGATCGCCAGCAGGATCAACGGCACGGCGCCGGCGAGTGCCAGCGCAGCGGCCATCCGCCTGCCCATGCGGCTCGTAACGGCAGACCAACCCATTCAGTGGTTTCCAACCCGAACCTCACGCAATGTAGCCATAGGTCGCGGTCGTGGATGCGCGATGCGTCTATTATTGGAAAATTCTTGGGGGGCACGGGCCGCGGGAAACTGTGACTCAGTTCTCGCCGGGCGGGGCGCAGCTTCGTGCCAGAGACGTGGAAGCTCCCGCCTCGGGGAAGGACCGGGGCTTGCCGAGGCGCTGGGCTAGCGCTGCCGGGTGGACTGTTTGGGCTCCGGCGCGATGACACGCGGCGGCTTGTATCGGGCCAGTCCCTCGATGCCGCTGTACGTGTAACGCTGTACTCCGCGCCGCCCCGAACGGATGGCGCCAAGCATCGCGGCACCGACCACGCGCGCGGAGATCCCACGATAGGGTTCGCGGCTGCCGGTCAGGAAGGGATTGGCAAGCGGCATGAGCGTCCGGGCAACCAGCTCCAGCGGCCGCATCTCGTGGCGCCAGCCCAGCAATACTCCCGGCTGCAGGATGTCGAGCGAGGGAAATCCAACCTGTGACAGTGACGCTTCCATCTCGCCTTTGGTGCGCAGGTAGAAATTCTTCGACGCCGGGTCGGCACCCACGGACGAAACGACGACGAAGCGTTGCGCCTGTGCTGCCCGGGCGGTGCGCGCGAACGCCATCACGCTGTCCACATCAACCTGCCTGAAGGCCTGTTCGGAGCCTGCCTGGCGGATCGTCGTCCCCAGGCAGCACAGGGCGGCATGGCAGGTCAGCCCCTTGAGCTGGCTCTCGATGCGGTCGAACTGCACGATCCGGTTGGCGAGTCGCGGGTGCTCGCGTCCGAGCGGTCGGCGCGTGACTGCGAACACCCGGCCGATGTCAGGTGCCTCCAGCAGGGCATCCAGGGCGAAATTGCCGACGAAGCCATTCGCTCCCGCGATGAGGACTACCTTGGGGTCATCGGCCATGCCTGGGATCCTGGGCGATTCTTGGAGTGTTGTTTTGCACAGCTTAGGAGCCTGCGGGGGCGGCGACAAGTGAAATGACGCAGCGCGGGCTGGGGCAGCGCTGCGGTACCGGGTTACAAATGGCAACGGTTGGCCTGCCCTCGCCGCCTGCGCGGCTGGATGGGCTGGCGCCCTACTGTCTCAGGGTGACGAAGGTGCCGTTGTTCTGCTCGCAGACCAGGCGCATCAGGGCGGCGAAGCGGATGTTCGTGTAGGCCGGGAACCCAGGCCCTTCCGGGAAGCCTATGGCGTGGATCCGTGCCACGCGCCGGCCGGCGGGATCCGGCCGGTTGAGCGTACCGATGGCATCCAGGGCCGCCTGGATGGACTCCCCGGTGAACTCATCACCCAGCACGAAGACACTGAAGCGCCGATCCGCCGCCCAGTAGCTGCGCAGCGCTTCCTCCATCCCGGGCACCGGATTGGAGCGGCTGAACGCGTGCCAGTGGCGCGCCTGCTCGCGGATGCGCGCACGCTGTTCGGGAGAGTCCTCGAGCCAGTGCCCCTGCGTGCCGCTGAACATGTAGATGCCCTGATCGTTCATCACCTGCAGTCCGCGCACGTGCGGATAGATACCGAGGATTTCGTCGATGATCGCCAGGTTCTCCTCCCAGTGGTTCTCGGTCATGCTGGAAGAGGTGTCGACCACGAAGATCACGTACTCGCTGTCGATGGGGATTCCGGCCACGGCCTCCGTGGAGGGGCGGCTCGCCTGATCCTGCAGGACTCGACGCATCTCGGCGGTCAGCGTCTGTCGCGCGCTCACCAGGTCGCGCACCACCGTGTTGGTGACAGCAGCCTCCTGAGTGCTCGCAGGATGCTGCCCGCGCGTGGGCTCCAGGTCGCCCGAGAGTTGCTCGAGCCTGTGCCGTTCGCGCTGCAACTGCTCGAGGCGCCCCTGCAACTGGCGCTGCAGATCGTCCGATTCACCCCGAATGTTCTGCAGTTGCTGCTGCAGATCGCGCAGCCTGGCTTGCAGGTTCACCCGGCCGCGCTCGATGCGTTCCGGCCGGCCCACCTCCGTCAGCACCAGCAGCAGGATGATCGCCCCGAAGCCGCAACAGATGCAGTCGAGGAATGCCAGGCTGAAGACCTCCACCGAGCGACGCCGTGCCATGATTGCGGGCCTAGGGCCAGTCTTTCGACGGCATCAGCAGCGTGCCGCCGGTCAGCCGCGCCAGATTCCAGAAGCGGTGCGTCGCCTGCAGGTCGCCCAGCATCGGCAACAGGATCGAGTCCACCGGCACGCTCGCGGGTAACTGCGCCACGGCCTCGTCGAACAGCCGCATGCGGCCCTCCGAGTCGACGTACTTGCGTGTCCCGGCGGTGCGACCCTGAGTCGGCAGTCCGTCGGTGATCAGGACGATCTGGTCGGGCCCCGGACTCAAGCCGTGCGCCGCGGTAAAGGCGTTGTAGAGACTGGTTCCGTCGGCCGGAACCAGGGCATGCAGGTTGGCCAGCGAACGGGCGAGCTGCGGCGCGTCCTCCGCGGCCATCCAGCGGCCGGACCAGTCGGGCAGCAACGCGTGGGCGGCCGTGTTGAATGCATAGATCTGGTATTCGCTGTGCGGCGGCAGCTGCGTGAGCAGCCAGCTGACCGTGTCCACCGCGCGCCGCCATTTGGCGGCCTCCCGCTTCTGCGCGTCGTCGGCATTTCGCAAACGCAGGACGCTGACCACGTCCTCATGGAGCATGCTGGCCGACACATCGAGCAGGATGAGGATGCGCTTGCCATGCATGCGGATGCCGGTGATGTAGCGCCGGTCCCCGCCGAGGTCGCGGAAGCTGCTCAGCTGCTGGCCCGGTGCGGACCGATCGAGGCTGCCGGCTTCGAGCCGGCGCGAGCCCGATTCAGCGGGCGGCAGATCCGCCTGGAGTGCCGCGGTGTTGTCGCGCTGCGCGGTGGTCTCGGACTCCTCGACTGAAAGCCGCTGCGGCCGCTTCGACAGGGTGGCAGCGAGACTCTTCTCGCGCTGGACGTCGCTCGCAGTCTCGCTCTGTGTCGCTTCGATCTCATTGTGGAGAACCACCAGGCCGCGCGCACCCTCCTGAACCTGTTGCTCCGCGCGATCGACCTGCGCGCTCAGCGCATCCGTGCTGTGAAGGCTGCGCACCCCGGCCTGGGCGCTCACGATGGTGTAGAACAGAATCACCGCGCCGAATCCGCAACAGATGCAGTCGAGAAACGACAGCGTGAACACTTCAGCTGCGCGCCGCTGTCTGGCCATGCCGGTACTCAGCCGCCCTGGCCAACCGCGATCAGAGCGAGTTCGACACCCGGCTCGCCGATTCGGATCCGGTCGCCTGCGCGCACGCGAACGCGCTCCGCGACGCGCTCGCCGTTGACGAACGTTCCATACGAACTGTGGTCCAACAGCAGGCGCTCCTCTCCATCGCTGATGAACGTGCAGTGTCGGCGTGACACGCCGGCCAGGCCGTCCGGCAGCACGAGAGCCGACGGATTTGCGGGGTCTCTGCCCACCACCAGGGGTGCGCCTCCGAGGGAAAAGGCGCGCCCCTCGAACAACACATGGGATGCCGGAGCTGCGCGACCCCGGCTCTCTCCCAGGGACTCGCGCGCAAGCGTATGGACCAACCCGGCCAGCGGCTGCAACGACAGCCGGCGCATCAGGTGCACGCCATCTGCGTTTGCGGCGAGATCGAGCAGCGAGACCGCCGCCGCGGCATATCCATCGGGCACGCGGATCAGTTCGCATTCCGCGAACTGCTCCAGCTCCTGCCTCGGTCCGGGGAACCCCACCACGCTGCGAGGTGCAATCAGACGCAGCGGCGCTCCCGCAGGTCGCAACTGATGAATCAGACCGGTGACGGTCCGACTCCAGGCTCCGGCAGCGTCGGCAAACTGATCGCGCGTGAGCTCAACGGAGAACCGTTCACTCCCGTGGTCCACGTGAACAGTGACGCTGCCATGTTGTGCTGCGGTTTCCCCGAGCGCGGGGAGATCGCCAAACAGACGCTGTTCGATGAGAGCATCGTGCAGCGGGTCGAAACGCGTCTGCCGCATCATCGCCGTACTGATCAGACGCAGCCACGCCTGATAGAGATCGAGCAGCCCGCCATTCCGCGACAGTACCGACCGGTGCCGCCGCACTTGTCCCCCGGCAACGCCGACCGCGGTTGCCGCGACGTGATGCAGACCGACCTCGAGCACGATCGCATCGCCAGCCGCCTCCATTGAAGCGACCGTCGCGACAGCCGAATCCACGAACCCGGTGACCGTCAGACCGATCGACTGCGCGATCGCGAGCACCACACCGAGTCCCTGCGTCTCTGCGCCGGCGGGAGCTGCGATCCAGACCGGCTCCCCCGGGTCCGGTGGCTGCTCGATCAGGCGCCGGCGCAGCTCGGCGGCGAGAAGTTGGGCTCCGCGCCCGCCTCCCACTCCGCGCCCGCCTGCGATTCCGGACAGCACCGAACCGAGATGGCGGCTCGACGTCGCCGTGGGCTGACTGCGCAAGGCGTCCCAACCAGGAGTACCCGGGGCGGCCGACGTGCCGCCATCGAAGACCACACTCGGCCCGGTCTGCAGCACCCGCCCCGTGCGCGCGAGACTGAGGGCACGGTCGTCGAGCTGGATTGCAAACGTCTGCATCGCCCGCGTTTGCTCAGATGTCCGTGGGGAAGCTGACGGTGTGATCAGCGGATTGAGCAGGATCCGGCGCGACGGTCGGATCGTCGTGGATCGTCGCCGACTCCTCCGGAGCGGATGGAGGCGGGTGCGCAATGGCTTGCGCCGCGCTGGCTGGCGCGGCGACGGGCGTCGGCACGCGCGCTGGCGCGGCTGCGGACTGTGCCGCGCGAGCTGGCGCGGCCACCGCCTGTTCTGCGGTCCGCAACGTCACCACGGCGGCGCCAGCGAACAGCAGGACGCCCACCACCATGATCCACGTGGTCGATCTCGATTTACCCATGTGTCCCTCTCCTCGTGATTCGGCATTGGCCATCATTCGGCATAACGCGCAATCCTGAATCCCACCGTGCTGCTGCTGCCATCCGATCCGCCACGCCAGGCGAGTCGTTGTGGCGCGGTCGAGCTGACTTTCCAGCTCGCCCCCCGGAGCACGTGACGTGCACCATCCAGCGGACCGAGCGGATCGAGCACGATGGCGGAGCTTCCCGTGCCGTCGCTGTAGTAGTCGTTCATCCACTCTGACAGTCGTCCCGAGAGGTCCTGCAGGGCCAGCGGGGGCGTGTGGACCGCATACTCCCACTCGGATTCGGTCGGCAGGCGGTAGCCGATGGTCACGGGCCTGTGCAACACATAGCGGTCACCGCTGCGCTCGTACGCCGGCGGCAGGTTGTCGCGCTCAGAGAGCCAGTTGCAGAATTCGGCGGCGTCGGTCCAGCTGACCTGCGTCACGGGCTGCTCGTCGGAGCCGGTGCGCCGGTCGATCGGCAGACCGTGATTGACGCGGAAGCGCCGGAACTGTTCGTTGGTGACCTCGGCCACACCCAGATAGAAAGGCCGCTGCAGTCTGACCCGCTGCTGCCCCGCGCTCACGTTCTGCACCCCGGAGCCGTCTGCCGGCATCGTGAAAGCTCCCAGCGGCACGAGCTTCAACACATATCCCGTCTGCGAGTAGATGACGGAAGCCTTCTGTGCGATGGCCGCCGCACGCTCCTGGGAGACCAGCTGATACTGCACGGTGCGGTCCAGACCCTTGGCGGGAGTGACCTTGGTGGTGAAAGTGACCCACCCGTCCTTGCGGACTTCGATCTGGTGCTCGACTGCCGAGAGATCGATCGACACGGGCGTCTGGCCGCGGTCCCGACCATCGATGAGCAGCCGCGCACCGTCCGGCGTACCCTGCACGGTGACCCGCGCACCGGCCGCCTCAGGCCGCGCGTCGATGCGCAGCTGGCTGCCGGGCTCCGCAAAAATCTGCTGATTCCACACGGCGTAACCCGGCGCGTTGACACTCAACTCGTACGCGATCCCGGCGGGCAAATCGATACCGAGCGGCGTACGCCCACGCAACACTCCGCCGATCGTCACCTCGGCACCGCTGGGCTGGGAAGCGACAGTGACATGCGCGTCCGGTTGGCCGAGTGTGACTGGGCCAATCGCAAGAGCCTCTCCTGCCCGCAGCACGACACTGCTTTCCCAAGTCTTGAATCCGGGCGCCGAAATGCGTACCTGTCGAACACCTGACGGCGCATCGACTACCGCGGGCGCACGGCCGTGATCCACGCCATCCACGAAAACACGGGCACCCGAGGGGACAACGGAAATCTGCAGCGTGCCCCACGACGGTTGCAGCGGGACTTTCACGTCCTGAGTGACACCGGCCCCCTCCACTTCGACCGACACTATGGAGTCGACATAGCGTGGTGCGCGGACCGTAAGGGTGTGAGTCCCTGCCGCGACCTGAATCGCGCCCGGCGCACGCCCTGACTCCGCGCCGTCGACACTGACGAGTGCCGCAACCCCTTTTGTGTCGATTCGCAGGGTTCCCGGCAGCTTGGCCAGCCGGAGACGCGCGATTGGATGTTGCCCACTGCGAACGTCGACGGTCGTCTGCGCTGGGACATAGCCGTCGTGCTCGGCACGCACGATATGCCGTCCGGACAGTACGTACAGAAGATCGCCCGCGTGCACGGCCACCGCTGTTCCGGGGTTGCGGATCCGGGCATCCGCAGGTTGGATATCCAGCCGCACGCCGTGCAGGCCCGAGGCGATCAACACGACTGTCAGCATCACGCCGGCAGCGGTTAGAGCGGCGATGCGCCAGCGGCGTCGGCGTGAGTCGGCAGCGATGCGCTCGCGCTCGAGCGTGTCTTCGACGGATATGGGGACCGGGTGAATCCGGAGCGAGTCGTCGCCTCTACCCGCCGGCAGTTCCGCGATCAACCCCGCAGGCGGGACGGTGTTGTTGCCAGCCGGATGCAGGGTATCCAGGTGCAGTAAAGCACGAGTCAGGTTGAGGACGACTACCTGCGCGTCACCGATCGTAATGACATCGTGGCGACCCAGGCTGCGAGGCGCCGCCAGATGCTGGCCATTGAGGCGCGGATGCGCCTCGCCGAGCGGTCGTGCCGTCCAAACCGTCTCGTGGCGCTCGATCTGGAGAGCCGCGCCCGCAGCGGCTCCGGGTACGACGATGTCGGCACCGGTGCCACCCAGAGTCACACTATCCTGGAAGAGGCGCTCTCCCGCTGGCTCGCGGATCCGGATCTCTGCGCGCGAAACGCAGTCCGTCAGCGCCGCAGGGGTCATATCTTGACCGGCGGCTGGTCTGCGCGGAGGTTCATGCGTGTGCGTGAGCTCGGATCGGGTGCGTGAGCTCAGATCGGGTCCGAGCAGCTCACCCTGATGGTCTGTGCGTCCTGTCCCGGTGACACCGTGATCTCGCGGCGCACGTCGCGGAAGCCGTTGCGGGTTCCAACCACGGTGTACCGGCCGGGCCTGAGTTCGATCTCGCGGCGCGAGAAGGCGCCGAACGAGCCGATGCTGGGGATGACGACCTGTGTCGAGTTGTCGGATAGCAGCGCCAGGCGTACCGGGCGGTCGATGCCGGGGAGGAGCGATTGCAGCCGGGCAATCTGGGAGCGCAGCACTGGTCCCTGCGGCGACTGCGCTTCGGCGGTCTCCAGCAGCAGCCGCGCCTCGTTGCGTGCTCCCTGCGATCCCAGCCGGTCGGGCCGATCGATCAGCTGCTGCAGGCGGCCGGCGAGTTCGGCGCGCGAGCTGGTCCGGGCCTTGCCTTCCTGGGCAAAGGCCAGTGAGGGGTCGGCGCTCAACACATCGTCATAGGTCTGTTCCGCTTCCTCCCAGCGCTCCTGCGACTCGAGAGTGGCCGCACGCTGCCGCATGGACGCGAACCCACGCGCAGTCAGAGCGGCACCCACACGCTTGAGACCTTCCAGCGCTTCTGGACCGTTGGGCTTGAGCGCACGGGCCTTCACGAAAGCCTGATGCGCCTGATCCAGGCGGCCGGCGCCCAGAGCAGCGAAACCCGAACCCACCATCCTGGCGTAGCTGTCGTCACCGAATGCCGCATTGGCGCGGGCCTGCCCGGATCTGGCGAGGGTGTTGCCCGGATCGAGTGCCAGGGCCTGGCTGTAGTCCTGAGCAGCGCGTGCGAAATCGTGCGCGGCCTCCGCATTCTGTGCATCCGCCAGCAGCGGAAGCACGCCGTTGAGATTCTGCGCGCGACGCTGGCCTTCCGCTGCGCGGCGGTCGGCGGGATCGATGCGCCGGGCGAGGTCAAACGCCTGACCGGCGACTTCCTGCTGTCCGGTGCCCAGGGCCTTGTCACCGGCCGCCAGCTGCGCGTTGAGAGCCTGCGGTGCCCGCGCCTCCACGCCCTCGAGCAAGCGAGCCGCCGCGGTGAGCCGCTCAAGGGCAATGCGGGTGTTGCCCGCATCATGCGCCCCCACTGACTCAGCGGCGCGGGTCTTCGCGAGCGCGAAGTCTCGCCCGCCCCACGCTCCGGCACCGCGCGCCTCCACGGCTGCCATCCGGGCATCAAAACTCTGACGCAGCGTCCGCAGCCGCTGTTCATCATCTGCGCCACCCGAGCCAGCCTTGCCAGCCGATGTTGGTGCAGTTGCGCCTGCCAGCGTCGCGCCCCTCGCCGCCGGCGCGACAGTTCCGGGTACCGATTGCGATGAAGTGGCCGTGGCTCCGACGGTCGCGATTGCGGACGTCGCGCTGGCCGAAGTGTTGGTTACCGGAGAGTCCGAGGCTGCAGCGGTGGTCGTTCCGGATGATGTCGCCGCGGATGATGTCGGCGATCCACCCCCAGAGGCAGACCCCGGCAGTGGGGGCAGCGATGAGATCGCTGTCTGCAGCGGTACAACTACCGCACTGACGCCCGGAGGCAGTGATGCCGCATCAACCTTGGGCAGCCAGAAATAAGCGCAGGCGGCGGCGCCCGTCAGCAGTCCCAGGCCGATCCAGGGCCAGCGCCTGGGCCGAATGGGCTGAAGTCTCGCGACGCGCCGCAGCCCGTCCAGCGGAATGGC
>Ga0335069_10006951_pt1 | contig 16383 bp, 10 predicted proteins | sample Lox_Sample_11_FD_206714 | JGI IMG/M metagenome (GOLD analysis project Ga0335069, IMG submission 206714) | Soil microbial communities from Loxahatchee National Wildlife Refuge, Florida, United States - Lox_Sample_1.1 | ecosystem: Environmental > Terrestrial > Soil > Wetlands | place: USA...
ATCGTGCCGCCATCGGCGCTGCTGAAGAGACCATGGCGGGCGCCGGCTGCCCCGGTAAAGGCCCCGCGCTCGTGACCGAACATCTCGGATTCAAGCAGTTCGTGCGGAATGGCCGCGCAATTCACCGGCACGAAGGCTCAATTGCGCCGGTTGGAGTGTGCGTGAATCGTTTGAGCGACTATCTCTTTGCCGCTGCCACTTTCACCGCTGATCAGCACCGTCGCATCGGTAACGGCGACCCTCCGAAGCAGTTGGCGCAGCTTTACGATGCTGGGATGTTCACCGATCAGGGCTTGAGCGGCGACAGAGCTGCGGACGGTTTCGTTAAGTTTCAGCTCCGATGGCACTTACTAGGCCCCCATCCCGAGGTTCGAATTTTTACTACTGGAGTAGAGAGGCTCTCACGTTCGCACACGCAGACACAAGTAGGTCATCAGAGACGGTATTTTTAATTCTGTCTGGCGAACGCTTCTGCTCCTTATCCGCCAAGATTTTGGCGGAAATAAGCCGCTTGCCCCGGCCCTTCCGCCACCGAAACCTCCATCATAATTGCATCTTTTAGATCTTGTTGAGCGGTCAATGCCGAATGTAGCTCGCTCCAGATAAAACGCGCCAATTCCTCGGCCGAACTGTGAGCAATCGGCAGCATCGCCACATCCGCCAGCGGGAAAACAAACTCGTCCTGCTCGTACCAGACACAAACCTTGTTGCCGTTGCGCTCGATGAGGAGGCAATCGCTATCCACGGGAATGATCGTTCGTTCATCAAGTCGATCGACGATCTCCTTGAGGAGCTTCTTGATCACACCGAAGTCGAGGACGTAACCCATCGAGCCTAACGCTCCCTCGATTTTCACTCCGACTTGGTAATTGTGACCATGGAGCGGCTCGCGAAAACCGGGATAGGCGATGAAGTGCGCCGCGGAGAATTTGAGATTCTCCTTCGTAACATGAACCGAAAAACCGCCCGCCATACCCGACCTCACTTCTCCGAGAGCGCCGCAAAAAACGGTTCGAGGCGATCGTCGTTTAGCCCACTAAAGGCCTGCCGATAACGGCGCTCATCGAGGGAGGTCGCTTGAAGAAAGAGCGCGTGTTCGAGCGGCAAAGTCGCAGCGATACGCTTCTTCACATCGGCACCGAGGGAACTCGCGAGATCGATTCCATGCGCCAGATCGGCGACGCCGAGCCCGTGGATTCCACCCATCAGGCACTCGACGAAGTAACCGACCTGACCGTCGGTATCGAGGTCGAAAGTACTCACCGAGAGAGCCTCGTTCAGCGGCAGCAGACGATCCATCCCGTACTCGTGGCGTTTGGAGCGCACCGACGGATCGCCGCTACCCTCGAAGCCGGAACCGATCGCTGCGACACCGATGCGTCCGTCGCGAAGCGGTATCGGGTGGAAGATGTAACCCTCGGAGGTGTAATCGAGCAGTTCACGCAGTGCGGTGCGATACGCCAGATGATCAAAGTTCGTCCGTTGCGCAATCGCCAGGAGAAATTCACCGAGCGGCTGGTTGGCCTTGTCCGCCAGCTCGATCAGTTCCACGAACTTGCCAGGATCGTATTCCTCGCGACGGGCGATTTTCGGCGCCCACTCACGATCGAACACGAGGCCCAGCACACCGATCCCCTCGGCATCCGTTCCATCGGTAACGTCGGCAACGATTGGCGCATCGCCGTCGATCTGCTCCAGATCCATCGCGAGGTAATGCCCATGACTCGACGGTTTGGCCAGACCGCGACGCGCATTAGTCAGGGTAAGCGGAAAGGCATCGCGGGCAACCAGACGGCTACCTCCGCCGCGCCGTTCCGCCAGAATACCGTAGCCGCTCAGCAAGGAGCCGTACGCGACCATCAGAAGCGTTCGATTTTTCTCGCTCAAGCCAGCCCGGCCTCCACTACCTTGTCAGTGATTGATTGGTTGATTTTAGCGATGTAGTCGTACAACGTCGATAATTCACTCGCAGTGTCCATAACCAAGTTACTAGACATTAAGCAGGATACCCCTACTCGCGATACCCGTGGCGCTGGTAATCGCCTGCATATAGAGCGCGAGCTGTGCGCGATATTCTTCGAGGCGCGGCTCAAGCTGTATATCGGTTTTGAAATCGATCACGGTCCAGCCTTGATCTTCATCGAGAAAGGCGAGGTCCGCGACACCTTCGACCAGGGTACCGTCGTCGAGGACTACGGCCAGCGGCGCTTCGCGTCGAATCGTATTGGAAGAGGCGGCGCGACGGATCAGCGGTGCGGAGAGAGCCGTCAGCACGGCCTCGATTGCGGAGTCGGTCTCTTCGTCGGTCGCACCGAGGGTGCGACCGAAAAAATGAGCTGCGGCTGTGACCGCTTCTCGATTGGCATCGAGTGCGACGCGCGACAGAATCGCGTGAACGATCGTGCCGAAGCGCGCGCCCTGCGGGCGATCGGATGCACGCGGCAACTGAACCAATTGAATCTCGGCGGCGCGACCAAGTTCCTGCGCCTTTGGATCAGACGAGCGTTCCGTTGCGATCACCGTTCGCACCGACGGTATTTCGCCCGCGGTGATCATCGCGAGGCGCCCCTCGCGCCATCGCTCGTATTCCTCTTTGCCTTTGGTCGAACGCTCCTTTGCATCGTCGGCCTGCAGTAATTTGGCCTGACGCAAGCCCATGGTCTCGCGAACGTCGAGCTTGAGGATCGCTGGATCCCACCATACGACTTGATGATTTCCTATTTCCGGCCGATGCAGTCCTGGAGCGACACCCGCACCCTTGATCGTTGCGTTAGGCGGCCGATTACCAACGATCGCGGACTTGAACTGGGGACATCCGGGAGGTTGCCGCTCGGTCGGATTTCGCGTATCGGGCAGAGCCGGATAGATCGCGGGCGATAGCTTGCCGAGCCATTTGTCCTGACGCTCGTCGCCAACCACGGGAACAATTAGTAGATCGCGCGCGCGGGTCGCCGCGACGTAAAGGACTCGGGCGGACTCCTCTTCGTCGCGACGATGCTCTTCCTCGGCATGCTCGACCAGTTCACGCGGCATGTAACCGGCAATCGCTTGAGCACAGAGGCTGCGCTCCGGGTCGACAAAGCGCCGCGCTTCACGTGCGGTCTCATTGCAGGTGATATCGGCGAGCAGCACGATCGGAAATTCCAGCCCCTTGGCGCTGTGCACCGTCATGATGCGAACGCCTTCGGTACCTTCCTCAACCACGGGCGCTTCACCGGCCTCTTCGCGTTGCGCACGTTCTTCGAGCAGATCAACGAAGCCACGCAGCGAGGTCGCTCCGCTCGACGCCTCGTAGCGGCGCGCCATATCCATCACGCGCATCACGTTAGCGAGTGCCTGTTCGCCTGTGGGCCAATTCGCGATACCGGCGTGGGCGCGCGTAGCTTCGAGCAGACGAGAGATCGTAGCCGCAATCGTACGGCGGTTACGTCCGCGATGGAGATCGCGCAGCACCCAGAGCGCATCGCGGACCTCCTTCAACTCGGCTGGGAGGTCTTCCGACAGATGGCAAAATGGATGCAATGAGCCGTAGGTCTCGCGAAACCGCAACAGTGATCCGTCGGTCAGAGCGAACAACGGACCATGGATCGTGGCGTAAACGCTCAATTCGTCATCGGGACGCTCGATCGCAGCGAGCGCGTTGCGCAGAGCTTCGACTTCTTCGCGCTGATTGAACGATCCGCCCCGCACCAGCACATGCTCGATATGTCGTGCTTCGAGCGCGCGCACATAGTCACGTGTCACATCGCGCGCGCGGCCGTAACGCCATTGATTGAGGCGGCGAAACAGGACGCAGATATGGCGCGGCCGAATCGGTATTCGCTGACTGGGCGCGTCGCGCTCGGTGACGGTCCAGTTGCTTTCCTTGGTTAGCCAATCGATAAAGGCACCGACCGCGTCCGGCAGCGATTCCTCGATTTTGAAATCGGTAATACGACCATAATCGCTGTAAGGGTCGGGCACCGGCAATGCCACTATTGACGGCTGTGCTGAAGCGCCGTCGCGAAAGGGCTCGAGCGCGACGTAAGCGGGTTGCGTCTCTGTCTCGACCTGCATCAGCGGTGCGAAGGCGGCGTTAACCAGATGTTGAATTTCAAGGACTGAGCGAAAGCTGACGGTCAGATGCTCAACGGACGCTCCGCGGTCCTTCAATCGATTCTTGATACCCTGGTAGAGGGCAACGTCAGCACGACGAAAGCGATAGATCGATTGTTTCGGATCGCCGACGATAAAGAGCTTACCCGCGATAGGTCGAACTTCGCGCCAATCGTTCTCGTCGGGATTATCAGCCGCCAGCAACATCAGGATCTCCGCCTGCAGCGGATCGGTATCCTGGAATTCGTCGACAAAAATATGAGTGAAGCGGCTCTGCAACTCGCTCCGAATCGCACGGTTATCGTGCACCAGATTACGCGCCAGGAGAAGCAGATCGAGGAAATCGAGCCGCCCGGCATGATGTTTCAGTTCGTTGTAGGTCTCGACCACCGGCCAGAGTTCGTCACGCAGCAGTGGCGCGAGATTCGCCCCGGCACGCTCGCGAAATTCTTCCAGCGCTTTTTTGATCGTATCGCGGCGCATGAAGGCTTCGGCGCGTGAAATCGGGCCAAAGGGCTTATTCTTCCCTTTCCATCCCCAATGCCGCTGATTCCCGCGCAACAAGCGAATCAGCGTGTCTTCCAAGGCATCGTGATCGCGGCCGCGCACCGCTTCGAGCCGAATCGCCTCTTTGATCGGGCGTACGATCGTCTCGAACGATTTGGTTAGCCAGTCTTCGGGGTCAGCGTTCTCAGCGATCGAGCCCGCGGTGAGAATCGTCTCGACCAGTTCGTCGATAGCGCCGTTGCGATCAAACTCCTCGTGACGCCACGGGGTCGCGAAATCGCGCCATTCGAGGAGTTCGCGGGCCGCTGCCATGAGGAGGGGCCGAGGCCCGTCGCGATCGGCGAGTTCGCGACGCCGCAGAACCCGACGCAATCCTTCACCCGGGTTTTCCAGCGCTGCTTCGAACCATCGATCGAACGCCACCTCGAAGAGCGGTCGCTGCGCCTCTTCGGCAGCGATTGCGAAAATCGGATCAACGCCCGCTTCGATCGGCCGCTCGCGTAGCAGATCGCCGCAGAACGAATGGATCGTTCCGATATGCGCCTCTTCGAGCTTCTCAAGCGAACGGCGCAAATTGTCGCGTGCGAACTCGTCGAATTTTTCCTTGTTTTGGCGGGCCTTCTCGATTTCGGCCCGCAGGCGCAACTTCAGTTCGCCGGCAGCTTTCTCGGTGAAAGTGACCGCGACGATACGATCGAGCGTGCTGAGTCCACGGGCGATCACGGCTACGATGCGACTCACCAGCGCCGTAGTTTTGCCAGTGCCTGCAGCCGCCTCGATAATTAACGTGGAGTCGAGATCGCGCTCAATCCGATCGCGTGCTAACTGGTCGGCGGGAATTGCTTCAGTGAGTAGCAAGGGTTGTAGATCGGCGGTAGAGTTCATCGCATCGCCCTTAAGCGCGTAAGATCGGCGAGACGTGCCTTGGCGCCCGAAGTCTCGCTCTTCATGCGGAAGCGCATCTGCTCGTAAGGGCCGCAGACCAGGCGATAGTCACAATATTCGCATTCGCGCTCGTCAGGCGCGGCGGGCATGAAACCTTCCTTGAGTGCACTCCTGATGATGCCGGCGAACTCTTCAACTGCTTTGCGCGTGCCGAGGTCGAGCGGCACGATACGTTCCTCGTAACCACCCGCGGCCGTGCAGTAATAAAGCCGACCGGTACCGGCTTTCTGGTCGAGGATTTGCTCCGCCGCGAGCGCGTAGAGCGCGGGCTGCAGCGTCTTGCCTCCGCCGATGACGAAATTGCGCTCCGCCCGGACGCGTCCGGTCTTGTGGTCAGTGGCGCGCAGCAGTCCTTCCGGACCGCGTTCCACGAGATCAATCGAGCCGCGCAACTGGATTCCCGCGTCGAGCGCGATCGGATCCGGAACGCTCGACGGATCGGCCTGTTCGCGATCACTCAGACCAAACGACAGTTCGAAGTGTTGCGGCTCAAAGCCCGCCGGATCATCGGCCATCCGCCGCATCCACTCGCGCAAATCGGCGCGAATCGATTCGATACCGTCGAGCCATACGCGCTCTATCGCCGGCGCCAGCCTCTCGTGGTATTTCCTGGCTCCCTCGACAAGCTGGTGTTCGAGCAGACGATAGGCCTCTCCAAGATTGCCGTGCCTCACCGGCAACAGATCGGAATCCCGCAGCATGGTTAGCGTCGCGAACTGAACCTCGTGAAAAAGTGCGCCACGCGTAAGGGGATCGATCGCCTCGATCGCTTCGATAGCTTCGCGCGGTTCAAGTCGAATAATCGCCTGCAGGTAGAACCGATAAGGACAGGCGGCATAATTCTGCAAAGCGGTGGGAGAGAACGAGCGCGCTTCCAGCTGATGCCGCGCGAGAGCCGCGCGTTCCTGCTCCGTGGGGTCGATCAGTCCGTCGTTCGGAGTCCATCGCCGGAGCCATCGCCGCGCCCGCGCCCGCAGTGCTCGCCCCAGATGATCATTCGCGTCGAGCAGATAGTGCGCAGCGCCCGTCGTATCTTCGGCGTCCGATCCGACAACACGATCGAGCGCCGCCAGATCGAACTCGGCATCGTCAATAGCGTCGCTGGTAGCCTTGGGTGCGGGCCAACCAAGACGGCCGCGATATTCGCCGGCGGCGCGGCGCGCCAACTCATCGAAGCCGGGCAACCGACCTTCGGCTGCGCGCAGGACTTCGAGCGCATAGAACGAAGGCACCCGCGGACGACCTTGATCGAGATCAATCCGTGGATAGGAGAAACGGACGCGTGTGTTGGCTGAACCAGCGGCGATCCGCAGCGCCAGACGCTCCGCCTCCACGCGGTCGGACTGGACCGACAAGTCTGCGTCGAGTTGACGCCGAATCGTGTCGGCGAGCAGAGGATCCTCAGTCAGCTTTTTGGGGAGCACACGCTCGGCCAATCCGGGCACGATCGTTACTGCGAAGTCGAGGCCGCGCGCTTGTGCCGTCGACCCAACGAAGACCGCGCCATACCGACTCTTGGCGTGAGGCCGTTCAAGCCGTCCGAGCCGCTCGCCCAGAACGATACGCACCTCATCGAGCGTAATTCCGCCAATCGGGCCCATCGGCTCCAGCTCAGCAAGCGCCGCCAACACTGCACCGCGGTCCCTGACCGCGAGCTCTGTCAGCGCCCGCAGATGGATCAGCCATTCATTCCAATCGGTAGCCTCAGGCAGAGCCGCAAGCTCGTCGATAATCGGCAGCGCGATCGCACGCATGTCCGCCAGATGGCCCAGCTCCAGCTTGGTCATCTCCAGACGGGGATCATCGTCATCGAGTTCGTCGTGACGCAGCTGCAGTTCAGCTTCGAGCCCATGCAGACGCGACTCCCAACGCTCGCGACCGCCGACCACGCCCGCATCGATTAGAAGCCGCTCCCAACGCCATGGTGCGCGTGTGCCTCCGGCGGGTTGCGGCGTCGGATCGGTCTCCGCTGAATCGAGCGGCATCAGCCTGAGAGGATCGAGGCCGGCCTGCAGGAACTCGGGATCGGAGGGCACGAATTCCCTGGACGTAGCGGCAACCTGAGTTGCCGAGGCCAATTGCTCCGGAACCTGAGCCAGCGAAAGATATTCGGCGAAGCGCCGCGCGGAGAAACGCTCTGCGGCGCAATTGAGCAGCGCCAGCAACGCCCGGCCACCGGGCTCGGGGCGCCTGGTACCGCGCGCGAACCATCCCTCGACACCGGCACGCTCAAAGGCCTCTTCGAGATAAGGCACATACTGAGTCGGTGAATGGAGCAGCACAGCGATCTGATCGAAAGCAACGCCGCGCCGTGCTTCGGCCTGAATTCGCCGCACGATCTCGACGCACTCCTGCATCTCGCCGGCGGCTGATTCGAGTGCGACGGTGTCATCGAGCTGCGCCTCTCCGGGCGTCGTTTCGGCAAAGAGATATTGCTGCACCCGCCGGAGCGAGGGCAGTTGCCCGTCGCTATTTTCGTCGAGCGTTTTGGGTTCGACTTCCAGTGCCGCCGCAAGAAAATTGATCGTGCGATAATCGCCGTGAGGGGCAGTAGCGAGAACCGCCGGCGCACGATTGGCCAGCGCTGCGACGAGATCGCGCTCGAGCCGATTATCCAGCGGACAATCGAGCATCACGATCGGCATCGTCGCGTACGGCGGTGGCGGCGTATTGCTGATGGCCGCGATCGCCGTGCGCAAGATACCGGCGCGGTCGAGCGCACGGGCCGCTGCTAGTTGCTCATCGAATTCCCCGAAGATGACTGCGAGTGCTGCACCGATATCGCCGAATGCGGCGAGGCTCTCAGCGCTAACTCCTGCGTGGCGAAGCTCCGCATGAGTCGTTGCGATTGCGCGCGGCAGGCCCGGCAAATCGATCACCAAGCGCAGCGGTTCGAGTCTCGAATCGCCTTTGAGCGTGAAAAGGGTCCGCGCCGCTATCGCCTGGATCGCAAGCCCGTTGATATAGGCGACACCCTGCATCGCAGCTTGCTCTGCTGCGAGCAGGCCGGCGAGACGGTTGAAGGGCAACCGATGGAGCCCGAAAACGGCGCCCCGTTGAATCGCGATCCTTCGTACAAGGCTCTCGGCAGCCTCCTGGCTGGCCGCAACAATGAGTATTTCGCTCGCCGAATCGAATTGTTCGATCCAAATCTGCGCATGCGCGATTCGATCCGCTGCGCGCGACGAAATGATGATCTCTCGGCTGCCCACTGTGATAACCGATCGTTCACCGGCAACGCCATTCGTCGCAAGAGGTCTCGCGCGCTGAATCAACAGGCGCTTGTTGATTGAGCTATCCGTCAGTTCCGAAGCCAGACCGGATCGCCGATACGCACCGACCCGGGAGCACCAATCGCGGCGAAAACACCGAAGTTCGCCTGATGATGCTGTGCGACAGTGCGGAGAATGCGTGGGTCACGCGCGATATCGCCCTGGCGATGCGTTGTCATCACGCAGCGCAGCGCTGGGCGCATCTCTACGATTCGCACGTGCTCGCCGATCTCTAGCTCCCCGTCGATCCAATCGTCCTCGATAAAGTGGTCCTTCTCCGCACCGGTATCGATCACGATATTCGGGCGAAAGCGGCGCGGATCGGTCTGCGCGTCTTCTCCGATAAGCGACCGCAGATGGGCCAGCGAGCCGGTCGCGAGCAGATGGATCGGTGCGGAGTCGAAGAAACTGCCGCGATAAAGGCCAAAGGTATCGGGCAACGTGGCGGCCGTGAATTGAGGAATCACACGCTCGACGCCCACGTCACCGAAGACCGTATTAGGATCGATTTCGCCACGCGCGTGCTCGTCGACCGTGGCCCGTTCCAGCGCGACCGTTCGACCGAGAACGCCAGACAGCGCTGAAGATGCGTCCGCATCCGAGGTGCCAATCTGACTGCCATCGGGCAGCGTGATACGCACTGCGGAACTACCGTCGCGTGAAGGTGTTCCCTGATAGGCGGCGCAAAACTCGAACAAATTCGCCCACTTCTTTGCTGATGCGATCCGACCCGTCGTTTCGCGGATAGCCCAGGCGCGATCGCCGACTACGCCCTTCTCACCAATTTCGAAGCTGTCCAGAGTCTCCCCCAGCATCGATTTGACCGGGTAACGGAAAAGTTGACTTACGGTGCCGATTTGACGATGGCCCATCGCAGGCAAAGCCTCCTGGAATTTGATTTAGTCGATCGCGAGTACCACGGGATCGCCAAGCCGCACACGACCGGCGGCGATAACCGAAGCAAACACACCGACGTAAGCCTGATGATGCTCCCATGCGGTGCGCAAAATCGAGGGGTCGTGCGGTAGTCCGGGTTGCGGATGCGTGGTGATGGCGCATCGGATCGAGGGTGTCAGCCCGCCAATCCGCACCGCATCGCCGATTTCGAGCGTGCCGCCGATCCATCGATCTTCGATAAAGCCGTCCGCCCCGTCGCCCGTATCGACATAGATATTTGCGCGAAAACGGCACGGGTCGAAGTCGGCGGTCGGTTGTAAATCCCGCAGATGACTCAGCGTTCCGCTCGCGATCAGATGCAGGACATCCTCATCGAAGAAATCGCGTGATGGCGGCAGCGCCTCACCACGGATCACTGCCGCAAGCTCCGCTTCGGTCATGCGCTCATGCCGAACCTTTTCGAGCCGGATTTGGCGGTGAAATAGTTCTGAAAGCCGCGACGGTAACGAGGGTTCATCGCCTCGGATGGTCTCGCCGTTGGGAAAATCGACATGGATAGCGGACTCGATACTCGAGGCGGTCGAATCGAAGCGCGCGCCCAGGTCGAGCATCGCAGCCCAGAAGCGCGCGCTCATGATACCACCACGATCGAGTTCCCGCAGCGCCATCACGCGGTCGCCCAGCACGCCGCGATCGGTAATCTCGACCTCGGCGAGCGATTCACCGCGCAGCGACTTCACCGGATAGCGCCATAAAGCCTTAACCCGACCGATCTGACGCCGAGCCAAAGAGGATCGCCCCTACAGCGTCGTCGACTTGGCTGCCGGGCTCGCTGCAGCCGGCGATGGGACAGCGCTGGGTACCGCTGCAACCGGCGAAGGTGCTGTCGACGGAACAGCCGGAGCCGGTGATGGCGCAACTGATGCCGACGCAGCCGGTGTCGGCGCTACGAAGACCGTAGGAATCGGGGTTGAAGATTCCGAGGAGGCTGCTGATTGCGCCGGCGCGGGCGTCTGCTTGCCACTCGTTTCCATCCCGATGCCGTGCTCGTAGACCAGATCGCCGCCCGTGTCGCCCTGATAGAGCATCGCGCCACCACCGACTACCACGACAATCAGATAGATCGCCCGGGTTTTGCCGAGAAAACCGATAAATTCGATCCCGAGTCGCCAGACCGCTAGCCCGGCTAGCGCCCACGCCAAGTACTCACCGAAATGCGCATGCCATCGGAGCGCATCCTTTTGAACGCCCGACAAGGCATCCCAAACGCGTTCCGCCTCCCAGCCACCGGTAACTTTCGACCCCGCCGCCGCGGCCGCGCCAAGTATGATCAAAGTCAGAGCCGAATAACGAAGCCACGTCCGGCTCGGCATTAAACTCGCAACGAGGTCAAAGAGAATCGCCACGAGCACCAGCGCGACCGAGAAGTGATCGACGAATGGATGCAGATGAGCATCTTTTAGTAAGTCAACAACGCTTTGCATTAGACCTCCGGTTGATCGACGAAATGCCGCGTCGCGCTGATAGCCTGACAATGGACCATCATAAGCGCCGATCAGTTATCGCAAAGCGACCGGACCGGCGCAATTCGACCCCGATCGCGTCCGTTGATCCGAAGCGCCGACCAGTGTAGAAGTTCCCCTCACGTTCGGTACACGGGAAGCCGGTGTGAATCCGGCGCTGCCCCGCAACTGTAACGGGGGACGAGGGTCCATGATGCCACTGCGATAGCGGGAAGGCGGACCCGAGTGAGAACCCGAAGCCAGGAGACCGACCGAGCGAATTTGCGGCTGCCTTCCGCGGGGAAGGTCCGTGAGCGCGCTCCAGAGCCAGACCGTCTCCGGCATCAGAACACCGCTCACATCGTTACCTCGCTGAAGTCATCGCACCACGAGGGTGGTTATGCGGCGATTTCTCTTTTTCCCTTTAGCGGTCTTTTTTCTCTTAACTCTCGACCCGTCGCGATTACGCGCCGAAGATAGCTCTGCGTCTCCGTCTGTACCGGTAGCCTCTTCGCCCGCCGCGACGGCGACTCCTTCGAGCAAGCTGCCGCCGATGACGATCGTCATCACACCGACGCGGATGGCCGAGCCTCTGTCGCAGACTGGCGTCACCACCTCGGTCGTGACGCAAAGCGACTTCCAGACCCAGCAGATTCAGAGCGCCGTCGATGCGATCAGCGAGGTTCCCGGCGTCCAGGTGATCCAGAATGGACCGCCCGGCACCGTTGCGACAGTGCAGATTCGCGGGGCGACCTCGTCGCAATCGCTCATCATGATCGACGGTGTTCCCGTAAACGACTCGGCGACTGATCTCTTCGATATCAGCCGACTCACCACCAATAGCCTCGACCGTGTCGAGGTCGTGCGCGGCGCGGGCGGTTCTCTCTACGGCTCCCAGGCGATCGGCGGCGTGGTGAACTTGATTAGTCACGAAGGTTCGGGCGCACCGAAGTTCTCGTTGCTGTCGGAGGGTGGGAATCGCGCGACGCAAAATCAGGTCGCGACGGTCGAGGGCGCTGAGGGCAAGCTCGCCTACTCAGGCGCTCTCTCCTACTTCTCAACGACCGCTTACCGCACGCGCAACGATAGCTCGGACAATCTGAATGGTTCGTTGCGGTTGGATTACCACCTCGACGAGAACACCACGATCCACGGTTTCGCGCGCTATATCCGGGCGAACGTGAGCCTCGCCAGTTGGGCCGTGTACAGCGGAATTCCCGTCGACCCGAATGCTCATCAGCGCAACGAATTCTTCCTTTTCAAAGGCGGCATCGACCATCAGTTCGGGGAGCATCTACTGCTCCGCACGAGCACTTTTTGGGTGCGCGATGATGTGCGCGACAACGCGCTGCCCCTTACCGGCTATCCGTACGAGCAGACCGACCACAATCCCGACGAAACCCGTGGCACGAATATCGACACCATCTACACGTGGAACAAGATGTTCCGGACGCTCGTCGGTTTCGAGTTCCTCGATCGCTGGACCCACTCGCAGGACGACTTCGTCAGCCATGACCCGTCCTTTCCCGGCCGTACACTCACGATCTACAACGCGCGCCGGCAGGAATACGCCGGCTACGTGGAACAGGAAGGCCATTTCTTCGATGACCATCTGATCGCGACGGGCGGCTTCCGCGTCGACGGCAATAGCAACTTTGGCGAAGAGGTCAGCCCAGCCTGGTCAGTCGCGATGCCGGTCGGTCACGGCTTCACCTTCCGCGGCAACTATGCGGAAGGCTTCCGCGCGCCGAGCTTCAACGATCTCTACTTTCCCGGCTTCGGTAATCCGAATCTCGCACCCGAGCTATCCAGCGAGTACGACGGCGGCGTGACGAAGACCTTTGGGGAAAACTTCGCGGTAACGACAACCTATTTCTCGCGCCGGGTCCACAGCCAGATCATCGCAGTGCCCTGCAAATACAATCCGTCGACGTGCCCTTTCGATTCGTTGGCTGGCAACGCCGGACGCGTCGATACGCAGGGTATCGAATTCGTGCCGGAGGCCCATCCGATACGCGGGCTTACGCTCAAGGGATCGTTCACCTTTATCGACCAGAGTCACTCTTCGCCTCTGCCGAACGAACGACCCTTGCGAGTCCCGAAGTACTCGGCTTCGAGCGTCATCGAGTACGTGCATCGCAACCTGTTCCGCGACGACGACGAGATCCGCTTCGCCACGAACTATACGTTTATCGGCGATCGCGACGACATCACGACCACCGGCGTGATCGCGAATCATGCGGCATACAACGTGGTCGATGGCGCCCTCTCCTACTCTCCCGGTATTCGATGGAGCTTTATCCGCAACGAAACCGTGTTGGTTCGTGTGCAGAACGTGATGGATCGGCACTACTCCGAAACTTTCGGCTTCCCGGCCCCACCGGTGAATTTCGTCTCCGGAGTGAAGCTGGATTTTTGATCCGCGAGATTCGTCGCGGCAACGCAAGCTTAGAAGTGCTAGGGATCAGAGGATGAAGATTGTACCGGTCGTCGGATCCCTGCTTTTCGTACTGAGCATAAGTGGCTGCATCCAGATTCCGGCGGAGCCGACGCCACCGCCAACCACTATCAGCTCGTATGGGCCACTCGGTGGCTTCACGATGTCCTCGGGAGCGAACTGTGCCGGCCATGCGACCCTGAGCAATGGCTCCGCGACCGTTCAGGATCCGTGCTTCAGCAGCAGCGAGAATGTCGTCGTTTGCACCGACACTACCTCGCCCTCGGCAGTTAGCTGCATCGCGGGATCGGGCCGCTTGAGTATCGCGGGGATGGGCGACGACACGGTCGCCTACGCCCGCGTGAAATGACGGCCCAAGGCTTCTAGACTCGCGAGGAGTTTTTGAAGTCCCAGATCTCGGTTACTGCAGGTGCAAGTTCTCTTGCACGCGTGATGATTGCGCTTTCATCCCAGTTTGAGAAACGAGCAGCAAGTCTCCGAGTCATTTCGAGCTCGGACTTGTCGTAATACTCGGCCTTCTTTGTTGTATAACCTTTGTTGGCTGCATCACGATTGAGGCGCTTACCAAGAATCGTTAGATTTCCGATATGCTAGAGAAATCGGCCGAGCTTGTCCTTGTTTGGCCATTCTTTCTTATCCGGATTTTGAGGAAAGATATGCTCGACGTTTGCCTCGTTGATCCTGATCTCTTTGGTCTTGGTTTGCCAGAGAGCACGTTACTTATCCTCAATGACCCTTGTGCTTTGCCGTGTGATTTATCCATGATGCGAGTAATCAGCAATAAAGCTTAGCGCCTCACCGCAGGCCCGATTGGGAGGAACCGATGCCGTACGCCGAAGGACGTGTTTATAACGACGCCGACGCGCATGTGATGGAGCCGGTTAACTGGCTCAATGAGTACGCCGACGCCAAAACCCGCACACTGCTCAAACCGGTCGATTATTCGCGTACCGGCAAAATGGCCGAGCATGCCTTGAAGGGCAAGCAAACCGAGGAACACTGGAAGAAGGTCGATATCGAAAATAACCTGATGTTCCTCAAAGGTTGGGCGGCGCTCGGCGCTTTTGATCCGAGTGAGCGCAAACGCGCGATGGATATGCTCGGTTTTAACAAGCAACTGGTTTTCAGCTCGATAGCTGCCAGCCAGTTCTGGGGCCTCTTTGCACAGACCCAGTACGACCTCGATCTGCTCTACGGCGGAGCCCGCGCGCTGAACCGTGCAATCACCGATTTCTGCAAAGAGGACAACCGGCTGATTCCGGTCGGCTTTCTCCCTCTTGATGACGCGCGTCGCGCCGAGAAGGAGATCGATGAGGGCCTCAAGCTCGGATGCGGAACCTTCTGGATTCCCGCCAAGCATGCCGGAGACAAATCCCCAACCCATCGCGATTACGATGGCGTCTGGGCCCGCCTGCAGGATGCAAACGTTCCCTTCATGCTCCACGTCGGCGCGGGTGAAACCCCGGTGGCGCGTGAGTATCGCAACAATGGCCGCCCGATGACCGACTTTCTCGGCGGCGGCGAGAATCTCGATTCCAAGGCTTTCATGCTGCTGCACGCCCCGGCCGAGGCATTCCTCAGCGCGATGGTGCTCGACGGTACGCTCGAACAGTTCCCGCGGCTGCGTGGCGGTGTGATCGAGATGGGCGCGCTTTGGGTCCCACCTTGGCTGCGACGCCTCGACGTCGCTCAAGGAGCCTTTGGCCGCACCGAACCGACGCTCGCAGGGCTGAAGATGAAACCCTCGGACTATGTGCGGCGTCAGCTCAAGTTCACGCCCCATCCGACCGAGCCGGTGCGCTGGATCGTCGAGCAGGGCGGCGAAGAGCTGTTCCTGTTCTCCTCGGATTATCCCCATATCGAGGGTGGCCGAAACCCGATTAAGCGTTTCAACGAATCGATGGACGGCTTGAGCGCATCGGCATTCGAGCGCTTCTACGCCACGAACTTCACCGAAATGATGGGCGGCTAACGCACCAGAGGATGGCGAATTGAGAGGGCGCTCGTCCGATTTAATAGGGCGAGCGCCCTCCGTTTATCCCGCTCTTATGAACCCGGAACGCCAACTGAAAAGTAAACGCGGGTCTGGTGGTTCGGGCGTGATTTTTGTTATAAGCGGATCAGATAAAAGACAGTACCTTTAACTACTAACCGAAAGGTTGGACGCCACAGTCCTTACCAATCGAGGAGGGAACCGGAATGGCTGAATACGATATTCATATTAAAGGCGGAACGATCGTCGATGGGACGCGCGTTCCCCGTTTCCGCGGCGACGTCTGGATTAAAGACGGCAAGGTCGCACAGATTGGTGGCCGCTCACCCGGCTTTGCCAAGAAGACAATCGATGCGACCGGCTTGATTGTAGCGCCGGGCTTTATCGACCTGCACACGCATTATGATGCCCAGATCCGCTGGGACCCCTACTGCACAATCTCCGGATGGCACGGCGTTACGTCCCTCGTATTGGGCAACTGCGGCTTCGGTTTCGCTCCCTGCAAGGTCGATTTTCGCGAACGCTCGATGCTCACGATGACCCGCACCGAGGCGATTCCTCTCGCCGCGATGAAAGTCGGTATGACCTGGGACTGGGAAACCATCCCGCAGTACATGGATTCGCTGGACCGCGCGCCCAAGGGCATCAACTGCATCCAGTACATGCCGACCGCCTCGCTGATGACCTATGTGATGGGTCTCGACGCGGCCAAGA
>Ga0335069_10006952_pt1 | contig 16383 bp, 7 predicted proteins | sample Lox_Sample_11_FD_206714 | JGI IMG/M metagenome (GOLD analysis project Ga0335069, IMG submission 206714) | Soil microbial communities from Loxahatchee National Wildlife Refuge, Florida, United States - Lox_Sample_1.1 | ecosystem: Environmental > Terrestrial > Soil > Wetlands | place: USA: Florida...
ACCGCTTCCGAGTGTCACGGTTCCGCCACTGCCCAGCGTCACATTGCCGCCGCTGCCGAGGACGATGTTCCCGCCGCTGCCCAGCGTGACATTGCCCCCACTACCCAGGGTGATGTTCCCACCGCTGCCCAGCGTCACGGTTCCACCACTGCCCAGCGTCACATTGCCGCCGCTGCCCAGCGTCACATTGCCACCACCGCCGAGCGTGATCACTCCCCCGCTACCGAGGGTGACATTGCCGCCGCTGCCCAGGATAACGTTGCCACCGCTACCAAGGGTGACGTTCCCGCCGCTGCCCAGCGTGACGTTCCCGCCACTGCCCAGCGTGACGTTCCCGCCGCTACCCAACACGATGGTGCCGCCACTGCCCAGCGTGACGTTGCCACCGCTGCCGAGGACGATGTTGCCTCCGCTACCCAGCACGATGTTCCCACCGCTACCGAGCGTGACGTTTCCGCCGCTGCCCAGCGTGACGTTTCCGCCACTACCGAGCGTAATGTTTCCGCCACTGCCCAGCGTGACGTTGCCACCGCTACCCAGCGTGACGTTGCCGCCACTGCCCAGCGTGATGACGCCACCGCTGCCGAGGGTCACGTTCCCACCACTGCCCAAGGTGACATTGCCGCCGCTGCCAAGAGTGATGACTCCACCGCTGCCGAGGGTGACGTTTCCGCCGCTACCGAGCGTGACATTGCCGCCGCTGCCCAATGTCACCGTGCCGCCGCTATTGGTGGTGAAGGTGTACTGGCCGCCCGCAGGAATGACAAACACGCTGCCGTTATCCAGAACCGTTCCGCCGCTGCCGAGCGTGATGGTTCCACCACTGCCGAACACCACGTTTCCGCCGCCGCCTAACGTGATCAGCCCACCGCTACCGAAGACAACGTTGCCGCCGCTGCCCATAGTGATGTTGCCACCACTGCCCAGCGTGATAAGGCCGCCGCTTCCGAGCGTGATGTTGCCACCGCTACCCAGCGTGACGTTGCCACCACTACCCAGCGCAATCGTGCCGCCAGCGCTCAACGTCACGGCACCGGCGTCGACACCGATGTTGCCATCGCTGCCCGCCGTGACCACCGCTCCCGTGCCAGCCGCCACCGTTCCGCCGCTGCCGAGGGTGACGTTGCCGCCGCGGCCGAGAACGATTGTCCCGTCACCATTAATGGTCGCGGTCACGCTGTTGCCGAGCGTGACATTGCCATCCGCGCCCGGCGTTACTGTGCCACCGCTGCCCAGCGTCACATTGCCGCCGCTGCCCAGGGTGACGTTTCCACCGCTGCCGAGCGTGATCGTCCCACCGCTGCCTAGCGTCACATTGCCACCGCTGCCCAACGTCACGTTGCCGCCACTGCCTAGTGTCACGGTTCCGCCGCTTCCGAGCGTCACGTTACCGCCGGCGTCAACATTCAAAGGCGTCACCGCTGGACCGAAGACAAGCTGGTCGGCCAGTTCCGCAAACTGGCCGCCGGTCGCTCCTACCTGGCGCAGGTCGAGGTTCGACCAATCGTTGTAGCCGCGCATGGTCGTGTTCACCACGCCGTCGAAGTTAATGTCCTGGTTGTTGCTCCAGCCGAGGACATTGCCTCCGTTGATTGTCGCCACCGCAGCGGCATCCACTCGGTAGTATGGCGTTGCGCCGGCCGGTATCGGCGAGCCATCGCAATGCCGCTGCGCCTGGCTGGCCGTGGTGACCGCCGCGCTCCAGGGCGCGTACCAGGCTGAGGTCGAAACCTGCGCTGGATTGCTGCCGGCATCCGTCAACTGGTTCACCGTTCCCGCCGTGGACTCATTCAGCGTGGCCAGCGTCTGGTTCGAGTAATCAAGGATGTTGTTCGGTCCCAGCAAGTCGAGCTGGAACAGGTAGTTCATTACGCTCTGGTAGTTCGACTTGCAGTTCGCTTCGAACGTCTGCACGTAACTGCCGGGCGTGTCGTAATAGAGACCGCCGTGGGTGAGACCCAACGTGTGGCCGATCTCGTGGAACAAAGTGCCGGCGACCACGTTGGATTTCTTGCTCATGTCCTGCGTGGGATCGGTCTCCCAGAGTCCAAGCGTGACGGCCGAGTCGGAGCCGCCCAGGTCGGAGTACCCGGAAATGCTGCTGATGTTCCCTGCCGTGATGCCGATGATCGGCTCCGGCAGACCCGTCGAGGCGGCATTCGGATAGGTCCAGCTCCAGTTGGTGACACCCGGGGTATTGATCGTCATCGTCATCGAATCGGCGCAGGGCTGGTTGGTGTTGTAGATGTTGTTCAGCGCCGGATTCCCGAGCACTCCGCCGATGGTGATACGGCTCGGACAATTGAAAATACCGGTGCCGCGATCGCTGGTCTTGATGGTGGTGACACCATTGTTGACGGTGATCGACTGCAGCGTTCCGAAGCGCGAGTTCCAGACCGGGATGGCCAGCGAGTGCCCGAACATTACGTAGTGATAGCTGTCCTTCTGTCCGCGCGGGAAGCGCTGCGTGCAATCGCCGTTGAGAATGCAGGCCAGGAAGTTCTTCGGCCATGCCTTGGCGAACTCAATGCTGTTCTTCCAGCTGATTACGCCCGGCTGGCCGGGGAATTGGCAGAGCTGTCCCGGGCTATCGGTGCAGGTATCTTCGGGCAGCGCGTTGCCGACGATGAAGTGGACGTGGATGCCGTGGTTGACGAAGGCCTGCGCAACCATCTGCAGCGGGTCTCCTTGCGCGTCCGGAGTCGGATAGAGGTTCTCCTTGGTCGGGTCGCAACTTCCGTCTGCAAGTAGCGCGCCGCACTGCCAATCGATCTGTACGAACAGGTCCTGCTGCCCGAGAACTGCGCCGGGGAGAGGAACCCACGATCCATCTTTCACGTCGTAGTAGCCCGGCTGACCACCGTGGAAGTCACTCGCCGGCGGTCCCGTTTTCCAGGCATCGAGAATGCCGTCTTTGCTGACGTTATTGACCAGCGTGCTGAAAACCACGGCGCTCCAGAACTGCGACGCGTTTGGCGTGATGGTTGTGTCGTATTCGCTGCCGCTGGTGAGCGTAACCACCTGGGCCGTGTTGTCTCCCCAGGTGCCGGAATTGTAGATATTGGCGATCTTGGCTTGTGCGCCGGCTCCCAGGGTTCCGTCGTAGAAACCCTGTATCGCCTGCACCGTGGGTTTGGGGGACAGACCATTCGATACCGCCGTACCGTCATAGATCACCACCGACTTCAACGGGAAGTTCGGCGACATCACGCGCCAGATCACTACCAGGCTGGCGCCCTGGGTATTGGGAAGACTGCCCGACCCGGCGTCCGGAAACGAAACAGCGTGATTGCCGGCACCGAGACGTACTCCGGTGATCGGATCGATCGGCAGATACGGCAGCACATCCGCGCGGTAGGTGCGAATGATCTGTGTCGGCCCGAGCGGAACTGCTGTGTAGTTCTGGTCGCCGCCGATCTCCTGGCCGGTGATCGCATAACCACGGAAGGTTCCGCTGGCGGCTCCGGGATTCGCCGTTGCTTCGGTCGTCTGCCAATAGAGGTAAGCCGCGATAATGTCCGCGCCAGTGGGTATGCCTTCGGTCTGGCCGGCTCCCGGAATCGTGATTGTTCCGGTCGCCACGCCGCTCACGCCCGTGCCAGACAACGCGACACCACGCGTCACCACATCTCCAGTCACGAAGTAGTTGTTCTGCAACGACAGCGGATGGTCCGCGGTCTTTGGTGTTAACGTGTACGTTACAGCCGGCGGATTGGCGGGGGTGAAGGTGGAGGCTGACCGTGGATCGACCACCTGTCCCAGTGCGACATTGGTCTGCACCTGCAGCGTCCCCGCGGGCCCAACCATCGGGATCTGATACTGACCTGCTGCAGGATTCGCCAGCACCGTCAGCCCGATATAGTCGCCTTTCTGCACTGGAATCGGCTCATCATTGAACGTCGTCAGGCTCTGGTTCGTCTGGAACAACGGATAGCCCGGCAACAATGCTACCTGCGGACGCGGATCGATTACCTGACCCTGCGCCACCGCCACCAATCCCGTCGGACTATCGCGGAAGATTTTCAATTGCACGCCCGCAGGAATTATCGAAAGCGTACCGGCAGGATAGGGGCTGAACTCCATTGCCCAACTGCTGACGAAACCGTCCTGCGCAACCGTGTAAGGCGTCACGTAGGTATCGGCCAGCGCCGGGTTGTTGCCGCCGGTGAGCGTTGACTGCTGCGTGGCCGGCAGCGTAGGTGGCGTTTGCGGCATCACCCAATCCTGCACGGCGATGGTCGTGCTCGCGTTGCTGGTGGCATGTGAAACGTCGCCGCTGTAAACAGCGCTGATCGTGTGCGTGCCCGGCGTCAGGTTGGTCATAAAGAAGTTGACAACACCGCCGACCGCGAGCTCGCCCGAAATCGGGGTTGCATCTTCATAGAATGTCAACGTTCCGGTTGTGACCGTAGTCGGACTTCCCTGCAGCGTCACTCGAGCTTGCAAGTTGATCGTCTGCCCCACGTACGCCGAATTTGGCGTCGCCGTCAGGACCGTGCTGGTGTTGTAGTTCGCCTTTGTAACCGCCAGCATCAGCGGTCCCTGGCCCGCGGGGAATGGCGAACCCGCTAGAGGCGTCAGAGCGCCGGTTGTCTGGTTAATCTGGAAACCCGACACGCTGCTGCCAAAATTGCCTGGATAATCCGAGGCGTAGAGGAAGTTGCCGGTGGGATCGACGATGGATTCGTTACCGCCGCCGTTTATTGGCGTGCCCACCTGTGTCAGAGCGCCCGTGTTCTGGTCGATGGCATATGCCTGCGTCGTTCCATTGGCCGAATTGGAGAGGAAGAGGAACCGCCCTCGCGGATCGATTGCTGTTCCGTGCCCAGATCCTGGTGCGACGTTGAAAGGCGATGCGGAAATCGGGTTCAGAGTCCCCGTATTCTGGTCGATGGCAAACGCGAACAGTTGCGTCGCCGCCGGGTAACCTGGCCACGGAGTCACGTAGGCAAAGCGACCCAGGGGATCGATCGCAACCCACCCCGGAGCAGGTCCGGCGAAGAATGGCGAGCCGGGAAGCGGCGTCAGCGCGCCAGTCGAGGGATCGACGGAGTAACCGGAGACCGAACCTTGTCCGGTAGCGACACCCCCGGCGTACCCGGAGTTCGGCACGTACAGGAACTTGCCCGCGGGATGCACGCCGATGTTGAACTGAGGACCGATCCCTAGCTGATAGGGACCGACACCCGCCGGCGTCAGCGCACCAGTAGTCTGGTTGAGATGGAAGACTGTCAGGTTGCCGGAGTCGAGGTTCTCGACATAAACGAAGTTCCCGACGACCGTCGCGACATGCGGGCTCCCGCCTCCGGCGGGGAACGGCGATCCAGGCACCTGCGTTAGTCCCCCGCTATTACGGTCGATCGCATACACCGAGATGGTGTTGTCAATGGAGTTCGCTGCGAAAGCAAAACGGTTCTGCGGATCGATGGTCAATCCGTATGGATCTGTTCCTGTTGGAGCGGAGCCGATTGGCTGTAAAGCTCCCGTGGCCGGTAGCGAATAAATGGAAATGTTGTTGGATATGGCATTCCCCGCATAGAGGAACGACGGCACCTGGCCGGTTGGGGGCGCCCCATAAACCTGCAGTGTTCCGCTCGCGAACGTGAAGGTGTAGTTTGCCGCCGACAGTGTGCCTAACGTTGGGGTTACGGTGTACGTACCCACAGGACTTCCGGATGTTGCGGTGGACGTGAAAGCGGGAGCGCCGCTCACCAGGGGAGTGTTGTCGTTGTTCCGGAACCCGGTAATCGTGTAGGTAAAGTTCGGCAGCGGATCGCCGGCGAACATCACCGCGGGGTTGGCGGTCACTGTCAGCACCGCCGGCGCGATTGTCTCGATCGTGCCACCGCTGCTGCTCTGCTGGAAGAACTGCGCACCGCTGTAAACCGCAGTCAGATTGTGCAATCCAGACGAAAGAAGCGAGCTGCTAAAGGAAGCCTGACCGGATTGATTGAGTGCAACACCGAACGCAATGGCGGTTCCATTGTCTATAAAGGTCACCGTTCCCGTGCTCACGGGCAGCCCTTTGTAGTTCAAGACGGTCGCCGTAATATTCACACCCTGCCCATAGACTGCCGGCGAAGGTGAAGCCGCGACAGTAGTCGTTGTTGGGTTGGTGCCTATGGCCGTGGCTAAGCTGGCGGCACTGCCGGTGCTGGCGGAAAATTCTCCAATCGGGCTCAAGCTGCCCGTATTGGGATCGAAATGGAAAGCCGTGATTGCGCTACCCGAACTGCCGGGGGCGTTGCCGACATACAGGAAACTGCCCGCAGCGTCAAAGGCGGCACCAGCGCCACCACCCACGAACGGGGACCCGGGGACAGGAGTAATCGCTCCCGTGTTCTGGTCGATGCTGTATCCCGAGGTCTGCCCAACATCCTCATCGGAGGCATAAAGGTAGTGACCGGTAGGGTCGACGATCAGTCCGCGTCCTTCGGAACTGGCAAACGGCGATCCCGGAATCGGCGTCAACAAACCAATGTTCGGATCGATCTGGTATCCAAAAACATGGTTGCCGCTATACCCGAGACCCACGTACAGAAACCGTCCGAGCGGATCCACCGCTACAGACAGCGGGCACCCCGCAATTGCGTACGGGGATCCGGGGCCAGAAGTCAGGGTTCCGGTAACCGGGTTGACGACAAAGCTCGACACCGATCCGGCCCCGGTGCATCCCGATGCGGCGTTGGTGTTCGGAACGAACAGGAACTTGCCGTTCGGAGTGATGGCCATGTTGTAGCGCGAGTCCGGGCCTATGGGGTAAGGACCGCTGCTCGCCGTGGGCGTTCCCAAAGCAGCAGCGTTGATTTGGAATGCCTCCAACTGCGTTGGTCCCTGCACATACAGGTAGCGTCCTTGCGGATCGACAACCGAGGAGACCGGATTGATTACCGGACCGGCAGTCACGTGTGTACCCACGTTCAGGAGGCCGTTGTTGGCGACCCAGAAGCTAGTGAACGCGTTCGAAAAATCGTTGCTTACGTAAGCGTAGCGGCTGTACGGGTCAACCGTGATGCCGGAACTGTAGTTGATTCCCACGCCGGAAACGGTTGCAACAAGGGGCGCCAACGTGCCATTGGCGTTGATCGTGTACTCATCGATCTGGTTGGTGAAAAAGTTCGCCGCATAGAGATACTCGGCAGTTCCGGGAGTTCCGTTCGCGGTCGCCGGCAACACCGTCAGCGTGCCGCTCACGAAAGTTAAGGTGTAGCCCGGCGCCGACAGGGTACCCTGCGCAATCGTGATCGGGTAGGAGCCTACCGGACTGACCGACATAGCTGTGGTCGAGAGCACCGGTGCGCCGTTAACGATCGCCACGGTATCGCCGTTGACGAAGCCGGTGATGGTGTAGGTAAACGCGGGATTGGCCGCGCCAAACAATCGCGAGGCGTTATTGGCAGTCACCGTCAAAACGGCTCCCGGTTGCACGGTGATGCTGGTCGAGGCCTGAGCCTGATTGCCGTTGGCATCGGTTACCGTCACGACGTATTGCGTGATGCCAGCTACACTCGTGGGTGCCTGGAACGATGCCGTCGTCGCGCCGTTACTCCAGGCGTAGGCGTAGGGCGGGACTCCGCCAGTCACGTTTGCCGATATCGTTGGCTGGACTCCATTCAGAGTGGCAGTGTTGGACGATGCTGTTGCCGTCACCGAAAGCGTTGGAACATTAGCCGCAAGCTGCGCAATTTCCGCCGCGGTCAACACGCGGTTATAGACCCGCACTTCGTCGATGTTGCCCGGGAAGTTGCGGCCCGGGAATTCCTGGCCGATATTCAACGGCTCTGAACTGACGACGAGCGTCCCGAAACAATTAGAGGGATTATCCACCGGCACATTCACGCCATTGACGTAAATCTGCACCAGGGAGGTAGAGCTGTCGTAGGTGGCCGCGACGTGGGTCCAGACGTTCGGAACAAAAGGATTGTTGATGGCATGGACCGTGCAGTTAACGGACGGGTTATTGACGGCAAAGTTCGGATCTCCCTGCTCCATTCGGAGGCCCCATCCCGTTCCGGTGGGGTTGCGGTTCTTGGTGGCGATGCCGTAAGTGAATGGGGGAATTTGCGACGGATTCACCCACGCCGCCACCGTGACCTGCGTATTGAAATTCAATGCCGAGGTGGATCCGCCACCTGTCGTCACGTAACTCGTGTTTCCATCGAAGGCGAGAGAAAACGGATCGACAAAAGTAACCGGGGGTTTCGAAGTTACCCATGCCGGAAGCGTGGCGCCCGAAAGTGTGCCGGTGTTGCCATTGCCGGATGAGTCCGCGGTCGTCAGGCCGGCTCCCTCGTCGAATTTCCAGTAGCCCACCAGAGTCGTCAGGCCCGACGCGCCTGCGTTGAAGATCGACTGCACCTCGCTCTGCGCCAGCGCCCGATTGAAGATATGCAGTTCGTCGATGGAGCCGTCGAACCAGCCGGTGCCGTCGCCGCTTCCGCTACAGGCGCTTTGCCCGATTTCAAAATCTGCAGTGTTGCTGATGTCATAGACAGCCCCAAGATTCGCGGATGCCGCAAGGGCGCCGTCTATATAGACATTCTCGATTTGTCCCTGGCGTACAACCGCCACGTGGTGGAACGCACCGTCATTTAACGTGGTCGGGAAGTACACCCAATGATTGCTGTTTGATACGTCCTCTAACTCAACAAACAGGTATCCCGGCGAATTACCGGAGCCAACCATGTTCATGCGGATACTGAAGAAGCCGCCAAAGCCGCATCCGACGCGCTTGTCCATGATCGCCTGCGATGCGGTGGAGGTGGTCCGCATCCAGAAGTCGACCGTGAAATCGCTTGTGCCGGAAATGCCCACATTGGGTCCAAAATCGACGTAGCCGTGGTTCGAACTGCTGATCAGGAATCCCGAACCCACCTCTCCCGCACCGAAACCGGCGCTGTTCGTGACCGTTCCATTGAGACCGCTCTGCGTGTCGAGAGCGTTGCCCTCCGCGCGCCACCAGTTGGTCAGTCCGGATGGAAGCGGCGCCGCCTGGGCCAATGCTCTCGGTGACGCTGCCAGCAGCACGATCGCCAACAAGCACAGCGACAAGATGGCAAGCCGGCTGATGCGGTTGCTGGTTGGTTGCTCGGAAGACGCCGAACGTCTCACACCAGACGCACGAGACCAACCTGTCACGGAATTCCCCCACTCCTTGTTGCGCGTTAGAGAAGGCGCCGAAGTCATCAAACCGACAAACTTCCGATTGCGGTTTCTGAGGTGCGATGAGTTTGCGGACTGGGACGAGTAGACGCACCCCTGGGAGGCTACGAAACAGCAACGCAGCGAATCGAGCATTTTCTTTTGATCCCCCACACCATTTCTCGCGCACCCCAAGAGCTGCGATACGGAATGCGCGGCTGGTCAAACGGACAGAATTTTAAGTTTTGAAAGCTTTTGGGCCCGGAACAGGAAGCTAGCGCTTCATTCTCGCGGGGGAGGCGAAATGAGGCGAAAGGTTTGGCGAATTATTCCTTGCCGGAGACCCGTTGGCAAGCAAATTCAGCGAGAAACAGGGCTCGTTAGAGCCCGGTTCACAATCGGTTGACCGAAGAGCGGAAGTTGCGATTCCGAAGTTACAACGATGGGAATTACTCGCGGAGGCGCTGACATGCCGCGTCTGCGCCAGTTCAAGTTCGCGTCGCTTTGAAAGCCGTTTGCGACCATCGTATGGCAAAGGCAGGTGTGCTGTACGCTTCGAGCCGATACGAACCAAAGTGCGTATTTTCAGTACCGCGTCAAAAGTGCTTCGAGCGGGCATTTTCGGGTAAATCATTGAGAAGAATGGTGAGCGGGGAGGGAATCGAATCTAATAACTAACTTAGTTTCAATAACATGCAGAGCGACAGATGACACGTTAAGTCCCTCCGAAACGCTGTAAATCGGGCGAAAAGCACGCAAATAGCACGCCGGAAAATGAACTAAGCGAATCGCGAAAAACACATCGTCCGCGCCCCCTTTCGGCCCTCTTCCGCGCGCTCCTTTCTGATGCCCGTTCCGTTCCCTCACGCGCCGCTGGTTGCGCGCGTTTTTAAAGGCTGCCCAAAAATTCGCGGAGGTTATGAAGGATGATTGCTCGCTACTGGGAAAATTGTCAGTATCTGGGTCGTAGCCATAAGGCTAGACTCCTGGCATGGCAAAGCGGATTGTCGCGATCGCATTGATATTGGCCACGGTTACGGTTTCATATGGCAAATCCACCAAGCTCATTACGAGTTGGAAGAACCCTGAGTTTTCGGGTCCGAAGTTCCATAAGATTCTTGTCATCGGCATGAGCCCAAACCCGGGTCGTCGTTCCGATTTCGAGGACGCTCTGTCGGCGCAATTGAACAAACCCGGACAGCAGGTCATCGCGGGTAACCAGATCTTGCTCCGCCCTGATTCGAAGGTCGACCTGGAGTACATTCGTGCGCAAATTCGCGAGAACAAGGTCGATGCGGTCATTGTGTCGCGCCTGGTGAGCGTCAAAGACTCGTACACCGTGGTTCCAGGCCAGGTATGGACCTATCCCTATCCTTATTATCGGTCGTTCTACGGTTACTATGGCGCCGTTTGGCCGGTCGTGTACACGCCGGGATACACCATTGAAGATAAGACGGTACGCGTCGAAACCAATGTTTACGCAGCCACGCCTCCCGATGGTGAACTGGTTTGGACTGGGACCAGCGATACCTTCAACCCAAAGTCGGCCTCCAAGGTGATCAAGGACTTGACCAAGCTAATTGTCGCGGAACTTACAAAAGGTGGCGTGGTTTCGTAATTCCTTGCTTAACGCACACAGACGAGAGGAGGTTGTTGCAGGCTTCAAATGAACAAGATCTTTAGAAAATTTGAGTAAATCCAGTGCACAGAAGACGCGCTTGCATCGCGCATCCCGGAGAACACGATTGATCCATTCTCGATCAACGCCAGCTGCCATAAGGTCCTCACGCTTTTTGGCGGGCCTTGAACAACCCGCTCTGGACGCTATTCTTTCAGCGGCCCGGATTCGGCGAATTCCTGCAAGAAACAACATCATCACCGGCGGAGAGCAGGCGACCCATCTGTTCCTGTTGCAGCAGGGGGGAGCGCAGTACTACCACCTCACCCAGGAGGGTGAGTCCATTGTGCTGGCAGGGCTGATACCGGGAGATATTCTCGGACTGGTCACTCTGCTGCAGAGCCCGTCTTCCTACATGGCGACTGCTGAAGCAACCTCCGACTGTGAACTTCTGTCGTGGGAGCGCAGCGCAATTTGCCGGTTGGCCGCGTCCCATCCTCTGCTCAGAGAGAATGGTCTGCGCATCGCCTTGGATTATCTGAAGATCTATACGGAACGTCACATAGGCCTGGTAACCAAGACAGCTGAAGCGAGGCTGGCCAGCACTTTACTCAAGCTGGGCGACGAAACCGGCGAGATTCATCCCGACGGAATCAAGATTAACGCCACCAACGATCAGCTCGGGGCTTTGGCCGACACAAGCTCGTTTACGGCAAGCCGCGTCCTAAGTAATTGGATGCGCGCAGGAATCCTTTCCAAGAAGCGTGGCAGGGTCCTCCTCCATTCCCCGGAAGCCCTCATGATTGGCTGATCGAGTTGGGCCAAGAGCTCCCCCGCTTGTCGCCGAAAAATTTAGCTTGTTTGCTCTAGCGCAAAGACACCACTCTGATGCCTCGCCTATTCTTCTAATCTACCGGGCATTCGAACCCGGAATTTCAATCGCAAATATCTCAACTTGTGCGGCGAAACCCACACATTTGTTTTGAGGGTGCGAAAGTGGCGCAAGGTGACTTCAACAATGTTCCAGAAGGCGGTCCGGCTTCTTTTGGTGGATGATTTTCAACCTTTCCGTCGACTCATATCTTGCAGCCTGGAAGGCGAACCGACCCTTCGGGTTGTAGGTGAGGCTTCCGACGGAATCGAAGCGGTTCACCGCGCCGAGCAACTGAAGCCCGATCTGATTCTCCTCGACATTGGATTGCCAGGGCTTTGTGGGATCGAGGCCGCTCGTCGAATCCGTGAACTCGTGCCCACGTCCAAGATTTTGTTCGTTAGTCAAGAATGTTCTCCCGAGATTGTGCAAGAGACCTTCAATCTCGGGGCCATGGGGTACGTGGTCAAGACAGATGTGAACTTCGATCTGCTCGTCGCGATTGATGCTGTGATTCGGGGTGAGAGGTTTGTCAGCAGCAGCTTGATCGGTTCCAATCGCCCAAGCTTCACCGATAACTAGACGAAACGGTTCAGCGCGATCAAGATGAAATCCTCTGAGGGTTCACAATCTTCTTCGCGTTCCAAGTCTTCACTCACCATCCGACCTCGTTGCTGGAGCGCTAGTCGTGAGGAACCCAACGGGCCTACGCTGTCGGATACGGGTATCCTTTCTTCAACGCTTCATCCAGCTGCTTGTCATATCCATACACATCATCAAAGAAGAACACCTTGTTCTTTTCGTCGACAGCCACGGTGCCATAGAGAATTAACACGGGGATTGGCTTTTCCAGGGTCACAGTGACATTGTCTTGGGTGCCATTCATCATGGCCTGTACCCGCTCGAGATTCCAGCCAGGATTATGCCGAAGCGCCCACGCGGCCAGGTCAGCTGGTTGTTGCACCCGGATGCATCCATGGCTCAGATCGCGCTGTTCATTGGCGAAGAGTTGCGGAGCTTCCGTTCCGTGCAGGTATACGTTGTCGTCATTCGGAAAGATCAGTTTGACCAGACCCAGCGAGTTTGTTGGACCCGGCTTTTGCCGTACTCGCAGATGGCCTGATTTTAGTCCTGCGAGCACCTGGTCACTGATCGCGCCATCAGTCACTACTTTGCCCTCTCCTGTCACTACCTCGAAATTCTTTGCCGCGATGTAGTTCCGGTCTTTTTCGACGTGGGGCACGATCTCTGCTCGCTGGATGGTTGGCGTTACCTCCCAATAAGGGCGGAATACCACATACTTCATTTCCTTCTCGAACACTGGCGACTTGTGGCCATACGCCTTGCCGACAATCACTGTTTTTCGAAGAGCGACCTGATGGTTTTCGTCATAAGTCTGGAGCTTGAATTCGGGCAGATTCACGACCACCGGGGGTTGTGGGAAGGAATGCGACAGCCAGCGCCAGCGCTCCAGAGTTAGCTCGATCTGGCGCACGCGTTGCGTCAAAGGAATATTCATTTCCTTGATCAAGTCGGCCTTCAAGTGTCCATCAGGCAGTTTTCCATGGCGGAGCTGGTAACTCTTCACGGCCTCCACGAGCGCGCCCTGGTAGGCAGTCGAATTCGGGTTCACTTGGGCGTTGGCAGGCAGATCGCCGACCAGTTGCAGCAATAGACTGAGCCGCGGAAGATCGGCATAAGTCCCTCCCGGTGCAATTGCTTTGGCGGGCACCTGCATAGGTTTGCCGGTATCGACTTTGGAGAATTCGCGATAACGGTGGAGTGCGTCGAGGGTCCGCAAGTATCCCTGAAAAGCTGGCTCCACTGTCTTCACCGCTGCCGCGGGGTCATTCGCGGAAATGAGTTTGTCGTAGACGAACGCGCCCTGATCGTATTTGCGGCCGTCTATATCCAGCTGTAGGCCTAAGGTTTTTGGATTCACGCGACCAGTATGAAGGGCCCGTAGGTAGCGCATCGCTGAAACGGTCATCGCCACATCGAAGTCGGCCAGGTCTTTATCGTCCGCCGACCCCTGAAGCCTTTGCAGCCGTGCCGGCCAGCGCGATGCGTCATAGTCCTCTGGTACCAAGCCTTTGTGATCCGACTGCACAAGCAATTCAATCATGGCCTGCGCCTGGGGCGTCGGCTTCCGATCGCGGATCCAACCCAGGGCCGAGCCTGTGTGGGCATAAAAATCCTTCACCTCGGCCTTATAGGGCGCGAAGTCAGGCCAACGCAGGTCCGGATCGTGCGCAGAGTCAATTATCCGCTGCAGTTCGGCTTGTCCTTCCGCGTTCAGCCTCTGCCCCGACCAAGGATGGAGAATTTCTTTCTCTTGCGCCATGGCCGTAGCAGCGAACAGCATTGTCGCTACGAATGCCAGCGCGAGGACGGTCTTCTTACTAATCATGGTCTCGTCCATTTCCATTTCGTTAAGTTAGTAGAACGTAGGGGGCGTGGCCCGGCAGCGCACGCCCCTGTCTCGAACCCAGGGTGCCAACTACTTTGTCATCACAAAGTGCGCGCGACGATTCTGCTGCCAGCACTCTTCGTTACTTTCGGTGCAGAAGGCTTTTTCCTTGCCGTAGCTGATGGTGCGGATGCGATCTGCCGAAATGCCAGCCTGGACCAATGCGGCCTTGGCAGCGTTGGCGCGATTGTCGCCGAGCGCGAGGTTGTACTCGCTGGAGCCGCGCTCGTCGCAATGTCCCTCAATCGTGAACGTGATGTTGGCATGCGACTTCAGGAACTCGGCGTTCCCTTGTACGGCCGATTCTTCGCTGGGTCGCAGATCATACTTGTCGTAATCGAAGAAGTTGTCCTTCATGTTGCGCGCAAAGGCCTGCTCGTCAGTTTCAGTCGGCGGTGGTGGCGGAGGTGGTGGTGGCAGCGTCACGGTCACGCGAGCGCTCGCATCCTGTGTTCCTCCAGGACCCTTCGCTGTCAAGCGATACGTCGTCGAGGCAGCCGGTGTCACCTGTGTCGAACCATTAGCTTCGACGCTGCCAACTCCGTCGATGTTCACGTCCGTTGCGTTGCCGGTCTGCCAGGTCAGTGTTGCCGATTGTCCCTTCTCGATCGTAGAAGGATTCGCGCTCAGTGAAGCTGTGGGAGCGGGCGGCGGCGGTGGAGGTGGGGCCGGAGCCGGTTGCACCTTTTTTTTGCAGGCACCCATTACCAGCAGACTGGCGATGGCCAGCATCAGCAGCATCCACTTCATCCTGTTTTGATTCACCTCATCCTCCAATGCGAGTCTCCTCGCAGATATTGCCGTTAGGCGTGGCGACTCCTGGGCGCCGCGCGATTGCATGAAGTGCATCGCCTGGTATGATGGGAGTTCTAGTTCGCACTCCCATTAGTAGACATGCTCGCTTAGCGAGTCGTGAGCAAAGTAACCCAGGCTCGTACGCTTGTTAACTGATAGTATTGACAGGTGAGACAAGAGAGTTGTGATGGGATCGTTGCAGCCAAAAGGATGGCTTTCTGCGTAGATTAATGACGAGAAGGGTTGCTCTTGGCGTCCTCATAGCGTTGGTGGCTGCGCTCCCAGTCTCCGTGGGAGGTTCCACCCCTTCCGCAGTTCCCGAATACCGGCTGCGTTTCTACCACACACATACCAATGAGCGACTCGACATCGTGTATCGCCGTGGCGACGTTTATCTCCCGGACGCCCTCGATCGACTGGATCATTACTTGCGGGACTACCGCACCGGTGACATCCATAAATATGACCCGCGAGTGTTCGACTTGCTGCATGAGTTGACCAGCACTCTGGGTCGTCCTGACGCGGAGATTGATGTCGTGTGCGGATATCGCACTCCTCGCACCAACGAGTTTCTACGCTCGCGGAGCGTTCGCACCGGGGTCGCGCGTCACAGCTTGCACATGCAGGCTGAGGCCATTGATATCCGGCTACCGGGCGTGCCCACAGCTCAGTTGCGAGATGCCGCTCTCCAACTGCATCGCGGCGGGGTCGGTTATTACCGTTCCTCTGACTTTGTCCATGTGGACGTGGGACGGGTTCGACACTGGTAAGAATGGACTATCTCATCTGGTTGACCGTTGCGGTCTTTGGTGGAAACTTCTCAAGTAACTTAACAATCGCCTTGGTGACCAGTTTGAGGGATTCTGACTTTTTCTCCATATCAAGTTTTTGAAACACCATGCCGTTCCAGACAATCTTGTTTGCGCTTCTGTCCACGAATTGAAGCTGCAGAGTACCCTGCGGAACGTAGATTGAGGTGCGATTCACAACGAATGTATCTCCCGTCCACATGGTTGAATCGGGAGCCAGAGGCGGTTGAGCGTAGCTGGGCAGAATGGGGGTTGGTGCAGCGGCGTTGGTTCCAAACTCGATTCCGCCGCCACTGGCCACAATGAGGTCTCCGTCCTTGTCGACTCTTTGCAGACCCCGTTTTTCCAATTCAGAGTCGATCGACCCAACTACCATGGTGTAAAGCAAGGGACGGCTAACTGGTGTCGTCGGTTCGGCCCACGAGTAGGTCTTGTAGTTCGAGAAATCTACGCTTTTGTCGTAGCCCACCTTTACTTTTTGAGCGGAGAGGCTAGTTGCGATCCCCGTCAAAAGCAAAAGGGTGCACGCCGTAATTCGAGCAGCGATCATCCTTCTTCCTCTCGTCAACCAACCGCAGCACAGCGGGCCTGTACCTCGGCCGAGCCATCTTCCGCGCGATTGTTGAGCCGTAATGTCCTTTTCATCACTGCGCGAACGTGCACCGTTGCAGGTGCGGCC
>Ga0335069_10006954_pt1 | contig 16381 bp, 12 predicted proteins | sample Lox_Sample_11_FD_206714 | JGI IMG/M metagenome (GOLD analysis project Ga0335069, IMG submission 206714) | Soil microbial communities from Loxahatchee National Wildlife Refuge, Florida, United States - Lox_Sample_1.1 | ecosystem: Environmental > Terrestrial > Soil > Wetlands | place: USA...
TTGGCGACGATTTCGTCGACGCCCATCTCGTTCTCGACCAGGCATTCGAGGATGGCGTCGAGCTCGTCATAGGGCGGCAGCGTATCCTGATCGGTCTGATTGGGCTTGAGTTCCGCGGTCGGCGGTTTGGTGATGACGCGCTCGGGCATGACCCGGCCGGCCGGACCGCGCATGCCGTCCGGCCGCTGCTGGTTGCGCCAGCGCGACAGGCGGAACACGGTCGTCTTGTAAACATCCTTCAGCACGGAATAGCCGCCGCACATGTCGCCGTAGAGCGTGGCATAGCCGACCGACATCTCCGACTTGTTGCCGGTCGACAGCACCATGTGGCCGAATTTGTTCGACATCGCCATCAACGTCAGGCCGCGGGCGCGACTTTGGATATTCTCCTCGGTGATGTCGGCCTTCGTGCCGGCGAACTGGTCCGTGAGCATCGCGGCGAACGCCTGCATGGCCGGCTCGATCGAGATGGTGTCGAGGCGGATGCCGAGGAGCCGCGCCACCTCGGCGGCGTCCTCCAGGCTGTCGCGGCTGGTGTAGGGCGAGGGCATCATCACCGTGCGCACGCGCTCCGGCCCCAGCGCGTCGACGGCCACGGCGGCGGAAATCGCGGAGTCGATGCCGCCGGACAGGCCGAGGATGACGCCGGGAAAGCGGTTCTTCTCGACATAGTCGCCGAGGCCGAGGACCATCGCCTGGTAGATGCTGTCGAGGCCGTTGATCGGCGGCGTCACCTCGCCGGCGACGCAGCGCCAGCCCTCGTCCTGCCGCTGCCAGCGGGTCAGCGACACGGCCGTGCGGAAGGCCGGCAGCTGCGCCTTGAGGCTGCAATCGGCGTCGAGGACGAAGGAGGCGCCGTCGAACACCAACTCGTCCTGGCCGCCGACCTGGTTGACATAGATGATCGGCAATCCCGACTCGGTGACGCGCTTGACCGCGAGCTGGATGCGGTCGTCCTGCTTCTCGTGCTCATAGGGGCTTCCGTTGCCGAGCATGAGGATCTCGGCGCCGGTCTCGGCCAGGCACTCCGTCACCTCGGGGAACCACATGTCCTCGCAGATCATGACCCCGAGGCGCACGCCGCGGAAGTTGACGGGGCCCTGGGGCGGCGCCGGCGTGAACACACGCTTCTCGTCGAAGACGCCGTAGTTCGGCAGCTCGTGCTTGTAGCGTATTGCCGCGACCTTGCCATCGGCCAGCAGCAGGGCGGCGTTGTAGAGCTTGCCGTCGTCGAGCCAGGGCGAGCCGATCAGGAGGGCCGGACCGCCGTCGGCCGTCTCCGCCGCCACGGTCCGCACGGCCGCCATGCAGCGGGCCTGGAACGCCGGCTTCAGCACCAGGTCCTCCGGCGGGTAGCCGCAGACGTTGAGCTCGCTGAAGACGACGAGGTCGGCGCCCAGGCGCCTCGCCTCGGCGCGCGCCTGGCGGGCCTTGGCGACGTTGCCGTCGATGTCACCGAGCGTCGGATTGGTCTGAGCCAGGGCAATGGCGAGGGAATCGGTCATCTGAAGCGGCGCACCAGGACGGACGCGGAGGACAACAAAGACAATAGGGTGCGCCAGCCGGGCGAGCAATGCGGCCGGGGCATGGCTCCCGTGCCGTTTCCGGCGTCGCGGTTAACAGAAAGTGCCGAATTCGTTAGCCAATGGTCTACGTTAAATGTCTGTCAATGGTTACCCATTAGCGTCCGTTGAGACGTGCCGGCGGAGCGATCCGCCGACGATGGGGGACGCTGGGCGGATGGACGCGGGAAGGCGCAGCTTGCTGACAAGCTTCGACAATGCGCGGATCCGCAACAAGGTCCTGGCCGGATTCGCCGCCGTCGTTCTCCCGCTGCTCACCGTCGGCGTCCTGACGTTCCTCGCCAGCGGCTCGGTGCGCAGCGACTTCGAAGAATTCGGCCAGCTCGAGCTGCCGCAATACACGATGACCGATGACGTCGAGAACAGCACCTTGCACCTGCTGGGCTCGTTCAGCGAGCTGATCAGCCTGACCCTTGCGAATCGCTACGATGGCGGCACGGCCGCCGAGGCGGCCGCCACCGCCCGCGACAAGACGCTCGCCGCCCGAGAGAACCTATCCAAGGCGATCGACCGTCTGGCCGCTTTGCCGAGTTCGAGCGAGCCGCAGCAGCACGCGATCGTCATCGAGATTCGCTCCGTCTCCCTCAACGTGATGCTGGAAATCGACTCGACGCTCGCCGTCCTCGACAGCGCGACACCGAAGCAGATTTTCGACCGGGCGGCCCGCGTCCAGGAGAAGGCGGCACGGCTTAACGCCTGGATCGACCAACTCCACGACATCAGCAGCAGCGAGCTGGATGAGGCCGGCAATAGGCTGGCCGGCACCATCAGCGACCTGCGCAGCGTCGCCGTCACCGGCAGCGTCCTCGGCGTGCTCATCGCCCTCGCCGGCGGGTTGCTGACCGCCAACCGCATCGCGCGGCCGATCCAGAGCCTGCGCGCCGCGGCCGAGAGGCTCGGCGACGGCGACTTCAAGGCGCTCGACGACGAGCGCAAGACCGCCGACGAGATCGGCGAGCTCGTCGGCGCCTTCCAGGAGACGGCGCGCAAGCTCAGCGATTCCCAGGACAAGCTGGCCCGCAACGAGCGGCTGTCGGCGCTCGGCCAGATCGCCGGATCGGTCAGCCACGAGCTGCGCAATCCTTTGGGCACGATCCGCAATTCCATGGGCATCGTCCGCCAGCTCACCGCCAACAAGGGCATCGGCATCGAGCGCGCGCTCGAGCGCATCGACCGCAGCGTCGAGCGCTGCAACACCATCGTCTCCGACATCCTCGAGTTCTCGCGCGTGCAGGAGCTGAACCGCGAGGCCACCGCGATCGATCCCTGGCTCAACGAGATGCTGGACGAGCACGAAATCCTTTCGGCCATCGCCGTGCACCGCGAGCTCACCGCGGATGCGGCCGTCATGCTCGACCGCACGCGCTTCCGCCAGGTGCTGGTCAACCTGATCGACAACGCCGCTCAGGCGATGCTGGACCCGCAATGGGAACCGGAAGCGGGCCACCAGCGCTCCCTCACCATCCGCACGGAGACGGCCGGGCCGCATGTCCGCCTCTCCATCATCGACACCGGGCCGGGCATCGCCGCGGACAAGCTCGGCAAGATCTTCGAGCCGCTGTTCACGACCAAGGTCAAGGGCGTCGGCCTCGGCCTGCCGACGGTCCGCAAGCTGGTCGAGCAGCATGGCGGCACGATCGACGTGGAAAGCAAGCCGGGCGAAGGCGCGACATTCACGGTCTGGCTGCCGCGGCAGCCCGGACAGGTGGACAGCGAGCCGGCCGTCCCGATGTTGGCATCAGCCTAGAAGCGAAGAGGACCACGCATGGCTACGAAAAGCGTTCGCATCATGATCGTCGATGACGACCAGGACTTGGCGGAGAGCCTGGCCGACCTGCTGCAGGTCCACGGCTACGACGTGGACATCGCCAAGGATGGGCAGGACGCCCTCGAGCACGCCCGCGCGCAGGATTTCGACATCACCTTCATGGACGTGCGCATGCCCGTCATGAACGGCGTCGACAGCTTCCTGGCGATCAAGAAGCTCAAGCCCCAGGCGCGCATCGTCATGATGACCGGCTTCAAGGAGCCAATCCTGGAGAAGGCCATCAAGGCCGGCGCCGAGGGCCCGCTGCACAAGCCCTTCAGCGTCGAGGACATGCTGAAGCTGGTCGAGACGATCCACTGAATTGAGGCCGCGCCGACGCGGCCTCGATCCTATCTTCGGAACAGAAACTCGCGGCCGACTTTCACGCGCCGCTCGCCGTCATATTCGATGATGTCGGCGGTGGCGTAGGTCTCGGTCCAGCGCTGCGGCAGGAACGAGCCGGTGCCGATGACATCGACCGGCGCCTTGGCCTCGGCCATCATCTTGCACTTGGCGGGATCGAAGCCCGAGGAGGCGACGATCTTGACCTTGGGGAAGCCGGCCTGGTCGAGCGCATCGCGCGTGTGATGCACCGCGGCCGCCGAAACGCCGGCGCCGACCAGATAGCGCAGCTCGGTCTCGTTGCGATAGCCGCGGATGACCTGCGGCACGTGGCGCTCCAGCGCCGCATAGGAGACCGCCGGATCGAGCCCCTCGATGAAGCGGCTGCCGGGCGTGTCGAGACGGACGGAAAGCCGGCCCTCCGCGGCGAGCTGCGGAAAACGGCGGCAGACCGCCAGCGAGTCGGTGATCTCGCGGCCGAAGTAGTCGACGAGAACGGTCACGTTGTCGCCGGGGAAGGCTTCGACGAACATTTCGGCCGCGCGCACGGTCGAGCCGGCATAGCCGATGAGGGCGTGCGGCATGGTCCCCATACCGTCGGAACGGCCGAAGAAGCGTGCCGTCGCCGCGGTGGCATTGCCGATGAAGCCGGTGGCGCCAACCTTGCGTTGCGCGCGTGCCGAGCCGACGCTGGCGGCGTAGGCCATCAGCTCGGCCATCTCCAGCCCGGCGCAGTGGCGGGCATCCATGGCCAGGAACGCCACCTTCGGCAAGTCCGTGCACATGGTGTAGGCGTTGAAGGCGGCGACGCAGGCGGGTCCCAGCTTCTGCAGGAATATCGTCTCGGTATCCGAGAGATGCGTGAAGGAGCCGCTGATGTACATGATCGGCTCGCCGGCGCCGACCCACTTGCCTTCACGATAGATGACGTCGATATCGAACGTCGTGCCGCGCGCGGCGGCCACGCCTTGCAGCCAGTCGACACATAGTCGCGGCGCCGAGACGACGGGGCGGCGCATGAACACCGCATAGGTGACGCGCTTGTCGCCGAACTTCTGCACGATCTGCTTGGTGCGCAGGAAGTAGTGATCGGTCCAGGCAGGAAGCTCGTTGAGGTCGGGATGCATGCCCCCAACAATGGAACGGCCATCGGGTCGCTTGTCGTTCATGGTGGATCGCTTCGCCTCTGGCTCCGGAAAGCGGGCGTCTCGAACGGTGGGAGCCGCATCCCAACGCAGCATACCCCTACTTCCTCCCGACAGGGCAAGGGAGAATAGGAGAGCTATGCGATAATCGGGCCCCCCTCATGCCGATCCCGTTCCGCGTCACGACGCGCTTTGACCGCGGCCGGCCATTCGCGCTATGAGCACGGGCCGCCCGTATCCTCCAACCAAGCGACAGCGCGATGACCGAGAGCGTTCGACCCGCACGCGCCCGCGATCCGTCGTTCGGCGAGTTCGTCGCCCTGATCAGCTTCACGATGGGGCTGATGTCGCTGTCGATCGACAATCTGCTGCCGGCCTTCGGGGCCATCCAGGCGTCGTTCGGCATTGCCGACGCCAACGAGATGCAGCTGATCATCTCCGCCTACATGATCGCGTTCGCGCTCATGCAGATCGTCTACGGGCCCCTGTCCGACGTCATCGGGCGGCGGCCGACGATGTTGATCGGCCTGGCCGTCTATGGCGTCGGTACCTTGATCGCCATCTTTGCGCCGAGCTTCGGCCTGCTGCTGGCCGGGCGGGCCGTCCAGGGTATGGGTGCGGCGGCGATCCGCGTGCTCGTCGTGGCAATCGTGCGCGACCGCTATAGCGGGCGCGAGATGGCGCGCGTGATGTCATTGATCATCATGGTCTTCATCGTCGTGCCGGTTTTCGCGCCGGCGATCGGCAGCCTGTTCCTCTGGCTCGGCGGCTGGCGGCTGATCTTCATCAGCATGCTCGCGCTGTTGGTGCTGGTCGTGGCGGGGTTCGGCTTGCGCATGCCCGAGACCCTGCATCCGGAGTATCGGTTTCCCTTCTCGATGCGGCGCATACTGGACGGCGCGCTGCAGACGGTGACGACGCGCGCGTCCCTCGGCTACGCCACCGCCATGGGCCTCACGATGGGCATCCTCTTCGGCTACCTCAACTCCAGCCAGCAGATCTTCCAGACTGAGGTCTACGGGCTGGGGCCGCTGTTCCCCATCGCCTTCGGCTCCATCGCCGCGGTGCTGGGCGTTGCGTCCTATGTCAATTCGCGGCTCGTGCGGCGCCTCGGCATGCGTCGGCTGTCGCATTTCGGCATCTGCGCCTTCCTCCTGGTGGCGATGCTGCTGCTCGGCGTGACCCTGGCATTCGCCGGGCGGCCGCCGCTCGTGCTGTTCGGCCCGCTGCTGGCGGCGAGCCTGTTCCTCATGAGCCTGATGATGGTCAACTTCAACGCCATGGCGATCGAGCCGCTCGGCGCCGTCGCCGGTACGGCCTCCTCGGTCATCGGACTCTACACGAGCCTCGCGGGCGCGCTGTTCGGGCTGCTGGTGGGGCAGGAATTCAACGGCACGGTGATCCCGCTCAGCGTTGGTTTCCTGCTGCTGGGAATTCTCTGCCTGCTGGTCGTGCTGTGGACCGAGCGGGGCCGCCTGTTCCGGCCGCACAACCCCGATCCGGCCGAATAGCGCGGCCGCGGCCTAGGCGCTTGCCGCGATGCGCTTGCCGTTGCCGGCGGCGCGCTCGGCCTTCAGGCCCTCGGCGATGAGGAAGGCCAGCTCGAGCGACTGGCTGGCGTTGAGCCGCGGGTCGCAGTGGGTGTGATAGCGGTCGGCGAGCTGGTCGTCGGTTATGGCCTGGGCGCCGCCGATGCATTCGGTGACGTTCTGTCCGGTCATCTCGAAATGCACGCCGCCGGCATGGGTGCCCTCGGCCCGATGCACGGCGAAGAACGACTTCACCTCCGAGAGGATGCGGTCGAACGGCCGCGTCTTGTAGCCGCTCGACGACTTCACGGTATTCCCATGCATGGGATCGCAGGACCAGACGACCTTGGCGCCGTGGCGCTTCACCGCGCGGATGAGTCCGGGCAGCTTCGCCTCGGCCTTGTCGAAGCCCATGCGGGCAATGAGCGTGAGCCGGCCTGGGATGTTCTGCGGATTGAGGATGTCGATCAGGCGCAGCAACTCGTCCGGGTCGAGGCTCGGCCCGCATTTGAGGCCGAGCGGATTGTCGACGCCGCGCAGGAATTCGACATGCGCGCTGTCGAGCTGGCGCGTGCGGTCGCCGATCCACAGCAGGTGCGCCGAGCAGTCATACCAGCGTCCGGTCAGGCTGTCGACGCGGGTCAACGCCTGCTCGTAGGCAAGCAGCAGCGCCTCGTGGCTGGTGTAGAATTCGGTCTCGCGCAGCTGCGGCGTCGTCTCCGACGTTATGCCGCAGGCGGCCATGAAGTCGAGCGTCTCGGTGAGGCGGTCGGCCATCTCGGCATAGCGGTTGCCCTGCGCGCTCTCGGCGACGAAATCCATGTTCCAGCGGTGCACCTTGTGCAGGTCGGCGAAGCCGCCTTGGGCGAAGGCGCGCAGCAGGTTGAGGGTGGCCGCTGACTGGTTGTAGCTCTGCACGAGCCGTTCGGGATCCGGCACGCGCGCCGACCTCTCGAACTCGATGCCGTTGATGATGTCCCCGCGATAGCTCGGCAGCTCGACATCGCCGATCTTCTCGGTTGGCGCCGAGCGGGGCTTGGCGAACTGGCCGGCCATGCGCCCCACCTTCACTACCGGGCAGGCGGCGCCGAAGGTGAGCACGACCGCCATCTGCAGCAGGACCTTGAAGGTGTCGCGGATGTTGTTGGCATGGAACTCGGCGAAGCTTTCCGCGCAGTCGCCGCCCTGCAGCAGAAAAGCCTTGCCCTCGGCCACGGTGGCCAGCGACTTCATGAGGTTGCGCGCCTCGCCAGCAAAGACCAGCGGCGGATAGCCGCGGAGCTTCTTCTCCACGGCCTCCAGCTTGGCCAAGTCCGGGTAGTCCGGCGCCTGGCTGATCGGCTTCGATCGCCAGCTGTCCGGCGCCCATTTCGCAGTCATCGGCGGCCTCTCTATCCCTTCCTTCCCGCAGGAGGCCCCGCGGAAGGCCCACGCATATACGCGCAATGCCCGGGGTTTTCAACCGAACCGCCCAGTCGATTCTCCGGAGGGCGCATCGCTGGACATGGGGTGGCTCGCTCGGATTGCGGTTCGCTTGGCACCGGCGTCAAGCGAGGGGCAGGATCGGGCGTCGCTGGACATGGTGTGGCTTGCTCAGATTGCGGTTCGCTTGGCACCGGCGCCAAGCGAGCGGCAGGATCGTGCGTCGCTGGGCATGGGGTGGCTCGCTCGCATCGACGTTGCGCGCGCAACGGATAGCGTGCGGTACGGGACAGGGCGGGGAGGACGCGGCTGCTCCGCGCGGTCGCGGACTGCAATTCGATCATCTCGGCGGTCCGGTCGCCGTGGAGAAGATTGACTTGGCGGCAGCGGGCGCGGCCCGCGGGCGTCCGGGCGCCGGTGCTCTTCCCGCCATGGAAACGGCAACGGCCGTTCCTCATGGCCAGCTGGCGGCAGGCATGGCCGGCGCGGGTCTTGGCGCCGCAGCGCGGGGCAGCGGCATAGTCGCCCGAGGGATTGCCATGCTTCAGGCGACCGTGGCGCGCGGCGGCGGTCCCGGCATCAGCGTTCAACTCGCCTGCCCGCACATCTGACTGCGCCTTCGACAGATGAGATGATGGGTCATGGATTTTCCGCTGCGTCAAATAGTAGATGTTCGCTATTTGTTCTAAAACATTCGGACATCCAGGTCAAGCGATTTGCATTGTCAAAGGCGCGGCACACACCCTTCCGTGGCATAACGGTCATCATGCACGACCCCCTTCACTCAGCCAGCACGTCTGAGGTCTTCAATCGACGGACGTCGTAGACGGTGATTGGCCGCGCTAGGCCCTTGAGCGAAACCGCGCCCAACGGCTCCGTCTCCGCGAGATCATCGACGGCGCTAAGGACGCGCTGGCTGATCAAAATTTGTCCGGACTTGGCCTCGTCGCAGATCCGAGAGGCCAGGTTTGGTACTGTGCCGATCGCCGCATAGTCGAAACGTCCCTCAAACCCGATCCGGCCAAGCGTCGCATAGCCCTGGGCGATGCCGACCCCAAACCCGAGGTCGTGTCCGCGCCGCCGCCACCCTTCCGTCATCTCCATCACGCAATCGCGCATGGCGACGGCCATCCTGACCGCGCGCACGGCCGGATCAGGGCAAGGGATCGGGTCGTTGAACAACACCATGAGGCCGTCGCCGAGAAAACGCTCGAGCGTGCCTTCATAGCGGTGAATGATCTCGCCGAGCGCGGCATGATATTCGCGCAGCACCTCCATGACCTCTTCCGGTTCGGCGGTTTCGGCAAGGGCAGTGAAGCCGCGCAGATCGCAGAAGACGATGGCCACGTCGCAGCGGTGGCTCTCCAGCAGCCGTTCGTCAGCGCCGCAGACGACGGACTCCGCAACCTGCGGCGCCAGGAACCGCTTCAGCCGGCTCACCCTCTGGATTTCACCGAGCTGTTCGGCCACCCGCTGTTCGAGGGTCCGGTTCCAGTCCGCGAGCTGCCGTGCCTGCTCCTGCACCTGGTCGTGCAGCGCCTTGATGCGCAGGATGGACTTGACGCGCGCCGTCAGCGCGGCGTGGTCCACCGGCTTGGTGAGGTACTCGTCGCCGCCGCATTCGAGACCGGCGACGATGTCGCGCGAATCGCCCTTTGCGGTCACCAGGATGATCGGCATGAACGGCAGCGCCGGGTCCGACTTCAACAGGCGGCAGACCTCGAAGCCGTCCCGCTTCGGCATCATCACGTCGAGGAGGATGAGGTCCGGCAGATGCCGGCGGGCGGCATCGAGCGCGGCATCGCCGTCCATCGCCGTCAGGATCTCGTAGTTCTGGGCGGCGAGCCGGGTGCGCAGGATGTCCAGGTTCGCCGCATTGTCGTCGACGATCAGGATGCGCGGCGGCGATCTCATCCCCTCTTCCCCTTGCGGTTTCTACGGCAGGAACTGGCGGATCTTGGCCAGCAGCTCGCGCGGGCTGAAGGGCTTCGCGACGTAGGCGTCCGCACCTGCCGCCCGTGCCTTGGCGTCGTCGCCGCTGAGCGCATAGGATGTAACCACGATGATCGGGATTTGCCGCAGTCCGTCCGTGCCCTTGATGCGGCGCGTCGCCTCATAGCCGTCGAGCACCGGCATCTGGATGTCCATGAGGATGAGATCGGGACGGTGGCTCTCGGCTAGGCGAACCCCCTCCTCGCCAGTCGCCGCCTCGAGCAATTCGTACCCGGCGCTCGTCAAGAGGTCGCGCACGATCCTGCGATTGTCTTCCTGGTCCTCGACCACGAGGATGCGCTTGCTCATGCTGACGCCCTCCCGATACCCGGCCGCAGCGGCAGGGTGAAGCGAAAGACCGACCCGCGCCCGAGCTCCGACTCCACCCAAATGCGCCCGCCATGCATTTCGATGATCCTCTTGGAGATGGAGAGGCCGAGACCGGTGCCACCCTTCCTGCGCGTGCTGGAGCTGTCGACCTGCTGAAATTCCTCGAAGATGCGTTGCTGGTCCGCAGCCGCGATCCCTGGGCCGGTATCGGTGACCGCGACCTCGAAGGCGCCGTTCACGGCCGCCGCGTGCACGGCGATCTCGCCGGTCTCGGTGAACTTGATGGCATTGCCGACCAGGTTCAGCAGCGCCTGAGTGATGCGTCGCTCGTCACCTTCACCGGACGGCAGGTCCTCGGCAACATCGGCCTTGAGGAGCAGCTTTTTCTCGGCGGCCAGGGATTCCGTCGAGGCCACGACCGTCTGCACGACCTCCTTGATCGAGTAGTCGGCGATGGAGAGCGTCAGCTGGCCGGCCTCGATCTTCGAGAGGTCGAGCACGTCGTTGATCAGGCCGAGAAGGTGGCGCCCGTTGCTCTGAACGCGGTCCAGGATCTCCCGGATCTTTTCGGGCACTTCGCCGTAGATGTTGTCCTGGATGAGCTCGGTGTAGCCGAGGATGGCGTTCAGCGGCGTGCGCAGCTCGTGACTGGTGTTGGCGAGAAATTCCGACTTGTGCCGGCTGGCTGCCTCGAGCTGCTGGTAGAGCCGCCCTAGCTCCTCGCTCGTCCGGTTGAGGTCGGCCGCCAGTGTGCTCAGTTCGTCGCGATTGACGATGCGGACACGCTGCGTGAAGTCGCCGGCCGCAATCTGGCGGAGCCCGGCCCCGATCTCCGTGACGGGCTCGATCAGCGACCATGAGATGACGTAGCCAAGGCCGAGCGCCAGCAGGATGCTGCCAAGCACGAACCCGATGACGATGAACTGCGACTTTCGATAGGCCCCTTCGGTCGCATCGATGGCGCCCACCATGTCCGCCTCGGCGATATTGACCAGCTGGTTCGTCAGGCGCTCGAGACGATCCGCCAGAGGGCCCGCCTTTTCGATCTGCTTTTTCCTGGCCTCCGCCGCATTCCCGCTCCGGATGAGATCCACGACATTCGTCACGACATCGATGAACCCCTTGTACTCCCGCCTGACTCGGCCGAGCAGTTCCGCTTCGTCCTTGGCGACGAACTCCAGCCGATCGAGATCGTAGCCGAACTGGTTCAGCTGACGCAGCGCGGCATCCAGCATCCGATCGTCCGGGGACAGCAGGGCGGTCGAGATACCGTAGAGCTGGCTGGTCGTATCATGCTGCACCTGGCGATAGGCCGCGATCTTGCGCTGCAGCTTGATCAGCTCGTCGGTCCGGTCATTGATGCCGCTCAGCACGCTGAGCCCGACGGCCCCCAGAACGATCAGAAGGCCGACGATGGTCAGAAAGGCTGCCAGAAGCTTGGTCTGCACACGGGCGGGAACGCGTGCAACCGACTCGACCAGCAGATCCCTGATTCTATTCGGTCTCGTCCAAGAGGCTAAGGAGGTCACGCCGGAACTCCTGCGAGTCGAAGCGCACGCCCAGATACTGTACGCGTAGATTGCCCTGCGGGTCGACAAGCGAGGTGAGGAACGTATGGTCCACGTCATCGCCGAGCGCCTTCGACACGAAGATGCCGTACCGGTGTGCGACGTCGCTGATCGCATCCGGCGTGCCCGTCAGGAACGCCCAACCAGACAGATTGGCACCAAATGCCTGCGCATACTGCTTCAGCACCACCGGCGTATCGCGCTTCGGATCCACGGTGATGGAAGCAAACGCGATCTTGCGCCCAAAGTCGGCTCCCAGCTCATCCTGTACCTGCGCCATCTTGGCGGTCAGAAGCGGGCAAGTGTCCTTGCAGGACGTGAAGATGAAGGTGACCGCCACGACCTTGCCGCGAAAGTCGCCGAGCGTCACCGGCGTCCCATCCTGCGACGTCAGCGCGAAATCCGGCGCCGGCCCGATCGTCGGCAGCTTCTCATCGTGCGCGGAATCGTCGGCCAGCCCCAGCATTGGCCAAGCCAGAATCGTCAGTGCCAGAACGATGGCGCGCCACATGCTCACGTCTTCAGCTCGCGCTTGAGTTCATTGAGGAACTGCCAATTCGTGCCGTTGGCTATGATCTGCTGCGGGGTCGATTTGATGAAGCCGACTTCTTTCATGCGCAACGCGAAAAAGCGCAGCGTGTCCTCGGGGTCGAAGTCGCGCCACCTGTCGTAACGCGCCCCGGTCAAACCCTCGAGTGCATAGTCATACTGTGTGGTGATGCCGTAGTCGAAAACTGCTCGGGCGGCCAACGCCGGCTGTGACTGGCAGATGTCGGCGGCCTTGAGGAAGGCGCGAACCACCCGCTTGGTTGCCACCGGATACTTGCTGACAAAGTCGGTAGCGCCGCCCATCATACAGCAGTAATACTGCGACCACGGGGGATCGAGGGCGGTGTCAAGAATCGAGTGGCCAATCTTCCGGGCGAGCGCCTCCTGCGGGTCGGGTGGAGTGCTCAGGAAGGCGTCGATCTCTCCGCCGGCGAGCAACTTCACCAATGACGCCTTGCCACCCTGTATCCACTCGATATCTTTGCGTGGATCGAGCCCGACATAGGCGACCATGAGTGTCGCCAGCTGATACCCGGTTGAACTTGAGGTTAGATCATCCACCCCAACTCTCTTCCCCCTCAAATCCGCGACGGTTTGAATAGAGTCATTTGCTATTATTTGGAGGCACCCGGAGTGCAGGCCCATCAACACGGTCCATGGCTCGTTCCACGGCTCGCCGCCGGAATCGATCCAACTAATCCAGCTTGGCGAAAACAGAGAGTCAAAATCCAGATCTCCTGCGCCCGGGTGCTCCACATAGCGGACATCGCTGAAGCCCTCGGCGCGCAGCAGCTCTGCGGCCACGTATTTGGGAGCGTCACAGACTGACGGGCCGGTGTACTTCGCGATACGCACTGTGGTCGTTTCCGGCGGCGGCTCCGCGTGGAGCGGCCTCGCGTCGACGAGGCCCGCAACGCCCACCGCCGCGGCGCTGGCCAGGAAACGGCGTCGAGTATGCGTCATCTCCATGGAAACCTCCCTCTTTGTTTTTGTGCGGCCTCTCAGTTCATGTCTTCAGCTCGCGCTTAAGCTCGTTGAGGAAGCGCCAGTCCGTGCCGTTCGCAATGATTGTCTGGGGGCTCGACTTGATCAGGCCGGCTTCCTGCAGCCGCAACGCGTAGAACCGGACGGTGTCCTCGGGGTCGTAGTCGCGCCTCACGTTGTAGGGCACCTCCTTCAGCGTCTGCAGCGCGTAGTCATACCGCGCGGTGAAACCGCCATCGACCATCTGCCGGGCAACCCGCTCCGGCTCGGTCATGCAGAGATCGGCTGCCTTGAAAACAGCGCGCAACACGCGCTTGGTGGCGACCGGATACTTTTCAGCGAAATCCGTGTTTGCCGCCAACATGCAGCAGAAGTATTGAGACCAGGGCTCGTCCAATGCACTGTTGACGATCACACGGCCGACCTTCCGGGCGCGCAGCTCCTGCGGCTCTGGCGGAAAGCCGAGGAATGCATCGATCGTCCCCTCGGCGAACAGCTCCATCGGCTTCACCGATGCGCTCGTTACCCAGTTGATGTCGGCGCCGGGATCAAGGCCTACCTGGCTCGCGATGACGCTCAGGAACCGGTGCGGCGGGGAACCCACTGACGGAACGCCCACACGCTTGCCCTTCAGGTCCCGGATGCCTTGAATCCCATCGTTCACGAATAACTCGAAACAGCCGGAATGCACGCCTGCCAACACGGTGAGCGGGTTCCCGGTATCTATCGAAGCGACGAAGGTTGTCACGTACGTCAGGCTGAAATCCGCCTCACCCCGCGCGGTCGCTTTGGTCAGGTCCGCCGGCTGAACCGGAACATAGTGCAGCACGGCAAAGCCTTCTGCATGGAGCAGCTCGCCGACAACGTACATTGGCGCGACGCAGATGCCGCCAGTGGTCTTTTCAAAGCGTACGATGGGGGTTTCCGGCGGCGGCTCCGCGTGGAGCGAACCCGGTGCGCCAATGAGGCCGGCTGCGCCGGCTGATGCAGCGCTCGCCAGGAAGCGACGCCGGGTCTGAATCATCGGCATGAAAACCTCCACCGTGTTCTTGTTCTTATCTGCCGCACCTCACCATTCAGGTTCTGAGCTCGCGCTTGAGTTCGTCGAGGAAGCGCCAATCCGTGCCGTCGGCGATGATCTTGTTGGGGTCCGACCTGATGAAACCCGCCTCGTGCATGCGCAGCGCGTAGAACCGCACCGTGTCTTCCGGCTCGAAGTCGCGCCAGCGGTCGTAGCGCACCTCGGTCAAGGTCTGGAACGCATAGTCGTACCGGGCAATGATCCCACGATCGACCAACTGTTGCGCAATTCCCTTCGGGTCCGATGCGCAGAGATCGGTGGCCTTGAGTATGGCCCGCAGCACCCGCTTGGTCGCGATCGGGTAGCGGCTCACATACTCCGTCCTGCCGGCGAGCGTGCAGCAGAAGTACTGCGACCATGGTCGGTCCAAGGTCGAGGCGAGGACGGTATGGCCGATCCCCTGGGCGCGGAGTTCCTGCGGTTCGGGCGGAGCGACGAGGAACGCATCGATCTTGCCTTCGACGAAGAGCTGCATCGCCGTGGCATCTTGACTTGTGACCCACTGGATGTCGTTGACGGGATCGAGCCCGACATAGGCCGCCATGAGGGTCACCAGGATGTTGTGAAGCGAGGTGCCGGCGGAAACACCCACTCTCTTGCCTTTCAGACCCTTTATGCTCTGAATGCTTTCGTTTGCGATCAATTCGAGGCAGCCAGAGTGCACGCCAGCCAACACCGTGATCGGCGCGCCCGCGTCGATCGAGGCGATGTGCAGCGGCACGAAGTTCCAGTCGAAATCCAGCTCGCCGCTGGCGATCAACGCCGACGAATCGGCATCGGCGGGCAACTCCACATAGATATCGGTGAACCCTTCGGCGCGCAGCAACTCTCCGGCGACATACATTGGCGGATCGCAGGTTGCAGGGCCCCGATCCTTGTTCGGGGGCAAGAACTTCGTTAGCCGGACCGTGGTCGTCTCCGGCGGCGGCTCTGCGTGGAGCGGCCTGGCGCCGACGAAGCCCGCAGCGCCCACCGCTGCGGCGCCGGCCAGGAAGCCGCGGCGACTGTGCATAGTCTGCATGGGAACCTCTCCTTCATGTGGCGCCACTGCTCGCTCGCTAGGTCTTCAGCTCGCGCTTGAGTTCATCGAGGAAGCGCCAGTCCGTCCCCTTGGCGATGATCTCCTGCGGGCTGGATTTGATGATGCCGGCCTCGTGCAGACGCAGCGCGTAAAAGCGGACAGAGTCCTCAGGGTCGTAGTCGCGCCACTTGCCGTAGGGCACCTCGTTCATCGTCTGCAGCGCATAGTCATAACTGGCAGTGAAGCCGTCATCGACGATCTGCTGCGCCACCCGCTTGGGCGCGGCGACGCAGAGGTCTGCGGCCTTTAGGACCGCGCGCAGGACACGCTTGGTGGCGACCGGATTGTCGCGGACGAAATCCCGATTGCCGGCGAGCAGGCAGCAGAAGTACTGCGACCACGGGCGGTCGAGCGCGCTGTTGACGATCACATGACCGATGTTGCGGGCCCGCAGCTCCTGCGGCTCCGGTGGAAAACCGAGGAACGCATCGATCTTCCCCTCGACGAAGAGCTGCATCGGCTTGACCGACTCGCTGGTGACCCAGTTGATGTCCTTGGCGGGATCGAGCCCGACATAGGTCGCCATGCTCGCGAGGAATGAATGCTGGCTTGTCCCCAGACCCTGGACCCCGACGCTCCTTCCTTTCAAGTCCGCGATGCCGTGAATACTCTCGTTCGCGAACAGCTCGAAGCACCCGGGATGAATACCCGCGACGATTGTGAGCGGGTCCCCTGCATCGATCGGTACCAGCAGTGGCCCCACGAAATTCATGCTGAGATCGATCTCGCCGGTCGCCATCTTCTCCGAATTCGGAATGCCCGGGATCGTCTCCACATAACGGATGTTGGTGAAGCCCTCCGCGCGCAGGAGTTCCCCGGCGACATATTGGGGCGCCACGCATATGCCGGGGATCTTGGCAAGCCGGACCGTGGTCGTTTCCGGCGGCGCCTCCGCGCGGGGCGATCTTGGCGCGCCGAGGAGGCCCGCCGCGCCGGCCAGTGAGAGGGTGGCCAGGAAGCGGCGCCGG
>Ga0335069_10006955_pt1 | contig 16380 bp, 13 predicted proteins | sample Lox_Sample_11_FD_206714 | JGI IMG/M metagenome (GOLD analysis project Ga0335069, IMG submission 206714) | Soil microbial communities from Loxahatchee National Wildlife Refuge, Florida, United States - Lox_Sample_1.1 | ecosystem: Environmental > Terrestrial > Soil > Wetlands | place: USA...
CTACTCGCCGAGGTCTATCGAGCCGCGCGTCTCGCCTTCCCGACGGCGACCATCGGCGGCGGCACGTTCTCGTTCTTCACCGAGCTCAATCGCAACTGGCCGCCGATCGGCCTCATCGACTACGTCACCCACATGGTCTCCAGCGTGGTCCACGCCGCCGACGACGCCACGATGATGGAGAACCTCGAATCCATCCGGCACATCTGCCGCACGGTGCAGGCCTTCGCCGGCAAGATGCCGCATCGGGTGGTCGCCTCCACGATCGGCCTCGAGACCGGCGCCGGCGGCACGCCGGCGCTTAACCCGGAGAATGCGCGCCGTGCCATGAGCGGCGAAGACCCGCGCCATCGTGGCCTATTCGGCGCCGCCTGGACCTTGGCCGCGATCGGCGAATGGGCGCGGGGCGGTGCGGCGGGGGTGACACCGGCTGCGCTCGCCGGTCCCTTCGGCATCGCGACCGCGGAGGGCACGCTTCACCCGATCTATCACGTCGTCGCCGGCATGGCGGAAGCGGCCGGCCACCGCATGATGGAGGCGTTCTCGTCCGATCGCCGCCGCATTGCCGCGCTGGCGCATGCGACGGCGGAACAAGGCGTTGCTCTCTGGCTCGCCAACCTGACCGACATCGCACAGTCGGTCCGCCTGCCCGCGCCAGGACGCGCGGTTCGTCTCGACGAGACCACATTCGCGGCGGCGGCGCGCGATCCGCAATTCCTGCGTTCCGGCGCGTCCGCTCTTGCCGCCAACACCATCGAGATCGGCGCCTATGGCGTCGTCAAAATCGACATCGGGAGGTGACCATGTCCGATCATCCATCCAAGGGTCCCAATGCAAAGTTCATCGGCAACCAGGGCTCGCGCCGGCAGTTGAGCACGCCCTGCCTGCTGCTCGACCTCGACGCGCTGGAGCGCAACATCGCGGCCATGGCGGCGCACACCAAGGCTGCGGGTCTCAACCTCCGGCCCCATGCCAAGGGCGCGAAGTCGATCGAGATCGCCAGGCGTCAGGTGGCGGCCGGTGCCATCGGCATCTGCTGCACCACCGTCGGCGAGGCGGAGGTGATCGCCGGCAGCGGTATCGCCGGTGTGCTCATCACCTCGCCGGTCGTGACGCCGAGCATGATCGAGCGGCTCACAGCTTTGAACGCAATCTCCAGAGACTTGATGGTCGCCGCCGACAATCCGGCCAATGTCGAGGCGCTGGCCACCGCGGCTCGAAGCGCAGGGAAGCCGCTCGGCGTGATCGTCGAGTTCGACGTCGGCCAGGGTCGCACCGGCACGACCAGCGTCGAAGCCGCGGTCGCGCTGGCGAAGCAGGTGAAGGCCTCGCCGCATCTCCACTTCGCCGGCATCCAGGCCTATTACGGCCATCTGCAGCATGTCGCGGTCTATGCCGAGCGCAAGGCGGCAGCCGAGACCCAGATGGCGCGGGTGCGCGAGCTGCTGGCGAAGCTCAAGGCAGCGGGGTTGGAGCCCAAGATCGTCACCGGCGGCGGCACCGGCACCTATGACATCGATCCGGCGGGAAAGGTCTATACCGAGATCCAGCCCGGCTCCTATCCCTTCATGGACCGCGAATACGTCGAGATTCCGCTCGGCGCCGGCCGCGTGCCCTTCACGCCTTCGCTCTTCGTCCAGGCCTCGGTGGTGAGCGCCAACCGCGAGGGCTTTGCCGTGGTCAATGCCGGCTACAAGTCCTTCGCCACCGAAGGCGGCATGCCGGTGGTCGCGGTGCCGAAGCTCAGTAGCACCAAATACAAGCTGATGGGCGACGAGCATGGCGGCATCGACTACGACCCGAAGAGCGGCACACTCAAGGTGGGCGATCTCGTGGAGTTCCTGACGCCGCATTGCGATCCGACGATCAATCTTTACGCCCGTTATCACGTCGTGCGCGGCGACACGCTGGTCGACATCTGGCCGGTGGATGCACGAGGATGCTGAGGGACGTTGCATGAAGACCGTCGTTCTTGGCGCCGGCGTGGTCGGCACGTCGACCGCCTATTTCCTCGCCAAGGCCGGCCATGAGGTCGAGGTGATCGAGCGGCGCGAGGCCGCCGCGATGGAGACCAGCTCCGGCAATGGCGGCGTCATCCATGCCAGCGAGGTCGAGCCGTGGTCGCAACCGGGCATGCCGTCGAAGATCCTGAAATGGCTTGGCAAGGAGGACGCGCCGCTGCTGGTGCGCTATGGCGCCATCCCGCATATGTGGAGATGGGGGCTGAAGTTCATCGCCAACTGCACGCCGGAACGGTTCCGGCGCAACGCGCTCACCAATCTCAAGATCGCCCTTCATAGCCTGAAGGTGCTGCAGCAGATTCGCGCCGAGACCGGGATCGAATACGATGTCCGCACCTCCGGGCTGATGAAGGTCTTCACCGATCCCGCCGCACTCGCTTCCTGCCTCAAGTCGGCGGAGTTCCTGGCGACCGGCGGGCTGGTGTTCGAGGCGCTGGATGCGGCCGCCTGCGTGAGGCGCGAGCCGGCGCTTGCCGCGAATACCGCCCTCGTCGGCGGGGTCTACTTCCCGCGGGAAGAGGTCGGCGACTGCCACAAGTTCACCACGGGCTTGGCGAAGCGCTGTGCCGAGCTCGGCGTCCGGTTTCACTTCGGGACTACGATCTCGCATCTCGAGCGCAGCGGCGGGCGGATCGCCGCGGTCCGCACCGGCAACGGCGCCATGCGGGCAGACAGCTTCGTTGCCGCACTGGCCAGCTATACGCCGCTGATCTTGCGCAGCGTCGGCATCGACGTGCCGATCTATCCGGTCAAGGGCGTCACCATCACGGTGCCGGGCGACGCCTGGCCCGGCCGGCCGCAGCTGCCCATTGCCGACGACGCGCGCATCTTCGGCCTGGTGCCCCTGGGCGACCGGTTGCGCGTCTCCGGTTCCGCCGAGGTCGCACGGTATGACACCACGCCGAGCCCGGCGCGCTGCCGGGCGATCTGCAACAACGTCATCAGCGTGTTCCCCGAGTTTGCGAAGTGTCTCGATCCGGCGACCGCCAAATACTGGGCCGGGGTTCGTCCGGTGACGCCGACGGGGACGCCGATCCTGGATCGATCGCCGATCCCCAATCTCTACATCGCCGCCGGTCACGGGCATCTCGGCTGGACCATGGGCTGCGGTTCCGGCCAGGTGATGGCCGCGATGGTGAGCGGGGCCGCGACCGATATCGACATGCGCGGCTTCGGGCTGGCCGATCATTGAGAGGGGGAGGGGAATGGCACGGAAGATGAAGGCAAGGAAGGCGGCGAAGGCCGCTAAACCCAAGCGCAGGCCCCGGACGCAGCGGCCGTCGATCCAGGGTTATGGCAGCGAGCCGGGCTTTCCGATTTCGCTGGCGATGCGTGCCGGCGACTATGTCTTCACCTCGGCACAAGGCGATCACGAGTTCGATCCGGCCATGGTGAAGTATGACGCAAGCGGACTCGTGGTCAGCGACGGCAACACTTTGCCGACGCGCACGGTGGCCGACGAGACCCGCAGCGCGCTGCGCAATCTCGACAAGGCGCTGAAGCTGGCCGGGTGCAGCCTGGAGGACGTCGTCGATGCCTCGGTCTGGCTGCGCGACCCGCGCGACTTCCACGAAATGAACAAGGCCTATGGCGAGTTCTTCAGGAAGAACCAGCCGACTCGCTCGATCTTCCGCATCGACTTCATGTTCGACTGCAGGGTGGAGATCAAGGTCACGGCCTACAAGCCGCTGACGCCCGGCCGACGGGCCTAGCGTCGGGGTCGGCGCGAGAATCTTGACCGTATGGACAAAGTTTTCTCCGACTCGTAAGCTTTTCCGCAAGTGATGCCCGGCGGCTCGCCGGAAACATCATAAGACCGGCGGATCAGCCGCCGGCTGTAGACAGGAGAGGCAAATGAGACGACCGGACATCCGGAACGAGACTGCGTTCGCGCCGCTTGGCATCAGCCGACGCCAGGCCCTTGCCGGGCTGGCATCTGCCGCGGCCGTGACGGCGCTCGGCAGCGGCACTGCTTTCGCGGCATCGCTGAAGGTTGCCGCCGTGTTCGCGACACCGATCGAGGAACCTTGGGATCACCAGATCCACGTGGCGCTGCTGCAGGCCAAGGAGAAGCTTGGCATCGACTACAAGTGGTCGGAGAACGTGGCCTCGGCCGATTTCGAGCGCGTGCTCCGGCAATATGCCCGCGGCGGCACCCAGCTCATCATGGGCGATGCCTTCGCCGCGGAAGAAGTGACCCGCAAGGTCGCCAAGCAGTTCCCGAAGGTGGCCTTCGTGTTCGGCTCCGGCTCCGGCCCTGCCGATCCCAATTTCAGCGTGTTCGACAACTGGATCCACGAGCCCGCCTATCTCTGCGGGATGATCGCCGGCAAGCTCACCAAGACCAACACGGTGGGCGCAGTCGCCGCCATGGACATCCCCGAGGTTGACCGGCTGGTCAACGCCTTCTACCAGGGCGCCAAGGACGTCAATGCCAACGTCAAGCGCAAGACCACCTTCATCGGCTCCTTCTTCGATCCGCCGAAAGCCAAGGAGGCGGCGCTGGCGCAGATCGCCGCCGGGGTGGACGTGATCTATGCCGAGCGGTTCGGCGTGATCGAGGCGGCGAAGGAGAAGGGCATCCTCGCCATCTCCAACATGTCAGACCAGTCGGAGATCGCTCCCGACACCGTCATCACCGGCCCGGTCTGGGACATGTGGCCGACGGTGCAGGCGGCGGTGAAGCAGGTCAAGGCCGGCGCCTACACGGCCTCGGACTTCGGCCCGTTCTCCTTCATGGCCAAGGGCGGCGCGGTGCTGGCACCATTCCACGCCTGGGATTCGAAGCTGCCGGCGGACGTGAAGGCGCTGGTGATGGCCAAGCAGGCCGACATCCTCGCCGGCAACTTCCGCGTCAACGTGGACGAGAACACCCCGCCTTCGGATTGACGGTCCGAAATCTCGCAGCATCTGGGATTTCTCCTCCCCAGTCTTGGGGGAGGGATTGCCGAGAGTGTGAAGTGACTGTCGCCCCGCTTCTCTCGATGCACGGGATCTCCAAGAGCTTCGGCGCCGTGGCGGCCTGCCGCGGCGTCGATCTCGCCTTGGGCGCCGGTGACATCCTCGGCCTCCTCGGCGAGAACGGGGCCGGCAAGACCACGCTGATGAACATCCTGTTCGGCACTTATGCGGCCGACGCGGGGACCATCGAGATCGATGGGCGGAGAGTGGAGATCGCGGATTCCGCCGATGCGCTGCGGCTCGGCATCGGCATGGTGCACCAGCACTTCCACCTGGTGCCGAAGCACAGCGTGCTGGAGAACCTGCTGGTCGGCCGGCCCGGCCGCACCGGCGCGCTGTCGAAGCGCCAGGTGGTCGAGGCGCTGGCTGCCTTGGGCCGGGACTTCCACATCGACCTCGATCCCGACGCGCCGGTGGCCCGGCTCTCGATCGGCGAGCAGCAGCGGGTGGAGATTGCCAAGGCGCTGATCCGCGGCGCCCGAATCCTGATCCTGGACGAGCCGACCGCCACGTTGACTCCGCGGGAGGCGCAGGGCCTGTTCCGCGCCTTGCGGGCGATGACCGAGAAAGGCATCGGCGTCATCTTCATCAGCCACAAGCTGGGCGAGGTGTTGGAGCTCACCAACCGGATTGCGGTGATGCGCCACGGCGTTCTGGTCGCCGAGCGCGTCAACGACGGCGCGCTCTCGAAGGCCGAGCTGGCGCGGCTGATGTGCGGCCGCGAGCTCAGCCCACCGGAGAAGCCCGTCGTGGCGCCTGGTCCCGTGCTGCTGGGCCTCGATCGCATCACCGCGGTGGCGAAGGACGGCATCACGTTGAAGGGCGTCTCATTGACCATCCGAGCCGGCGAGATCGTCGGCATCGCCGGTGTCTCCGGCAACGGCCAGCGCGAGCTCGCCGATCTGGTCGCCGGCGTCCTCACACCGGACAGCGGAACGATCACGGTGGGCGGCGACGTCGTGCAGGATCCCTCACCCCGGCGGATGCAGGCACTGAAGGTCGGACGCGTGCCGGAGGATCGCCTCGCGACCGGCATGATCTCGGCGCTGCCGCTGGCCGAAAGCATGGCGTTGCCCTGGATCACCCAGGCGCCGTTCAGCCGCCATGGCGTGCTCGACCGCGGCGCCATCCGGCGCTTCGCCGAGAGCCAGATCCAGGGCTTCGACATCCGCACCTCCGGGCCCGGAGCGCGCACCGGCACGCTCTCTGGCGGCAATCTGCAGAAGGCGCTGCTGGCGCGAGAGCTCGCCATGAGCCCGAGGCTGCTGGTGGCGGCGCAGCCGACCCGCGGCATCGACATCGGCGCCACCGAGTTCGTCCACAAGCAGCTGCTCGATCTTCGTGCGCGCGGAGGCGCGGTGCTTCTGATCAGCGAAGACCTGGAGGAGCTGTTCGCACTCTCCGACCGCATTGCTGTCGTCTATGCGGGGCGAATCATGGCCGACCTGCCAATTGCCCAGGCGACGGTCGAGCGTGTCGGGCTGCTGATGGCCGGCGTCGCGGAGAATGCTCCGGAGGCGCGGCCATGATCCGGCTGCGCCTGGAGCGCCGCGCCGAGACGCCCGCCTGGATGCACGTGGCGCTGCCGGTGCTGGCGGTGATCGCCACGCTCATCCTCTGCAGCGCGCTGGTTGCGATGGCGGGGGCGCCGGTGCTGGACGCCTACGGGTTCTTGTTCCTGAGCACGTTCCAGACGCTCTATGACGTGCAGGACACGCTGGTCAAAGCCTCGCCGCTGATCTGGACCGGGCTCGCCGTTGCAGTCGCGTTCCGGGCCAAGTTCTGGAACATCGGCGCCGAAGGGCAGCTGATCGCCGGCGCCATGGCGGCAGGCTTCATCGGCCAGCGCACCTGGCTGCCGGCGCCGACCCTCATCCCGCTGATGTTCCTCGGCGCCATGGTGGCTGGTGCGGCCTGGGCGCTCATTCCGGCGCTCTTGAAGGTGAAGCTGAAGGTCGATGACGTCGTCACCACGCTGCTGTTCAACTCGATCCTGCTCTATGCGCTGATGGCACTGTTGGAGGGGCCGTGGAAGGATCCGGTCAGCAACTACCCGAACTCGCCGATGATCCGCGAAGAGGCTCAGTTCCCGATCCTGGCCGGGGATACCTTGCACATGGGCGTCGCGATCTCCTTCGTCGCGGCTATCGTCGTCTGGTGGCTGATGGAGCGGACCACGCTCGGCTTCTCCATCAAGGCGGTCGGCGCCAATCCGAGGGCGGCGGCCTATTCCGGACTCTCGGTCGCGCGGGTGCTGCTCGGCGCCGCGGCGATCTCCGGCGCGCTCGCCGGTCTCGCCGGGGCGGGCGAGGTCGGCGGCATCCGCTATCAAGTCGTCTCCGACCTCTCCTCGGGCTATGGCTATGCCGGGATCGTCATCGCGACGCTCGCCGATCTCAACCCGTTGGGCGTCATCCCGGCCGCGTTGTTCTTCGCCATTATCATGAACGGCGCCGACGCGATGTCGCACGAGACCAACGTGCCGGTCTATCTCGCCAACGTGATCCAGGGCGTGGCGCTGCTGACCATGGTGGGCGGGCGGCTGTTCGCGAGCTATCGGCTGCGCATCACCCGCGCGAGCATGGAGGTCTCCCGTGGCTGACACGGTCGCCACGATGATCGATGCCGGCTTCTTCGCGGCGCTGCTGCGGATCGCAACGCCGCTGCTGCTCGCCACCATGGGCGAGCTCATCGCCGAACGCTCCGGCGTGCTCAACCTCGGCATCGAGGGCACGATGCTGCTCGGCGCCATGACCGGCTTCACCGCCGCCTATTTCACCGGCAATCTCTGGCTCGGGGTCGCCGCGGCGATCGCCACGGGCGCGGTGGTCGGCCTGCTGATGGCCCTGCTGACCGTGGTGCTCGGCGTCAGCCAGCACGTCTCCGGCATCGGCACGACCTTGCTGACGACCGGACTGGCCTTCTTCTTCTACCGCATGATCTTCGGCCAGCCGGCGATTCCGCCGAGCGTGACGGCGTTCCAGCCGCTGCCGCTCGGACCGCTGGCATCGTTGCCGTTCCTCGGGCCGGTGCTGTTCCAGCAGACCGCGTTCACCTATTTGGCGCTCCTCGCGGTTCCGGCGACCTGGTGGGCGCTGCATCGGACACGCTGGGGCCTCAACCTCCGCACGGTCGGCGAAAATCCGAGGGCCGCCGACACCGCCGGCGTCAGCGTCTGGTCAATGCGGATCCAGGCGCTGGTGATCTCCGGCGCGTTCATGGGGCTGGGCGGTGCCTATCTCACCATCGCCCAGTTCAACGCCTTCACCTTCGGCGTCATCTCCGGGCGCGGCTGGGTCTGCATCGCCCTCGTGGTGTTCGGGCAGTGGATGCCCTGGCGCTGCGCCGGGGGCGTGCTGCTCTTTGCCATGATCGAGGCCTTGCAGCTGCGGCTCCAGGCCCACAATGTGCTGAACGTCCCTTATGAGATCTTCCTGATGCTGCCCTTCGTGATGACCATCGTCGCGATGGCGCTGGTCTCGCGCAACGCGCATGCGCCGGCGGCGCTGTTGATCCCGTTCCGCAAGGAGGAGCGTTGATGTTCGATTTGATTCTGCATTGTGCGAACCTGCCGGATGGGCGCCGCGGCATCGACATCGGCATCACAAAGGGCAAGATCGAAGCCGTCGAATCGCATCTCTCCGGGGCAGGGCGCACGATAGACGCGACCGGCCGCCTGGTGACGCCGCCCTTCGTCGACAGCCATTTCCACATGGATTCGACGCTGAGCCTCGGCAATCCGCGCTTCAACGAGAGCGGCACCTTGCTCGAGGGCATCAAGCTCTGGGGCGAGCTGAAACCGCATCTCACCGTCGAGGCGATCAAGGACCGCGCGCGGCAGCTTTGCCACTGGGCGATCGCCAAGGGCACGCTGGCGATCCGCTCCCATGTCGATATCTGCGACGATCGGCTGCTGGCCGTCGAGGCGCTGCTGGAAATCCGCAAGGAGATGGCACCCTGGATCGACCTGCAGCTGGTCGCGTTCCCGCAGGACGGTTATCTCCGCTACTCGAACTCCGCCGCCAACCTGGAGCGCGCCCTGACCAAGGGCGTGGATGTGATCGGCGGCATCCCGCATTTCGAGCGCACCATGAGCGACGGCGCGGAGTCCGTGCGCCTGCTCTGCGAGATCGCGGCGCAGCGCGGCTTGATGGTCGATATGCATTGCGACGAGAGCGACGATCCGTTGTCGCGGCATATCGAGAGCCTTGCCGCGGAGACCGCGCGGCTTGGGCTGCAGGGCCGCGTCACCGGCTCGCATCTCACCTCGATGCACTCGATGGACAACTACTATGTGAGCAAGCTGATGCCTCTGATACGAGAGGCCGGCGTGCACGCGGTCGCCAATCCGCTGATCAACATCACCTTGCAAGGCCGGCATGACACCTATCCCAAGCGTCGGGGCATGACCCGCGTGAAGGAGCTGATGGCCGCCGGGATCAACGTCGCGTTCGGCCATGATTGTGTGATGGATCCCTGGTACAGCCTGGGTTCCCACGACATGCTGGAAGTGGCGCATATGGGACTCCATGTCGGACAGCTGACCGGCACCGCGGAGATGCGGCGCTGCTTCGATTCCGTGACCGCGAACGGCGCCAAGGCACTCAATCTGGAAGGCTACGGCATCGCGCCCGGCTGCCATGCCGATCTCATCGTGCTGCAGGCCGCCGACCCGATCGAGGCCTTACGGCTCCGGCCCGCCCGACTGCAGGTGATCCGGCGCGGCACGGTGATCGCCGAAACCCCGGCCGTGGAGAGCCGGCTCAATCTCGACAACCGGGCGCTGAAGGTGGATTTCACCCGCGTTTAAGGGCGTGCCCGAGATCGATCGTCACGCGGATGTTCCGATCCCGGGCGGAGCGCCATGGACCGAGTATCTTGAAAACTGGAGCGGGCGAAGGTCATGATCGCACGGACAGCCGATCGGTTCGGGCTCAAGCCCGATCGGCTCGCTGCCGACACCGCCTAAGGCTCAGCGGAGATGCTGAACTGGCTGGTCATAGAGCGAGAGATCGCTCCGCACGTACCGGCGATCGACAAAGTCGACCCGACGTGATGGCACCTTTGCCCGGATGGACTTTCGCTACGACGAGAGCGTCGACACCTATGTCTGTCTGTCCCGGAAGACGCTGACCGCCACCGGCATCCTGGTCAACGACGCCGCAGCGCGCCCGACTGCAGGACGGGCCGATCGACTGGGTCCGACGTGCGGCCTGTCATTCTGACGGTGCGGATAGCCCGGCGGCTTATTGCAGGATCATGCCACCGTCGATCATCAGGACTTGGCCGGTCATGTAGTCGGAGGCCGGTGACGCCAGGAAGCGAACAGTTCCCACGACGTCGCTGGGCTGAGCGACCCGACCAAGCAGTATTGCGCTGGAGAAACTCTCCATCGCCTCGCCGGGTTTGGAACTCGCGCCCATTGCCATGAGATCTTTGTCGAGTTGCGTCCAAAGTGGGGTGTCGACCACACCCGGCGCGAAAGCGTTGACGGTGATGCCGTTGCCGGCGAGCGCTCGGGCGCCGGCCTGGGTGAGGGCAACGACCGCGAACTTGCTGGCGCAATAGGGCGCGAAATCCGGATAACCCGCGCGTCCGGCGATCGAGGCGGTGTTGATGATCTTGCCCTTGATGCCGCCGGCGACCATGGCCTTGCCGGCCTCCTGGATGCCGATCATCACGCCCAGCGCGTTGACGTCCATGATCTTGTGCCAGACCGCTTCGGAGGCCTCCATGAAAGGCTCCGGCTTGTTGAAGCCGGCATTGTTCACCATCACCTTGATGGAGCCGAATTCGCGCCGGCAGGCATCGATGGCGGCACGGACGGAGCCTCGGTCCGTGACATCGACGCGATGAAAGGTCGCCTTGCCGCCATTGGTCGCGGCGATCTCCCGTGCGGCGGCCGAGCCCTTCGTCTCATCGAGGTCGGCGATCACGATCGAGAAGCCGTCCGCTGCCAGCGCGGCGGCGATCGCCCGGCCGATGCCGCTGGCGGCTCCCGTGATGACGGCTCCGCCGATGGTATTGGATGACATGGCTCGTTTCCTCGTTCGTGGCGATTCAGTAGCGCTTGGCCTCTCGCATCATCTTGTCGATCCGGTTCTGCGCTGCGTTCAGCGCCGCCTTGATCGGCTTCTCCCGGCGCAGCATCGCGTGGATCTCCTCGCCGAGGATGTCGATGATCTTCTGATACTCGGCGACCGGCGGCCGCGGCCACAGCCTGAGCTCGCCGCGCTTTGCCATTTCGTCCACGGCCGCGATGACGGGGGACAGCTTGCGCACCTCCGGGTCGGCCGCGACGCTGAAGCGCGGCGAGACGATGCCGCCGCGGGTGACGAGCAGCTTGATGACCTCAGGCGAGGTCAACCAGAGGAGCGAGTTCCAGGCGAATTCCCGGCGCTTCGGATCGATGTTGGACGGAATGCCCAGCACCAGGCCGCCGATCGGAGAGACGTGCTTCCGGCGCTGCCGCCGGGTGTCGCGGGCACCGATCGGGTGGGGGAGGTAGCTGACGTTTCCGCGCGCCGGTGAGTTGTCGTCGAACTCGAACCGCGCGGCGCGGTTGGCGAACTCGTAGGCCATCGCCGCCTTGCCCGATCCGAACACGACGCTCGCCTGGCCCAGGGGCAGATCGAGCACGTCGGGCGGAGACACTTCCAGCAGTTCCATCATGAACTCGGCGGTCAGCCGACTGCGATGTGACGATACCAGCGGGCGGTATTCTTCGCCTTCGACATGGGTTGCGTCATAGCCGCCCGGCACCGGCCGCAGATTGAGGATCGGCTGGCCGAAATCGGCGAGGAACTGAATGTAGGATTGGCCGACCGGCGTCTTCGCGGCACCGTTCCAGGCGACGCCGAACACACCTTCCTTTGCCACGTGGAGCTTCCGCGCGGCCGCCAGGACCTGGTCGGTCGTGGAAGGCAGCTCGACGCCCACCGCCTCGAACATGTCGCGCCGGCAGAACAGCACTTGAGGCGCGGTGTGCAACGGAATGGCGCGCTGCTGGCCGCGGTTGCGCGCACCTTCCCATTCGGCAGGATGAAAGTCGGCGCGATTGACGTTGCCGGCCTCGATCAGCTCGTCCAGCGGCAGGAGCACTTCATTCTCGGAGAACTCGCCGATCCAGGGCAGATTGACTTGGACGATGTCGTAGGCCGACACCGACTGCGCCGCATCCTCGAGGATCTGGCGGCGCAGCTCATCCATCGGGAAGGCCTGAAAGCTCACGCGACCATCCATCAGGCCGAAGACTTCTTCCTGCAGATTGCCGGTGATTGAGAAGAACGGATCGTCGTAAAGCGCGATGCGCAGGGCGCCGCCCGCCCTCGCCCGGACATGCAGCGGAGCAGGCGACGGAATGATGCTGGCCGAGAGGTGCGACGCGCCGAGATAGAATGAGCCCACGTCATCGACGTTGCGCCCGAACGAGCGCGCGATCGACGCTTTGACCTCATTGGCGCAGGCGAAGGCGCGCCGGATCAGTTCCGGGCTCGGATGCATCGCATCGGAACGCCCCGTCTTTGTCCTCGGGCGCCGGATCAGCAGCCCTTCGGAGAGCATGTCGTTCATGCGGCGCACGGCGGTCGCATAGGGAACGTCCGCGGCGCGCGCCAGGCTGGTCGGCGTCACCAGCTTCCCCGCGAAGTGGCGACGCATGAGATAGACGATCATGTTCCATACGGCGTCGGGCTGTATGGAGTCGAACCACTTCTCGGTCGGAACGCGCACGCGTTCGAGCAGGTCGAGCAGGCTGATCAACTCCTCGGCGCTCATGTTGGCGGGACCGGTGGGCGGCTCGTAGTCATTTGACATGAACGATTATGTCCGTGGCTGCGGATCGTGGCGCGGGGCCAGTTGTCCAAAATGGACAACACGAGTCTATACAGCGGCGGCGGGCGAGAGGCAAAGTGTCAGCAGCAAGAAACAAGCTCGCCGCGAACCGATCTCGAGCGCGCGAGATGCACTGGGAGAGTTGAACGGACGACACGCGGACCTGGCTTCCGCCTGTCCCGGTCATCGGTCACTGAACGATTGCCCCTCGCATATGCGTCGTCGGCAAGGAGGCGGGTGCGTCCGCCTGACGACGGTGCTTGCGCATGGGCATCCCAAGGAGCACGGGATGGAGTTGGGGGAAAATCTCGGCCACCTCGTCTATTCGACGCTGGTCCATCCCGGCGACACCTGGGACGAGATGTGGGCGAGCCTCAATCGCTACCTGCCCGAGGTGAAACGCCGCTTCAGCCCGGACAAGCCGTTTGGCGTCTCGATCCGCATCTCGCGCAATTCTGCCGACCGGCTGACCTCGGACCAGAACGAGCACGCCCGGCTGAAGGAATTTCTGCGCGCGAACGATCTCTACCTGGTCACCGCCAACGCCTTTCCCTATGGACCGTTCAAGGGCGAACGGGTGAAGGAACAGGTCTACGAGCCGGACTGGCGGACCGATGATCGCGCGCAATACACCGGGATGGTCGCCGACATCCTCGCTGAGATGGCGCCTCCGGGCATAGAACCTACGATTCAAAGCCCACCCTTGGGATTCTCTGCGCCGCTGCGGCGGCTCATGGCATGGGTGCCAAAGTGATTCTGATCGATCCCCTGCCGCTGCGCCGCGCGGCGGCCGAGAAGATCGGCGTCGATGCCACGCTCGACCCCAGCACGGGTGATGCGGTGGCCAAGGTTCTCGCCATGACGAACGGTCGGGGCGCTGACCTGGTCATCGAGGCGTCGGGCCACGACGCTTCGCTGGCGGCGGTGTTCGATTATGCGCGCACCGGCGGCCGCGTGACCTTCGTCGGCATCAGCATCGGTCGCAAGGTTCCAGTCGAGCTCGGTAAGATCCAGAGCAAGTCGCTGACCATAAAAGGCACGATCGGCTCCCCCGGCGTGTGGCCGGCGGCTCTGAAGTTCCTGGCGCAGACGAAGTTAGACCTGTCGCCGATCCAGACCCATTTCTTCGACCTCACCAAAGGGGTCGAAGCCTTTGAGTTCGGAAAGAATCCGTCCGCCTGCATCAAGGTGACGCTGACCAACGCAGTGTGACCTGGCAGCAGAGACGGTGACGGCCGCGCGGGACGTGAAAGCCCCGTCGCGGAGACGATGACGCACGAGCATCCAGCAGAAGGAAAGCTTGGGAAACGATGGCTAAGACGAAGCGTGAACCGAAGATCGTGCGTCTCGAGGACGTTGATCCCCATCACGACTGGAGCCGCCCGCTCATGGCGCTGGGCTCGATGGCCGTGGATTTCGAACAGCGGGTGGACTTCCGCCGACTGCACAACTACCGCCTGGCACGCACGCGTCAGGCGCTCGGCAATTCGGGCCTGGGCGCCATCCTGGCCTTCGACCAATACAACATCCGCTACATCTCTTCGACAGTGATCGGCGATTGGGCGCGCGACAAGCTCACGCGCTACGCCCTGCTCACCGGCACTGGCGATCCTTATGTCTGGGACTTCGGTTCGGCCGCCAAGCATCATCGGCTCTATGCGCCCTGGCTGCACCACGATCATTGCAAGGCGGGCATGCTCGGCCTGCGCGGCTCGATCTCGCCGAAGGTCGGGCTCTTCAAGCGCGCGGCCGAGGAGATCAAGTCGATCCTGGACGAGGAGGGTGTCGGCGACATGCCGATCGGCGTGGACATCGCCGAGCTGCCGATGATCTTCGCGCTGCAGGAAGCCGGGTTGGAAGTGCGCGACGCGCAGCAGACCATGCTGGAGGCGCGCGAGATCAAGAATCAGGACGAGTTGATGCTGCTCAACGTGTCCGCGGCGATGGTGGACGGTACCTATCAGAAGATCGCCGCCAAGCTGGAGCCCGGCGTGCGCGAAAGCCAGGTCGTGGCCATGGCGGCCCACGACCTCCTGTCCCAGGGGTCGGAAGGCGTGGAGGCGATCAATGCCATCTCGGGCGAGCGCTGTTCGCCGCACCCGCACAACTTTACCGACCGCATCATCCGGCCGGGCGATCAGGCCTTTTTCGACATCATGCACAGCTTCGTCGGCTATCGCACCTGCTATTACCGCACCTTCAGTGTCGGCAAGGCGACGGTGCCGCAGTTCGACGCCTACAAGCGCGCGCGAGAGTGGATCGACAACGCCATATCGCTGGTCAAGCCGGGCGTGCGTTCGGATCACATCGCCGAATGCTGGCCGAAGGCTTCGGAGATCGGCTTCGCTAGCGAGATGGAGGCGTTCGGCCTCGAGTTCTCGCACGGCATCGGCCTCGGCATTCACGAGCGGCCGATCATCTCGCGCCTAAACGCCTTCGAGGAGCCGGTCGAGATCAAGCCGGGCATGGTCTTCGCGCTCGAGACCTATTGCCCAGCGACCGACGGCATCTCGGCGGCGCGCATCGAGGAGGAGATCGTGGTGACCGACAAGGGCTGCCAGATCATCACCAAGTATCCCGCCGAGGAACTGCCCATTGCCCATCCATACTGAGGCATACCATGACCAGTGAAGCGCGGAGCGCGGCGGCGGTGCCTTCCCTCGCCAACGACGATATCGGCGAGCAGACGCGGCTGCTCATGTTCCGCACCCAGGTGATCATTCGCGAGGCCGAGCAGCGCGCCTACGATCTGTTCCTCCAGAACCTGGTCAAGGGCACCAGCCATCTGTCCCTGGGACAGGAGGCGGTGGCGGCCGGCGTGGCGGCGGCGATGCGTCCCAACGATCTCAGCTTCTGCACCTATCGCGGCCATGCCCACACCTTGGCACGCGGCGTGTCGGTCGAGAAAGTACTGGGCGAGCTGATGCAGCGCGACAACGGGCTGATGCGCGGCAAGGGCGGCTCGATGCATCTGACCTCGGTCGAGCATGGCGTGATGGGCTCCTATGCCATCATCGGCGCGCATCTGCCGATCGCCTGTGGCAGCGCCTGGCGCGCCCAGTACAAGGGTCATGACGATGTCTCGGTCTGCTTCTTCGGCGACGGCACCACGAACATCGGTGCGTTCCATGAAGCGCTGAACTTCGCCAGCGTCTGGCAGCTGCCGGTGATCTTCGTCTGCGAGAACAACCTCTACATGGAATACACGCCCATCGCCGACGTGATTCCCGCTGGGATGAAGCATCCGGCAGCGGACCGCGCGTCGGCCTATGGGCTCGAGGCGATCGTGGTCGACGGCAACGATGCCGACGAGGTCTATCGCACGGCGCAGGGGGCGTTTACCAAGGCGCGCGCCGGCGGGGGGCCGAGCCTGATCGAGTGCATGACCTATCGCTACAGCGGCCATTCGCGCGCCGATCCCGGCAAGTACCGGCCGCCGGGTGAGCTCGATGCCTGGAAGGGCCGCGACCCGATCAAGCGCTATCGCGCGCGGCTCTTGCAGTTCGGAATCAGCGAGGCTGCCATTGTCGAGATCGAAAACGAGGTGCGCCACGTGGTGGACGAGGCG
>Ga0335069_10006956_pt1 | contig 16379 bp, 16 predicted proteins | sample Lox_Sample_11_FD_206714 | JGI IMG/M metagenome (GOLD analysis project Ga0335069, IMG submission 206714) | Soil microbial communities from Loxahatchee National Wildlife Refuge, Florida, United States - Lox_Sample_1.1 | ecosystem: Environmental > Terrestrial > Soil > Wetlands | place: USA...
CCGCGGTCGCCAACGCCCTGGAGACCTTCTACGCGAACGATCTCGCGCCGCACTACGTCGCTTTGAGCCGGCACTGCCAACGCGGCGGCCTATGGGACAAGACGGCCACCTATCTGCGGAGGGCCGGCATTGGCGCGGCCACACGTGGAGACCACCGAGCGGCGGTTGACTGCTTTGAACAGGTACTTGCGGCCCTGCAACATCTCCCCGAGAGCCGTGCGTACCTCGAGGAGAGCATCGATGTGCGCTTTGCTCTGCGCAACTCCTTGACGGCGCTGGGCGAGTATGAACGGTCCTTCCATCACCTGAGCGCCGCAGAAGCCGCCGCGCAGGACCTGGGTGATCAGCTCCGGCTGGGCTGGGTGTCGGTCTTCCGCACAAATGGGTTGCTATTCGCTCTTGGCGAGAATGAATCCGCCATCACGTCGGGCAAGCACGCGCACACCATGGCCGTGACACTGGGCGACGTCCGCCTGCAGATCGCCGCCAATCTCGCCCTGAGCCAGGTTTGTCTCGCGGTCGGCCAGTACCGCAGGGGAGCCGAGCTGATGCGGCAGAACGTTGCCGCGCTCGAGGCTGAGCTGTTGCGCCGCGGTCACAGGCCGGCGCAGCAGATCTACACGCGCGTATGTTTGGCGTGCTGCCTGGCCGAGTTGGGAGAGTTCCGCGAAGGTCTCGCGTGCAGCGCCGAAGCCATACGCATGGCGGAAGAAACCGACAGAAGCTACGCGCTCGCGCACGCCTGCATGAGCAGCGGCGTCGTGTCCATCCGTATGGGGGACTTCAATGGAGGGATAGCTGTGCTCGAGCGCGCCCTGAACCTCTGCCGGCGCCACGAGTTCCCGTTGGTCGGCGCAGTGAACGCCTCCGGGCTGGGGTATGCGTACGCGTTGACCGGCCGCCTCACGGAGGCCGGGCCGCTGCTGGAGGACGCCGTGGAGTGCTTGTCCCGTAGCCTGCACGTCGGGGCGCTGCCTATGGTCTACCTCGGGGAAAGCTATCTGCTGGCGGGACGGCGTGCTGATGCGGCTGCCATGGTCGATCGCGCCTTGGAACTCGCGGTGCAACGGCAGGAGCGCGGCTACCAGGGCTGGGCGCTGCGGCTGCGAGGCGAGATTGCTGCGCATGCAGAGCCGGTTGACGTCGGCGGCGCCGAGGCCTCCTACCGGAATGCCATCGCCCTGGCTGCCGAGCTCGGGATGTCCCCGCTGCGTGCGCAGTGCCACCTAGGGCTGGGTCGGTGCTATCACCGCGCCGGGCGCCGCGATGAAGCGTGCGCCGAGCTGTCTGCTGCTGCCGACCTCTTGCGCGCGATGGACATGTCAGAGGAGGTCATTGACGTCTCGGCGCACCATGATGGATGATTGCGCGTGGCGACGATGATCCCCGCTGACGGACACACCCGCTCCAGCGCCCGCAGGGCATTGTCGGCGCGATGGAACTCCATCTCCGAAATCTCGTTCCCGGCGCGGCGCGGATGTCACTGAGATGCAGCCGCAATCCGCCTGGACCAGGCGCCGGTCACTTCTGCCGCCGCCGCCCGCACCTTGCCAATCAACTCCGCCAGGCTCTCCTCGACTTGAACAACCATGCCCAGGTGTGACAACGGAAGCGCCGCGTTCGACGGGTCCATCAGCGAGGTGATGCACTCCTCGCGGGACATGATCGCCAGTTGGTAGGCACACTCTGTCTCTCCCGTTTGATGTGTGACCAGGCTCTGGAACTCCATCCCTCCTCGTGGGAGATGAGATCGTCCAGCGCCCCTGCAATGCTCGATCACGCTCCCCAGCGAGTTGTAGGGCACGTAGGCATCGCCTGCCTGCAACAAAAGAGGACTGTGGTCAGGATGCGGCTCAGACGACCGTTGCCATCCTGGAACGGATGGATTTCCAGGAACACGACGATGAACACGCCGATGATGAGGATCGGATGCAGGCGGCCATCGTTTTGGGCCTGTTTAAGCCAGTCCACCAGCTCGGCCATCAGGCGCGGCGTGTCGAACGGCGTTGCCGCCTCGAAGACGATGCCTATCTGGCGGCCGGCTTCGTCGAAGGCAGCGACGCTGTTGGAGGTCGTTTTGTAGGCACCCCGGTGGTAATCGTCGGTCATCGGGGGGCGTTCTGTCGGGTGGTGGACCGATTCGCGCTCGATTCGGGAGCGGCGGTGCTTAGGTGCGTCCGTCCGCCGCCTCGCGGGCGCGCGCCAGATCGGCCTCGAACGTCCGCCCGGCAAGAAAGAAATGGAACCCGGCCCAGACGAGGACGGAGGAAACGACGAGCAGGGCGCGCGCCAGCGACGCGTCGCCGTAGCGCGGCGCCTGCGCATCGCTCAGCGCCCCGGTCACGGCAGGCCCGGCGCCGAGGCCGACTATGTTGACCGCGAAGAGAAGCACCGCCGCTGCCGTGGCCCGCATGCGGGGCGGGGCGAGGAACTGGGCGGCGGCGAACAGCGGCGCCTGGCACGCCATGCCGAGAAACATCGCCAGCGCGAACGCGAGGAGCGCAATCCACCGCTCGCTCGTCGTGTAGGTAATGAAGAACAACGGGAAGCCTGAAGCGATCGCGATCCCCGGGAGCCAGACGCGGCTGCGGACATCGGTCCGGGCCCAGCGGTCGCCGAGTACGCCGCCCAGATAGTTGCCGGCGGCGCCGACGACCCCAATCAGAAACGCGAGCCAAGCCCCGGCCTCGGCGGTGCCCATCCCGTGCGAGCGGATCAGGAACGCCGGCATCCAGGTCACGACGGAATAGGCCGCGAAGCCGTTGAGCGCAGCCCCGAGCGCCACGTGCCGAAACGAGCGCGCGCGCCGGAGGAAGTGCAGGACCTCCGCAGTCCGCGGAGCCGCTGCCTCGGTGGGGGTGAGTCCTTCGGAGTGTCCGCGCGCGGGCTCGCGGAGCGTGAGCGCAACGACGAGCGACAGAACGAGTCCGGGCGCTCCGGCGGCGAAGAACGCGTGCCGCCAGCCGACCACCTCGTCGATCCAACCTCCGACGGAATAACCGATCAGCATGCCCAAGGGCACACCGAGCGCGAAGACGGCCAACGCTGTCGCCCGCCTCTCGGGCGGAAAGTAGTCCGAGATCATCGAGTGGGCCGGCGGGCTCCCGCCGGCCTCGCCGACGCCGACGCCAATGCGGCACGCGAGGAGCAGCGCGAAGCTCCCAGCGGTACCGCAGAGGCTGGTCATCAGGCTCCAGAGCGCCAGACAGACGGCCATCACGACTCTCCGCGAGTAGCGGTCGGCGAGGCGCGCGATCGGAATGCCGAGCGTTGCGTAGAAAAGCCCGAACGCCGTACCCGAGAGGAGTCCGAGTTGCGCGTCGGTCAGCCGCAGCTCCTTCTTGATCGACTGCAGGAGGATCGCGAGGATCTGACGGTCGAGATAGTTCACCGTGTAGACGAGGCAGAGGAGGCCGAGCGCGTAGCGGAGATAAGCCGAGGTGTAAGCCGGAGCCGGAGGCTCCTGGGACGCCGCCATCACCACGGTTCCTCCACCAAGTCCGAGTGCAGTGCGATAGTCGCGGAACGGTTGGGTGCGCCGCGTCAGCTCGGGCGTCGTCCCTTCCGCACCGCTGCCTCGACCAGTCCGATGACCCACGTGATGCCCCGGATCGCCTGCTTGCGATCGAGCTGCCAGTCGACCACCAGACGCTCGTACGACGCGACGCTCCAGAGCACGTCGAACATCGCCGCGGCAACGACCCGATCTGCCTCCGGCCACCGCGCGGTCCGGGCCGCCACCGCGTCAAGCAGCGCTTTCCGCTGGCGCCGGCCGGCCTCGGTGAGCGTCGGATCCAGCGGCGGGCGCGGCTCAATGGGGTACGACGAGACGTGCTTGAAGATCCGGGCCGCGACGTCGACGACGTCCTCGAGCCGCATTCCCGAGAGCTCGATGCCCGCCTCCTCTTCGAGGCGCTGCATCACCGCGTCCCGCAGCGCCCGCTCGTTCACGAAGTGGCGGTAGACCGTCCGCTCGTTCACGCCGGCGCGCTCGGCCACAGCACGGACCGTCAACGCGCGCCAGTCCCGGATAGATGAGCGATGCAGGAGTTCGGAGCCCGCGGCGACGATCCGCTCGCGCGTTCCGGCCGCCTGCTGGCGGCGCAGCGTGCCGTCGTACCGCCGGCGAACGCGGACCGACTCGCTCAACTGGAATCTCCGGACGCGCGCACGGCGTCCGTCCCGCTAGGCCAGCTTGGCGCCCTCACGGACGAAGACCTTGAGAGCAAACCCATCATTCGCCTCTGATGTGTGGCCGCGGCCGTCGATGCGCACTCGAGACGTTTCAGCAGGTGAACACCGGGAGCCTCTCCCAGCCCCGGACAGTCGAAGTCGACGCGAGCTTGGCGTTCGCCCGGTCGACTTCCCACGCGGGGAAGCGCTTCAGCACCTCCTCGAGCGCCACCCGCCCCTCGAGGCGCGCCAGCGCCGCGCCGAGGCAGAAGTGGGTGCCGTAGCTGAAAGTGAGGTGCTGGCCGATCTCCCGGTGGATGTCGAACCGGTCACCGTCTGGAAAACGCCGGTCGTCACGGTTGGCGGAACCAATGAGGAACAGCATGACGCTGCCCTCCGGCACCGTCTTGCCTTGGACCTCGACGTTGCGCGCCACGTACCTGCCCACGTGAGGCGCAGGCGGCTCGTAGCGCAGGATCTCCTCGATGGCGTTCGGGATGAGCGAGGGATCCTCGACCAGCTCGCGCCGCTGGTCCGGGTGGTCGGCCAGCACCTTGCCGGCCCAGCCAATCAGGCGGCCAGTGGTCTCGTTGCCGGCGCCGGCGAGCACGTTGACGTAGGTGAGGATCTCCTCGCGGGTCAGCCGCCGGACCGTCCCCGTCTCGTCCTCGAACTCCGCCCGGATGAGCTCGGTCATCAGGTCGTCCGAGGGGTGCTCGGCGCGCCAGTCGACGTATTCGGCGAACATCTCGCCGCTGACCGCACGCGCCGAATAGCGCATCGGCTTCCCCGCCTCGGTGCGCAGTCTCTCGTCGACGGAGTCGCGGACGGACTCCTGATCCTCCTCCGGAATGCCGAGCAGCATACCGATCGTCCGCATCGGCATCTGCGCGCCCAGGTCGGCGATGAAGTCGAACCGCCCGGCACCGACGAGCGGGTCGAGGCTGCGGGCGCAGAACTCGCGGATCTTGGGCTCCAGCGCCGCCACCCGCCGCGGCGTGAACACCCGTGACAGCAAGCTGCGGTGCACGGTGTGCACGGGCGGGTCCTCGAAGAGCAGCACGCCCGATGGAAACTGAATGTTCGCCTTGATCAGCTCGAGGATGGCGCCGCGCCCGGAGATGAACGTCTCTCTATCGAGCAGCCCATGCTCGACGTCGTCGAAACGGCTGACCGCGTAGAAGTCGTGCGGCTCGTTGTAGTAGAGCGGCGCCTCCTCCCGCAGCCGGCGGAACACCGGGTACGGATCGGCGTTGATCTCAACGTTGTACGGGTCGTAGTAGACGTGGTTCGTGCTGGGAACGTTCACGCAGCACCTCCTCCACAATTTGATGGCAGGACGATGACATGAAATTGGGAGAGCCGTCAAGCCAGACACGAAGCGAGGGTGCACGATTGAGGGCTACCGTCGCTGAAGGAACCCAGCGTAAGTGGCCGCAGTCCTGAGCTTGTCAAAGTCGCCGCTGGCCAGAGCTTGCATCTACGGCCGCTCGGGCGGGCTGGTTTTCCAGCTCGTCAATCCATCGAAACGGTTCGCTTGACGGACGATCGTGAATCACACTGTCCAGGATAATAGAACTACCGTTGACATTAAGTAGGACGATCATCTACTGCTGCCCGAGGCGAGGGAGGAACACGGCATGCCCCGGCACTGGCGGTACGACCTGTTCATCAATGGCGCATGGACCTCGGGGGAGGCCTCGAGCGTCATCGAGGTGATCGACCCGGCGACGGAGGAGGTGATCGGTGAGGTTCCCGAGGCGACGCCGACGGACGCCCTGCGTGCGATCGAGGCCGCGCGCAGGGCGTTCGACGAGGGCCCCTGGCCCTGGATGAAGCCGCGCCAGCGCGCCGCCGTGCTCGTAAAGATGGCCGAGTCGCTCGAGCGCCGCGCGGCGGAGCTCCGCGAGCTGATCGTTGCCGAGACCGGGGCGGCGGGAGTCATCGTGGACGCGTACCAGGCCGGCGGCGTCATCCCGCTGTTTCGTTCCACTGCCGAGCAAATCGTCCACGCGGTCGACTGGGTCGAGGCAAGCCCGCCAACGGGCGGCCCGCTGGGCATCACCGGGAGTGCGCTCATCCGCGAGCCGGTCGGCGTCGTCGCCGCAATCACGGCGTTCAACTTTCCCTTCTTCCTGAATGTGGTGAAGACCGCGCCCGCGCTCGCAGCCGGGTGCACGGTCGTCCTCAAGCCGCATCCCTGGACGCCGCTCGACGCCTTCCTGATCGCGCAAGCCGCCGAGGAGGCGGGGTTGCCGCCGGGCGTCCTGAACGTGATCACCGGCGGAGGCGAGGTCGGCGAGGTGCTCGCCGGCAACCCGATGGTCGACATGGTCAGTTTCACCGGATCGACGGCGACGGGCCGCCGGATCATGGCCAACGCCGCCGACACGATCAAGAAGCTGCACCTCGAGCTCGGCGGCAAGAGCGCCCAAGTGGTGCTCGACGATGTGGCTGAAGCCGTGGTGGCGGGCATCGGGTTCGGCGCCGTGCTCACGCACTGCGGACAGGGCTGCGCGCTCACAACGCGCCTCCTCCTCCCCGAAAAGTTCCTCGACGTGTACAAGGAGGGGGTGCGCAAGGCACGCGAGCGGGTGGTGATCGGCGATCCGCGCGATCCCCAGACCACGCTCGGCCCGCTGATCCGCGAACAGCAGCGCCGCCGCGTCGAGGACTACACCCAGTCGGCGATCGAGGAGGGCGCCGAAATCCTGATCGGCGGGCGCCGGCCCGACGGCTTCTCGAAGGGTTTCTACTACGAGCCGACCGTCTACCTCGGAAGCAACGGCATGCGCGTGGCGCGTGAAGAGATCTTCGGGCCGTGCCTCAGCGTGATTCCCTACTCCGGTGACGACGCGGAGGCCGTGCGCATCGCGAACGACTCGATCTACGGACTCGCCGGCGCCGTGCTGTCGGCGAACGGCGCCCGCGCGTTCAACGTCGCGCGCCAGATCCGAGCCGGGGCGGTGCAAGCGATCGGTGTCTCGACGAGCCCGCCCGCCCGCACCGGACCCGGTGAGGGGCAAGGGCCCGGCTGGGGCACCTCGCCAGCCGGGATCGGCCAGCAGGGTGCGTTCGGCGGCTACAAGCAGTCGGGCGTCGGTCGGGAGTGGGGCAGGCTCGGAGTCGAGGAGTTCTGCGAGGTGAAGCAGCTCTCCTGGAGGTGACCACCCGCCATGGGATCCAGAGGGTCACGGACCCCGACGGTCTCTGGATCGAGCTTGTGCAATCGCCGGGCGACCCGGCGCGACCGCGCAGGTCTGAATCGCGCTCGGGATCGCGCTTCCAAACTCCACTGAGAATACCATTTTACCAGAAGTGACATCATTGCTAGAAATTGTTGATCCCTGCATGCTATGGGAGCGACGATGGCGGACACCATGGAGTATCGGCCGTTCGGACAGACAGGGCTCCAGGTCTCGGCGATCGGCTATGGGTGCTGGGAGATCGGCGGCGGGTACGGCCAGGTCGACGCGGCGGAGTTCGCGCGCGCGGTCGGGCGCGCGCTCGACCTCGGAATCAACTGCTTCGACACCGCCGAGGGGTACGGCTTCGGCGCTTCGGAGCGCGCGCTCGGGCAGGCGCTCGGCCGGCGCCGCCGGGAGGCGATCCTCGTCACCAAGTTCGGTATCGGCTACCGGGACAAGCCGAACATGCGCGACTCGAGCCGCGCGCGCGTCACGGCGTCGGTGGAGAACAGCCTGAAGAATCTCGGCACCGATGCCATCGACGTCTACCTCATCCACTGGCCGGACCACCGCACCCCGTTCGAGGAAACGATGCGCGCCCTAGAGGCTCTCGTCCAGGAGGGGAAGATCCGCTTCGTCGGAGTCTCCAACTTCAAGCAAAGGGAAATCGCGGCGTGCATGCAGGTGCGGCGCGTGGACGTCGTGCAGTACGGCTGGAACCTGTTCGACCGCCGGATGCAGCGCGATGTCTTCCCCTATTGCCGGGACCGGGGGATCGGCGTCATGACGTACGGGTCGCTCGCCTACGGCCTCCTGACGGGTACGTTCACCGAGAACATGGACTTCGGGTCCGGCTCAGATGACTGGCGCGCCCGGCGGGGCAACCTCGGCTCGATCACGGCCTTCCAGACGCTCTTCGGCCCCGAGCACTTCCCGCGGAACGTCCGCGCGGCGGAGGAGCTGAAGGGGCTGGCGGCGCGGCACGGCCGGAGTCTGCCGCAGCTCGCGCTCCGCTGGGCGATCTCGAACCCCGTCGTCAGCACGGCGCTCGTCGGCTGCCGCACCGTGGCCGAGGTCGAGGATAATGTCCGCGCGCTCGGCTGGTCGATCAGCGACGGGGATCTCCGCGAGATCGACGCGGTCTTCGCGCGCCACGGCGTGAACACTGTCCCTGAGGGTTGGATCGAAGAGGGCGCCTGACCACGGATGGTTCGCGAGATGGATCCATCGGAAGGAACCGAGCCATGACCGACCGCTTCGTCCCTCTGACGCCTCGCATCGGCGCGAAGGTCCTGCTCAGCCGCGAGGAAGTGCTCACCCCCGCGAACGCTGACGAGATTCACGAGGCACTTGAGCGCTACGGCGTCCTGGTGTTTCCCGAGATCGGCCTCGATGACGAAGAACAGATCGCCTTCAGCAACAACCTTGGCGAGATTGTCCCGATCGGGGGCCTACGCCCGGACGGCAGCCGCGACCCCGTGTACAAGATCTCGGTCGATCCCAAGGTGAACCCGTCGGGGGCCGAATACATCAAGAACACGATCGGCTGGCACATCGACGGCCTCTTCGAGGACGGTCCGCCGCCGAAGGCGACGTTGCTTTCCGGTCGGCGCCTCTCGACGACGGGTGGGCAGACCGAGTTCTGCAGCACCTACGCTGCCTACGACGACCTACCTGCGGCGGAGAGGGACTACTACGAGGTGCTTCGCATCGCGCACACCCTCGAGGCGTCGTATCGCGCCACGCATCCGAACCCAAGCGCGCAGGAGCAGGCGGCGTGGCGCAAGGTGGAAGCGCAGCGGCACCGCATGGGGCGAAGGGGCGAGAAAGAGCATCCCGTCGTCTGGCACCACTGCTCGGGACGAAAGTCGCTCGTGCTCGGGGTGTCCGTGGACCATGTCGTGGGCCTGCCTGACGGCGAAAGCCGCGCACTGCTCCGAAAGCTCTCCGACCACGCGACGCGCCGGGAGATCGTCTACCGCCACGAGTGGACGGTCGGCGATCTCCTCATGTGGGACAACTGCGGCGTCATGCATCGGGTCATCCCATACGATGCGGATTCGGGGCGGTTGATGCATCGCACGACCCTGTCTGGGGTCGAACCGATCAAGGCGGTCGAACGGGTTAGCTGACGAATGGGCCAGGAACTGTCCGGAAAAGTTGCGATCGTCACGGGCGGCGCGAGTGGAATCGGCCGCGCGACGGTCGAGCTCTTCGTGGAGGAAGGCGCCCAGGTCGTCATCGGGGACGTGGATGCCGAGCGCGGCGAGGAGCTGGCGGCGGCGCTGGGCGGGGCGGCCGCCTTCAAGCGGACCGACGTCGCCAACGCGGACGAAGTCCAGGGGCTCGTCGATTTCACCGCAAGGCAGTTCGGGGGGCTTCACATCATGTTCAACAACGCTGGAATCGCCAGCTCGTTCCGGCGCTTCCTCGATGACGATCTCACGGACTTCCAGCGGGTGCTGGCCGTGGACCTCTTCGGCGTCATGGTCGGCAGCCAGCGCGCCGCGCGACGCATGTCGAAGAACGGGGGTGGTGTCATCATCAACAGCACCTCGATCGGTGGAATCAACGCCGGATCGGGCCTGACGGTCTACCGCGCGGCGAAGGCCGCGGTCATCCACTTCAGCAAATCGATCGCCGTCGACTTGGCAGAGTACGGAATCCGCGTGAACTGCATTGCGCCGGCTCACATACCCACTGCGATCAATGCGTCTTTGAACCACGCTCAGATCGTGCGTGCCATGCAACCGCTCCAACGCGTGGGCCAACCGAGGGACGTAGCGAATGCCGTACTGTACCTGGCAAGCGAACGTGCGGCGCAGGTTACCGGGATCGTCCTGCCGGTGGATGGCGGAACGACCGCCGGCCGCCCGGTCGGCTCGCTCAAGGAGTTCATGGTGGCGCGCTCCGGTGCGACGGCACGGTAGGTCCTGGGTGCCGGACCCGAGGCCTGATGGCCTCGTCATCGAGTGGGAGGTCGAGATGTCGGCTGAGATCGTCGTCCGCGGTGGAACAGTCTTCGATGGGAGCGGCACGCCCGGCCGCGCTGCCGATGTGGCGATCGAAGGGGGTGTGATCCGCGAGATCGGGCCGCAGCTGCGGGGCGAGCGCGAGCTCGACGCGTCGGGCTGCGCCGTTGCGCCCGGCTTCATCGACATCCACACGCACTACGACGCGCAGGTGTTCTGGGATCCGGCCCTGCGGCCGTCGTCGTCGCACGGTGTCACCACTGTGGTAGCGGGCAACTGCGGCTTCACGATCGCACCCACCCGCCCCGAGCACCACGACGTGATCGTGCGCACGCTCGAGAACGTTGAGGACATGGATCCCGCGACGCTGACCGCGGGCATCTGCTGGGAGTTCGAGACGTTTCCCCAGTACCTGGAGCTGGTCCGCCGGCGCGGAACCGTGCTCAACTTCACGGCGTACATCGGTCATTCCGCGCTCCGGCTCTACGTGATGGGAGATGCGGCCTACGAGCGCGCGGCCACGACCGAAGAGATCGAACGCATGTGCCAACTCGTGCGCGAGGCAATCGATGCAGGCGCGGCTGGATTTTCGACGAGCTTTTCGTTCGCCCACCGCGGCGTCGACGGCAAACCGGTTCCCAGCCGCTTCGCCGCGCGCGACGAGGTCGAGGCCCTGTTCTTGACGGCAGGACGAACGGGCAGGGGTGTGGTGCTCGCCACCCCGGGCGAGCAGTGCAGCTATCCCGACTTCTACGAGCTGCAGCCGCGGATCGGGCGGCCGTTGACCTGGCCGCTGTTCGCAGCCCCGGGCAACGCCCACTTCCCGCAGCTCAAGCTGCACGAGGCGAGCTTGTCTCGCGGTCTGCAGGTGTGGCCGCAGGTCACGCCGCGACCGCTCACCATGCAGTTCACGCTCGAGGACGCGTACAACCTCAACGTCGGCCAGGTATTCGGGGAACTGATGAAGGTCAGCCGCTGGGTGCGCATGGCCGCCTACCGGGATCCCGCCTGGCGGGGGCGGGCGCTCGCGGACCTGGAGCAGGCACCCATGAAGCCGCGCTGGGAGACCTTTGAGGTCTCCGAGTCTGAACTGTTCCCCGAGCTCGTGGGCCGGCGTGTGAGCGAGCTTGCGCGTGAGCGCGGCGTCAGCCCGTTCGACGCGATGTGCGAGCTCGCGGTCGCCGAGGATCTCAGGACGCGTTTTCGCGCCTGCCTTGCCAACGACGATGTCGAAGCGGTGGGCTACCTGCTCGCTCACGAGCGCGTGGCGCTGGGCCTCTCCGACGCCGGTGCCCACGTTGACCAGCTCTGTGACGCGCCGCTGTACACCGACCTGCTGGGCAACTGGGTGCGGGAGCGCCAGCTCATGCCGCTCGAGAAGGCCGTGCGCAAGATGAGTGGGGAGCCGGCCGACCTCTTTGGCTTCGTGCGCCGCGGCTATCTCCGCGAAGGCTATTTCGCCGACGTGTGCGTGTTCGATCCGCAGACGGTGGGTCCCGGCCCCTTGCGGCGCGTACGCGACTTCCCGGCGGACGCCGAACGATTGACGGCAGAGGAGCCGAGCGGGATGCGGCACGTGCTTGTCAACGGCACGCCCATTCGGAGCGATGGCCGCTCGCAGATCGACTCGCTAGAGCGGCGGCCCGGCATGCGGCCGGCGCTCACCTGATAGCAGCACACCAAAGCACGCCTGTTCACCCTGCGCGCCACGCCGATCTCGCCCCAGCGGTCGCCGTTGTCCGTCTGCACGACGGTGCTGACGCTGTAATCAAGGCCTCTTTCCCTTCATGGGAAAGCCCTCCTTTCACTTGGTTCTGGGGTGCAGGGGCGAAGCACCCGAACGGGTGCGCATACAGATCATGGTCTCGGTGATTCTCGACTATCTGACGGCCGACGAACCCAAGGACACCGGCATGCTTCCGCACCTCGGCGACGAACCGTCGGGCGAACTCGTCGAAGTTGAACTCGCCAGCCCGTCTGAAGCGCCGGGTTGTAGATACTATCTTCCACGAAGGGCATTGGGATTCACCGCACTCCAGTCGGAACGGTGGTGAGGCGATTGAAGCCCTCCTTGGTACAATTTGAAAAAAACGTACTGAATTCCGGCGGGAAGAAATGAAGAAATGCGAGGAGGGGGACTTGAACCCCGCCACTTCTCAAGGAAAACCAACACAATTTCAGCCGCCTGACGGTCAAAAAGGGCCAAATGAGGCCCAAAGTGTTACCGCGCGGGAACAGCCTCGGAGGCGCCGCCGATGACCCAGGAAAGCGTGGCGACGGCGCAGCTCAGGACAGCTCGTTTCCAGGAAGTGGCCGCCGGAACTGTTCTTCGATGTCCGTCGTGCCAGTGTGAACTCGGACATCACGACCGCAAGGGCGGCTACGGCATCGTGCTCCGCAACCGCTACGTTCGGGTCGTACCGGAAGAACGACGAATCCTTCTGGCGTGCGTGGAGTGCCGTGAGGAAATCGAATTTGTGGCGGGACGACTGGTCGTCGAGAAGCGAGTGGCGGGATGACCACGGCCGAGCACCTGGCAGCGGTCCTCGGCGTCCGCGCGTTTCGAAGGCTCACTTGCGCCTTCGGCGGCCGGGTTCTACGTGTGCCAAAGATCGCCGCGGAGAGTCGGTCACGGCGCCGCGCGCAACGAGACGCGCAGATCCTGCAGTTGCTGAATTGCCCGTGTGGAAACGACCGGCATCACTCCTATCGGGCCGTCGCTCGGCAGTTCGGTGTCTCGTCACGCGCAGTTGTCCGCATAGGGAAAGAGTGGCGTCTGCCGCCGCCTTGACCGCGTTGTAGTCGCGTGGAAGCGCCTGCAGGACTGCGCAGTGCGGAGCGCCACCTGGTGAAATCGCTTCACGCTGCGGCGTAACCGAACACCGCCTTCAATTCGAGGAACTCGGCGAGCCCGGCTTCGCTCCATTCGCGCCCGTTCCCGGACTGCTTGTAGCCGCCGAACGCGCCGCTGAAATCGGGCTGCGCACCATTTACGTGGACGTTGCCCGAGCGCACACGTCGGGCAACGCGGCGGGCGCGCTCTATGTCTCCGGAAGATACATATCCCGACAAACCGTAGGGAGTATCGTTCGCGATGCGAACCGCGTCGTCTTCGTCCTCATACGGAATGATCGACAAGACCGGTCCGAAGATTTCCTCCCGAGCGATCGTCATGTCGTTGCGCACATTGGCGAAGACGGTGGGTTTGACGAAGTAGCCCTTGCTGATCCCATCCGGGCGCCCCAATCCGCCGGTCACCAACTGCGCACCTTCTTCGATCCCCTTCTGTATCAGACGCTGGACCTTGTCGAATTGTGCTGCACTCGCCAGGGGCCCGATCGTCACCCCGTCGACCTTCGGATCGCCGACCTTGACCGCCTCTGCCGCCTTCTTTGCCGCAGCGATGGCTTGTGCCATCTTGGCGCGCGGTACGAGCATCCGGGTCGGTGCATTGCAGGACTGCCCACTATTCATCATGCAACCTTGTACGCCCCCATTCACTGCCGCTTCCAGATCGGCGTCATCTAAGATGATATTGGCGGATTTCCCTCCCAGCTCCTGTGTGACCCGCTTCACCGTGGGCGCCGCGGCGATCGCCACTGCAACGCCGGCGCGCGTGGAACCGGTGAAGGAAACCATATCGACATCGGGGTGCGAGGATATTGCGGCGCCGACGGTAGGCCCGTCTCCGTTGACCATGTTGAAGACGCCGGCGGGCACACCGGCTTCGTGAAGAATCTGCGTGAAAAGGTAGCCGGAGAGTGGGGCGATTTCACTCGGCTTCAGCACCATGGTGCAGCCGGCGGCGAGTGCGGGTGCGACCTTGCAGGCGATCTGATTCACGGGCCAGTTCCACGGTGTAATCAGCCCGCAGACACCGATGGGCTCCTTGCGGAACAACAGCGAGCCCCTCTGTTCCTCGAACTGGAAGGTCGTCAGCACCCGCTGGATTTCGAGGAAGTGCCCGAGCCCGGCAGCCGCCTGCGCCACGCGGGCGAGCCACATGGGCGCGCCCATTTCCTGTGAAATGGTTTCAACGATTTGATCATACTTTGACTGATAGACTTCGATGATCCGCTGCAGCAGTGCCACGCGCTCCTCACGACTGCTGTCGCCGAACGACTCGAACGCTCGCTTGGCCGCCGAGACTGCCCTGTCGACATCCGCCGCAGTACCTAAGGAGATCACCGCAATGTGTTCCTCCGTCGCCGGATTGATCACCGGGAAGTCATTCATCCTCTCGGGGTTCACCCACCTGCCGTCGATATAGAATTGGCGAAAATCATTCATTTCGCTTCCTCCGTCCTTGTTGCGGGCCGTTATGTTCATTCGGATACAACGGTGCGCCGCGCAACACAAGTACTTCAGCTCGTGCTATAGGTGCGTGAACGGAAGGGACAGCACACCGTGAGCCCGGCCACGAGAAAGGCCTCGAACCCGTCGCAGTTGGTCGTACGCATCAAGCTCGGCGGCGATGCCGTGTTGGGTCCCGGAAAGGCCGAACTGCTGGAGAACATCGACCGGCTCGGCTCGTTGTCCGCCGCAGCGCGGGCCATGCGGATGTCCTACCGCCAGGCCTGGATGCTGCTCGATACCATGAATCAGGCGTTCCGTGCGCGGCTCGTCGAAACGAGTCAGGGTGGCCCAGGCGGAGGCGGCGCCGTGTTGACACGGTTGGGCAAGCGGATTCTGGTCTGTTACCGAAAGTTGCAGCAGAAGGCTGCGGAGAGTACGCACGACGATCTCGCGGCGCTTCTCCGTCTCAGGGCGACTGGTCTCCAATCCGGGGTGCGGAAGCGGCTTGGCTCACAGCGCCCGCGGGACCACGGCTCCTCGGGGTGAATGCGCCGGCCGCCGTGCCGGCGTTCGTTCTTTATTGAGACTCTGTCCAAAGCGGTTTGTCGCGCCTCCTGGCGCTCCCTTGGAGTCCTTTAGAGGCGACGCGCGTTCCTACCAACTTCTTACCGGGCCAACCTAACTCGCAGCAGCCAGCTCATCGAGAGGGCTAAAAGGCTAATCATGAGAAGACCTGCAGGTGAGATGGGCGACGCCACGAGCGGTATCGGAGCGGTGGCTCCAGCACCCGTGAGTGACACGTTCACACTGCTCCCGTTGGCACTGATAGTCAGGGTGCAACTGAAAGGTCCGGGGTGTGGAGGCGCAAAGGTCACGACGATTGGAATCTGCTGGCCCGCTCCGACAGTGAAGCTCGCCGGGGCAACACTGAAGCCAGCGCACGGTGCGGAGGCGCTCCCGGTAAGCGTGTCGGTACCGTTGTTACTGAACGGATACGTGAAGCTCGCTTGCGAGCCGACCGGCACAGAGCCGAAGTCGTGCGCACCAGATGGGGTGTTCGTAGGCGTCGCGGTCGGCGACGAGGTCGGCGTTCGCGTCGCCGTGCTGCTCGGCGTTGCCGTGGGGCTCGCGGTCGCAGGCTGAGTGCCCGTCGGCGTCTGCGTTGGGGTGGCGGTCGCGGTGCGTGTCGGACTCACCGTCGCCGTCGGTGTTGGTGTGGACGTCGCCGTCGCAGTTGGAGTTAGCGTCGGGCTGCTTGTCGAGGTCGAGGTCGGCGTTCGCGTCGCCGTGCTGCTCGGCGTTGCCGTGGGCGTGCTCGTCAGAGTGACCGTAGGCGTACTTGTCGGCGTTGCTGTCGCGGTGGGTGTGCTGGTTGCGGTTTGACTGGCCGTGACCGTTGGAGTGGCCGTCCCTGTGCTCGTACCCGTTGGGGTCGGCGTGTCGGTAGACGTCGGCGTTGCGCTTGGCGTCGCTGTGGCAGTCGACGTCTCGGTCGGTGTTGACGTCGCGGTGTCGGTCGGCGTTCCTGTCGGCGTGTCGGTTGGTGTCGGCGTCAAGGTTGAAGTTGGTGTTGGGGTTCCGGGAGAATTGTACTCATATGCGCCGATCGAGCAGTTGGTGGCGCCGATCCCCGGCCGGATGAAGCCCCGTTGGTCGAGATTGTTCACGGGCGTTGCTGCGCAGATGCTCTCGTCACCGGCGTTGATCGCCGGGCTACCCATCTGAAGCGCGATTGTCTGCGTCGGCCCAC
>Ga0335069_10006957_pt1 | contig 16379 bp, 13 predicted proteins | sample Lox_Sample_11_FD_206714 | JGI IMG/M metagenome (GOLD analysis project Ga0335069, IMG submission 206714) | Soil microbial communities from Loxahatchee National Wildlife Refuge, Florida, United States - Lox_Sample_1.1 | ecosystem: Environmental > Terrestrial > Soil > Wetlands | place: USA...
CGGTCGTCCCGGCAAGGCGGACGTGGAATTCGCCGGTGAGCCGCGCGAGCGCCTGCCGGTCGCCCACGCTCCTCGCGCGCGCTTCGGCGTCGAGATGGTCACGCATCGCATCGAGCGGATGGCCGCTGTAGCGCTCGGCGAGTTCGACCGCGATGGCCCGTTCCAGCGCCCGCCGCACGGCGAAGACGTCCCGCAGGTCCTCCTGCGACGGGCGCGCGACGTAGGCGCCGCGATTCGGCCGCAATTCGACGATCAGTTCCTGGCTCAGTCGCATCAGGACCTCCCGGATCCGGGTGCGGCTCGCGTGGAAGGCGCGCGCCAGCTTCTCCTCGCTGAGCTTCGTGCCAGGCAGCAGCCGGCGCTCGCCGATCGCGGCGTAGATCCGCTCGTAGATCTCCTGGTTGCCCAGCCGGGTTGGCGTCTCGGATCCCATCGGATGGCGTGCGCGAGCGGTTCGCAGCGGCGCGTCAGCCGCCGAGGTACAGGCGCTTGACGTGTTCGTTGCGCATCAGCTCGCGCGACGGGCCTTCGAGCGCGACGCGCCCCGTATCGAGGACGTACGCGTAGGTCGACAGGGCCAGCGCCATGCGGCTGTTCTGCTCGACCAGGACGATCGTGATGCCGTCCCGGCGGTTGATCTCGATCAGCGAGCGGGCGATGAGGCGCACCACCTGCGGGGCGATCCCGAGCGACGGCTCGTCGAGGAGCAGGAGCCGCGGCCGCGCCATCAGCGCGCGGCCGATCGCGACCATCTGCTGCTCGCCGCCGGACAGGCTCGATCCCTGCTGCCGGTAGCGCTCCTTCAGGCGCGGGAAGCGCTCGCAGACGCGATCCAGGTCGGTCGCGATCGCCGCCTTGTCGTCGCGCGTGTAGGCGCCCATCAGCAGGTTGTCGCGCACGCTCATGTACGGGAAGACGTGGCGCCCCTCCGGCACCATCGACACGCCGCGCCGCACCAGGACGTGCGCCGGCACCTGGACCTGCGGCGAATTCACGACCTCGCCGCCGAGTCGCACCTCGCCGCCGGCCACGCGCCGCAGGCCGGTGATCGCGCGCAGCGAGGAGGACTTGCCGGCCCCATTGGCGCCGATCAGCGCGACGATCCACCCGCGCGGTGCCCGCATCGACACGCCGTCCAGCGCGCGCACTTCGCCGTAGCGCAGCGACACCGCGGCGAGCTCCAGGTGCGGCGTACCGTCGTCGGCGGGCGCGGACGGCCGATCGCCTGCGGCGGCGGTGCCGGGGTCGTCGAGCGTCATCGGCCGCGCTCCGTCATAGCCCGAGCTCCTCGTCCTCCTGGCCCAGGTACGCCTCGATCACCTTCGGATCGTCGCGGATCTCCTGCGGCGTGCCTTCGGCGATCTTGCGCCCGAAATGGAGCACGTGGATGCGGTCGCTGATCGCCATCACCGCCTTCATGTCGTGCTCGACGAGCAGCACCGAGACGCCGGAGGCGGCGATCCTGCGCGTGATCGCGACCGCGCGCTGGGTCTCCTCCGGGTTCAGGCCGGCATAGGGCTCGTCGAGCAGCAGCACCTGCGGTCGCGCGGCAAGTCCCATCGCGATCCCGAGCAGCCGCAGCAGCCCCTGCGGCAGGTGCCGCGCGGCGGTGTCGGCCGAGGACGACAGCTCCATCAGCTCCAGGATCTCGCGGGCGCTCTCGCCGAGGCGTATCTCGTCGCCGCGTGCCCGCGGCGCCCCGAGCAGCACTTCGATGTCGGTCGCTTCCCGATGCAGCTGGTGGGCGAGCGAGACGTGTTCCAGCGCCGTGAGATCCGGGAAGATCGTCGTCTCCTGGAACGTCCTCACGAGCCCGAGGCGGGCGATGCGGTGCGGCGGCATCCCGGTGATGTCCTGGCCGTGCAGCAGCACGCGGCCGCTGCTCGGCTTCAGGTACCCCGACAGCATCTTGAAGAACGTGCTCTTCCCGGCGCCGTTGGGGCCGATGACCGAGACGACCTGGCCGGCCGGCGCATGCAGCGCGAGGCTGACGTCCTCGTTCGCGACGAGGCCGCCGAAACGGCGCGTCACGCTGCGGGCTTCGAGGATCGGCGCGCTCATCGCCCTGGCATCCGCGCCGGATCCTCAGGCGCGCGACGGCCGCGCGGCGGCGCGGATCGCCATCACGCCGTTGGGCAGCAGCAGGATCACGGCAATCATCATCACGCCGTAGACCAGGGTCTGGTACTGCTGGAACCGGCTCAGCAGCTCGAAGAGGATCGTCAGCGCGAAGGCCCCCACCATCGCGCCGCTCACGTAGTCGAGCCCGCCGAGGAAGCAGTAGAGCATGTAGTAGATGCTGTGCTCGACCGTGAAGCTCTGCGGATAGACGCTCTGCGTGAAGACCGCGAAATAGCTGCCGCCGAGCCCGCCGAGCGCGCAGGCGATCCCGAAGGCCACGACGCGATAGCGCCAGACGTCGGTCCCGAAGCTTTCCGCCAGCGCCTCGTTCAACCGCATCGCATGGAAGATCCGGCCGACGCGCGAATCGTGGACGCGCCAGGTGACGACCAGGCCGACGGCGAGCAGCGCGACGGCGAGGTAGTACATCGGGAGCGCGGAGTCCGTCGCGAACGGCTGCTGCAGGCCGGTGATCCCGCGGCTGCCCTGCGTGAAGTCGCCGCCGTTGAGGAACGCCAGGCGGATCGCCTCGGTGAGGCAGATCGTCAGCATCGAGAAGTAGATGCCGCGCAGCTTCAGGATGAAGCTGCCGATCAGCGCGCCGAGGGCCGCGGCGACCAGCGCGGAGGCGGGCAGCGCGATCCAGTAGCTGACGCCGTAGCGCGCCATCAGGATCGCCGTCGTGTAGGCGCCGATCAGCGCGAACCCGGCCTGGCAGATGTTGATGCGCCCGATCGTGAACGTGATCCAGACGCCGGCGGCCACGAGCGACAGGCCGGCGCAGTTCATCAGCACCGACAGCATGTAGCGCGAGCCGCCGATCGCGACGGGCGCGACGGCAAGGAGCGCGAGCATCGCGACCGCGACGGCGGCGTCGCGGGTCTTCAGGGTGCGCATCGCAGGCGCGGGTCGAGGCGGCGGGCGCTCATCCCCAGGGCTTCCCGAAGAGGCCGTTGGGCCGGAACACCAGGAAGACGATCATCGCGACGAAGATCAGCAGGTACGTCACGCTGCCGGGCAGCATCTCATAGCCGATCGCCTCGGCGAAGCCGAGCAGCGCGCCGCCGACGATGGCGCCCGAGGTCACCCCGGCGCCGCCGACCATGATCATGATGAAGGCCTTGGTCGAGATGTTCGTGCCGACGCCGGAGTTGATGCCGTAGATCGTGACGAGCAGCCCGCCGGCAAGCCCGGCGAGGGCGGCGCCGATCGCGAACCCGAGCGTCGTGGTGGCCTTGACGTCGACGCCCTGCAGCCGCGCGGCCTCGGCGTCCTGCGCGACGGCGCGCAGCGCGCGCCCCGGCCGCGTGAACCGGACGAACGCCAGCAGCGCGGTGATGAACAGGATGCTGAGCAGCGCGACGAGCGCGTTCGGGTAGGTCAGGATCGCGCCGTTTTCCGACACGTCGCCGACGATGAACGAACCGTCGACGATCGGCGGCACGCCGCGCTCCTTCTCGCCGAAGAACGCGAGAGCCAGGTTCTCGAGCAGCAGGGCCGTGCCGACGGCCATCAGCATCGAGTTCTCCTCGCGCGCCGCGCTGGCGAGGACCGGCTGGAAGAAGAAGCGGTTGAAGGCGACGCCGACCACCGCCAGCGCGACGGCCGCCGCCGGCAGCGCGACCCAGAACGGCAGCCCGAATTCGCCGTAGAGGTAGTACACGACGAAGCCGCCGAGCATGTACATCTGGCCGTGCGCGAAGTTCACGACGCGCATGATCGAAAAGACCATCGTCAGCCCGAGCGCGATCAGCGCGTAGACGGCGCCGAGCACGAGACCGTTGACGAGGACCTGGAGCATGCGGACTCCGTGCGCGGGCGCCGCCCGATGCGGCGACGCCCGCGCGATGGCTGCCGGCTGCGGCTAGTTGCGGATCTGTCCGACGAACAGCGTCTTGAAGTCCTTGTCCTCGAACTCGTTGACGACGAGCGGGACGCCGACCTGGCTGCGCCGCCCGAAGTCGGCGTTGCCGGTGAACTCCAGCTTCGTCGTGCCGCCCTTGACGAACGGATTCGTCATCGAGAACGTCGCCATTTCCTTCTTGAAGACCTCGACGTCGTTGATCGCCGCCGGGTTCTTCTTCAGGACCGCCAGGATCAGTTCCAGCGCATAGACCTTCGTGCCCGCCTCGTCGTTCCACTCGCCGACGTGCTTCCTGTAGGCGGCGATGAACTCCTTCATGTAGTCCGACTGGATCTCGGGCGTCGAGGCGCCGCCGACGCTGAGGAAGCCGTTGGCCTTGGCGCCGGCGACCTGCGCGAGGATCTTGGCGTCCTGCGCCGTCTCGGTCGAGATCGTGCCCTTGAACCCGAGGTCGCGCGCGGCCTTGAGCAGCAGCGGCGCATCGGCGGGCGCGACGCCGGACAGCACGATCGCGTCGGGCTTGGTCTTGACGATCTTCGTCATGACCGGCATGAAGTCCTTCGTGCCGGGCTCGTAGCTTTCCTTGTCGGCCACGACGTTGAGGCCGAGCTTCTGCGCCGCGGCGACGCCCTCGGCCTGCTGGTTCTTCGCGTCCGATTCGTTGCGGGCCAGGAAGGCGATCGACTTCACGCCGCGCTTCGTCTTCAGGTAGTCGTAGACGATCGGGCCGACCTGATAGCTCGCGACCATGCCCAGCACCGAGGAGCTTGCCGGGGCGGTGTACAGCTCCTTCGAGAACGCGTAGGGGAAGTTCAGCGCCTTCGCGCGCTCCATCACCGGCTTCACGGCCAGCGCCGTCGTGTCGATGTTGGGGCCGATGACGTACTTGATCCCGTCGCTCGTCAGCTTCTCGGCGTTCGTGACGGATATCTTCGGGTCGTTCTTGTCGTCGAGGCCGACGATCTCGATCCTGTACTTCTTGCCGCCGATCTCGACGCCGCCCTTGGCGTTGTACATCTCCGCGGTCGTCTCGGCGCAATACTTGTTGACGAGCCCCCAGGACGCGGCCTCGCCCGACATCACGCCGTCGACGCCGATCTTCAGCACGTTGTCGGCAAAAGCCGGCAGGCAGGTCGAGGCCACGGCGGCCGCGATCGACAGCGCGGCGACTCGTAGCGTGGAACGTCGGTTCATCGCAGGTTCTCCTCCCATCGCGTGGCGCTGACGACGCGCCGATTGGCGAGCGCGTAGCGCTCGGGCACCAGCCTGCCCGGTTCGCGCAGCCAATTCGTCGGGCGGCGGCAGGCGGCAAGCCTTGTAGACATTTTGTAGGTCGTAACGTCTACAAGTCAACGGCATTTTGTATACAAAACAGGCTACGCACGGTACGCTGTCGCGATCTTCCGCCGCCTGGCCGGAGCGACGAATGCGGATCCGCGTCATCAACCCCAACACGACCGCCTCGATGACCGCGACGATCGGCGCGGCGGCGCGCGCCGCCGCTTCGTCCGGCGTCGCGATCGACGCCGTCAACCCGGCTCATGGCCCGGTCTCGATCGAAGGCCACTACGACGAGGCCGTTGCCGCGGTCGGCCTGCTGCAGGAAGTGCGGCGCGGCGAGACCGAGGGCGCCGACGGCTACGTGATCGCGTGCTTCGGCGACCCCGGCCTCGATGCGGCACGCGAGATCGCGCGCGGCCCGGTCGTGGGCATCGCGGAAGCCGCATTCCGCTTCGCGACTTACGTCGCCACCGGCTTTTCCGTCGTCACGACGCTCGGGCGCACCGTCGTCATCGCCGAGCACCTGCTGCACAGGTACGGCGTCGAGCGCCACTGCCGCAAGGTCCGTGCCTGCGAAGTCGCAGTGCTCGAGCTCGAGGATCCGCGGTGCGATGCCTATGCGCGCATCCTCGCCGAATGTCGCGCGGCGCTGGCCGAGGATCGCAGCGGGGCGATCGTGCTCGGCTGCGCCGGGATGGCGGACCTGTGCCATCGCCTGGCCGTCGAGCTTCAGGTCCCGGTCATCGACGGCGTCGCTGCCGCCGTCGCGACGGTCGAAGCCCTGGTTCGTACCGGGGTTTCGACCAGCAAGCGGGGCGACTACGCGCTTCCGCGACCGAAGCCCTATGCCGGGATGTTCAACGGGATGCAGCCGACGCCCTGACCTGGTGCGCGGCGCGAGCCCCCGCGCGCCGCTTCTGCCCCGCAGGGGCGGGATCTTGGGATCAGCCTTGACATGGGGCGCAAATCCCTTAATCTAGTCGCACACGATTTAATCTTATGCGATTGACCCATCGGACGGCCCGGGTACAGGGGCGTGACCGCGCCTCGCCCGACCGACCGCCTACCGAAGGAGGATCACGATGCCTGTAAACGTTCTCTACCGCACGACCGCGCGCGCGACCGGCGGGCGCGATGGCCAGACCGGAACCGTCGACGGCTCCTTCAGCGCCAAGCTGAGCACGCCGAAGGAGCTCGGGGGCGGCGGCGGGCCGGGCAACAATCCGGAACAGCTGTTCGCGAGCGGCTATGCCGCGTGCTTCATCGGCGCGCTGAAGTTCGTCGGCGGCCAGGAGAAGATCAAGATTCCGGACGCGACGACCGTCACGTCCACCGTCGGCATCGGGCCGCGGTCGGAAGGCGGCTTCGGCCTGACCGTCGCGCTCGAGGTCGCGCTGCCCGGCCTCGAGAAGAGCGTCGCGACGCGGCTCGTCCACGCGGCGCACCAGGTGTGCCCGTACTCCAACGCGACGCGAAACAACATCGACGTCGGGCTGACGGTCGCGTAAGGCGCGGGCGCGGGGCGGGAGAGGGCCCGGCCCGCATTCACCCGCAATTCACGCGCGCTTCATCCTGCGTCCATCCGCGCAGCGCATCGTCGCCCCTTCGACGAAAACCGTAGGAGCGGCGCGATGCACGCGATGCACGATGCGCTGGGTGCCCGGGTCGGGCGCAGCCACCCCGCCGGCGATGCGCTTCATTCGATACGCCGCGCCCGGACGCCGGCGCCCGCCGTCGCGGCGCCGATCCGGCGCGGCAGGCCGACGCCGGCCTGGACGGATGTCGCGTGGCGCCTCGCCGTCGCGCTGGCGGCCGGCGGCGCGCTGATCACGCTGATCGCGCTGGTCGACTGAAGGGACCCGCGGCGCGGCGGGCCGCGGCCCCGCGTCGCCGCCCACGTCGCGTGGCATGATGCCCGCACGACTGCGGAAGGCGATCCCATGGAACTGTTCCGACTCGACGGCGACGCTGCGCTCGTGACCGGCGCCGGGAGCGGGATCGGGCAACGAATCGCCGTCGGGCTGGCGGAGGCCGGCGCTGACGTCGGCTGCCTCGACCTGCCCGGAAGCGCGGGCCTCACGGACACGGTCGATCGGATACGCGCGCTCGGACGCACGGCGATCGCGGTCGAAGGCGACGTCACGCGGCCCGACGACGTCGCGCGCGCCGTCGCGCGCTGCGAACGGGAAGTCGGCGCGCTGAGCGTCGCGGTCAACGCCGCGGGGATCGCCAACGCCACCGCCGCCGAATCGATGCCGCTCGAGCAGTGGCAGCACCTCATGAGGATCAACGTCGACGGGGTCTTCCTGTCGTGCCAGGCGGAAGCGCGGGCGATGTTGCCGCGGCGGCGCGGCAGCATCATCAACATCGCATCGATGTCGGGGACGATCGTCAACCGCGGGCTGCTGCAGGCGCACTACAACGCCTCGAAGGCCGCCGTGATCCAGATGAGCCGGAGCCTCGCGATGGAATGGAGCGACCGCGGCCTGCGCGTCAACAGCATCAGTCCGGGCTACACGCTGACGCCGATGAACCTGCGCCCGGAAGTGGCCGACGCGCGCAAGGCGTTCGAGCGCGACACGCCGCTCGGCCGGATGGCGACCGTCGATGAAATGGTCGGCCCGGCGGTCTTCCTGGCGAGTCGCGCGGCGTCGTTCTGCACCGGGATCGACCTGGTGGTCGACGGCGGCTTCGTCTGCTGGTGACGGCGCCCGGGCGCCGGCGCGTCAGGGCACGACGAACGACCGCACGAGCGTGAGTTCGCCCGGCTTGCGCATCGGGATGCGGAACACCTGCTGCTTCTCGCGCAGCGTCCCCTCGTCCTGGACGATCGCGACCTGCGCCGTCGTCACCAGGTCGCGGCGCTCGCCGGCGCCGTAGTAGTTGACGAACACGTGGTAGACGCCGGGCAGCGGACTGGGCGTCGCGTAGATCTCCGGCCCGAAGCCGGTCGTCACGTCGACGTCGAGCGCGCCGCCGTTGGCGCCGACCCGGTCGCCGTACCAGACGTGCTCGCCGTCGGGCGAGACGACGTGCAGGTCGAGGTCGGTGCCGTCGCTGTCCCACGTGAGGACGACACGCAGGCGCACCGGAACGCGGTCGCCCTGTCCCTCGAAGAACTGGCGGCGCTTCGCGTCGCCGTTCGGCGCGATCACGACGAGGCCGTGGCTGCCGCTGCCGAACGACCACGGACGGGCGAAGCTGCCGTCGTCAGCAAGGGACAGCGGCATCGCGATGCCGTCGACGACAAGGCGCCCCGGCGTGCGCGCGCCGTCGGCGGCGTTCTTCGGCGCCTGGGCGATGCGGCCGCGTATCTGCGCCGCCGCCGAGTTCGCGTTGACGTTGACGCTCGACGCCGGATAGTGGACTTCCTGGACGAAATCGTCCTGCCGCGGCGGCGCATGGCGCCAGCCGCCCTGCGGCGTGTCGACGACGACCTGGGCCGGCGCACACGTGACGGCCGCGATCGCCAGCGCGGCGGCGAGCGCGCGGGCCGGAAACGAAAGGGGCGATGCGGTCATGAGTCGGCGAGCCTCTGCGCGAGCTGTTCGATGAAGTCCTCGTCGCGGCCGTTCGGATGGTCGCGGAACGCGAGGTGCAGGTATTCGTGGATCAGCGTGACGCGCCCTTCACGGCTCGTCCACTCGCGCACGCGGATCAGCATGCGCCGCTGGTCGGAGGTCGGTACGCCCATCGCCAGCCGGCAGATGCGCAGGCCTTCGCCGGGCGCCTCGTAGCCGGGTTGAGCGTCCAGCACCTCGCGCCAGCGGCGGCGGCGTTCCGCGAGCCAGGCCTGCGCCTGCGGCAGCGGCGTGCAGTCGCCGGAACCGGCGAGCGTGTCGGCCCCCGCCAGCGTGCCGCCCGGATAGGCTGCGCGCAGGATGCCCTCGAAGCCTTCGCCGCGGCGCCCGGCCGCCACCGCGGTGCTCCACGACAGCACGCCGGGCGCCTCGCGGTCGCGGTGGTAGCGCACCGCGACGCCGGAGACGACGAGGTCCTGGGTGAACGCGGCGGCCTCGCGCGCCGCCGCGTCCGGCGGATTCGGACTGACCCGCTGCGTGCGACTGTCGTCGTCGATGACGAGGCAGCCGTCGACCTGTGCAGCGTTCTGCAGCACGTAGGTGCGCGCCGCGACCGCGAGCGCGCGCGCCGCTCCGGTCTCGACCGCGCGGCCCTCGCGATCGACGACGCGCGCGACATAGTCGTCGAGCGCGAACCGCCCGTCGATCCGCGGACGACCGTCGTCCGCGCCGTGCCGCAGCGTCATCTGCGCGCCGGCATCGATCGGCAGCCGCGTGCCCGACGTGAACGCCACCACGTATCGTCCTTGCAGCGGCCCGGCCGCCGCCGGCGCACCGTCCGCGCGCCCCACCGCGACAATCGGGTAGCGGCTGAAGAATCGCACGACGACGCAGGGCTGCGCGCCGGCCACTGCCGCGTCGACGGCCGGCACCGGGGCTGCCGCGGCCGCGCGACCGACCGGCCGCGCCCACTGCGCCGCGAGCCACGCCGCCTGCGCGTTCAACACGACGCGGCTCGTGCCGGCCGACGAAAGCCAGAACGGCGAGCCGTCGGCACGCCAGCCGGCAGCGCCGCCGACCCGCTCGCCGCCGCGGTGCCACGACCACGTCTTGAATCGCGGCCCGCTGCCCAACGCGGCGAGGACCGCGTCATCGCGCACCGACAGCGGCAGCAACGCGCGCCGGGCCGCGAGCCGCTCCTCCGGAGCGATCGCTCGCAACGCCTGCAGCAGCTCGACGACGGGCACCTCGGTGTCCGGTCGCATCAGGTCGCGGCGCGCCAGCCAGGCCGGCGCGCCGCGTCCGCCCCAGTAGCGGGACCACTCCGGCGCCGCGATCCCGACCCGGGCGGGATCGAAATAGGGGCCGCACGAACGGGCCAGGGCCTCGTCGCGCTCGACGCTGCCTCCGGCATCGCAGCAGTAGTCGTCGTCGGCCTGACGCTGGCGCGCTTCGCAGCGGTACGCGGGCTCGCGCGCGCCGCGTGCCTGCAGGTAGCTGTAGACGAAGAGTTTCCAGACGCTGCCGAGCGGCGTCGCGAGGCTGGCTGCCGGCGGCACGACGCCGTTGCGGTCGACGACGACGACCCGCTCGCCGTCGAGCCACGCGGCGCGGGTCGCCGGCGTCGCAGCGTGCGACGCGCCGAACGCCAGGCAGAGCGCCGGCGCGACCGCCAGCCCGGCGACGGCTCGCCACGCGGCCGAGGTGCGTCGCATCGCGCTCACTTCACCTCGACCGTCGCCCACCCGCCGCTGCCTTCGAACGCCTTCGCCTGCGGCTGGTACATCCGATAAAGGCGCGCCGGCGGCAGCTTGAAGACGCCGCGTTGCGAAAAGCGGACCAGATGCCGCACGGTGACCGGCGCACCGGGCGCGAGCGAATCGAACGGGACCGCGTAGCCCTGCGCGGTCGGCTCGTCCTGCGCCCGCTCGAGCGGTTGCGCCTTGCCCGCGTCGACGACATCGATGCCCCAGGTCCCGGTCTCGACGGCAGCGCCCGGCGGCAGGGCCGCCTCGACGATCGCCCAGCGCAGGTCCTTGTCGGCCCGCACGTCGAGCTCGTCGAGATACAACGCGTCGGCGTCCAGCGCGGTCCCCGGCCGGACGGGCTCGAGCGCGACACGGACATGCTCCCTGTCCTTGGCGGCGTCGTTCTTCCGGCCGCCTTCTGTCGCGTTCGCGTCAGCGGCGGGCCCGGCGTCCGGCGGCGTGGACGCGGCTGGCGCGGCCGCCGGAACGACGTGCCAGAGGCGGCGCTGCAGCTGCGCCGCGAGCGCCGGCGCCTGCGGTTCGCGGCTGTCGAAGCGGACGAAGGCCCACGCCGCCTTGCCCGGCGCCGGCTCGATCGTCGCCGGCGCCGCGACGCCGGCCGGCCATTCCCATGCGACCGCGCCGGCGGCACCGGTCCCGCGCCGCCATGGCGCTCGCAGCGTCGCCTCCGCGGCCCCGCCTGCGGCGGTCGCGGTCGCCTGTCCGGCGCCGGCGCGCTGCAGCCAGGCCAGCGCCTGCGCACGGTCGAACGTCGGCGCGGCCGGGCCGACCTGCGCGAGCACGCTCGCGACGCCCTCCGGGGCGCGACGATGCGTCGCGAGCAGCAGCGCCTGCGCCAGCGGCAGGTCGACCTTCGCGAGGCGCGATGCGGCGTCGTCGGCGGCCGCGCGCGCCGCAGCCCCGACGTCGCGCCGCCCCTGGCTCGACGTCCAGGCCGCGAGCAGCAGGGCGACGTCGCGGGTCACCGGGTCGTCGGCAGCGACCATCGCCAGGCTGTCAGGCGCTCCGATCGGGCGTCCCGTGTCGCCTTGCGCCGCCGAGGGCGCCTCGGCGACCAGCGCGTCGACGAGCGCGGCCGCCATCGAACCGACGGGCAGGCCGATCTCCTGCATCCAGGCGAGCGCCAGCGCGCGCTGCACGGCCGGAAGCTCCGCGGCACCCTTCGCGTAGACCTCGAGCAGCCGCTGCCAGTTTTCCGGCGGCAGCCCGATGTGCAGCGCCTGCGTCGCGCGCCAGTCGGCGTAGTACGCGTAGATCGTGAGGAACGGATCGTTGCGCATCCCGCGCCCCCACCAGCCGAACTGCGCCTGCGGCCCCGCCATCTGCGCCAGCGACAGGCGCGCCGCCGCGAGGCGCTGCGCGAGCGCGGCTGCCAGCGGCTGCTGCGCCACGGACAGCGACTGCAGCGCGATCGACAGCGGAATCATCCGGCTTGCCGTCTGCTCGACGCAGCCGTAGGGGTAGTCGATCAGGTCCTCGACCCAGCGATTGAATTCCCCGGCTGCCGGATCCGCGGCGAGCGACACGCGCAGGTTCGTCGCATCCGCCGGCACCTTCAGCGCCGCGCTGCCCGAGGACAGGTCGAGCGCCAGCTGGCGCGGAGCCATCCACGCCACCGGTTCGCGGCGCACCGGAACCTGCAGCCGGTCGACGACGCGTCCATCCTGCCGCAGCGCCAACGCCAGTTCGACGCCGCCCGCCTTGTCGGCGGCGAGCGGCAGCGACACGAAGTTGGCGCCCGGCTGCACGGTCACCGGGTGGCGGCCCGAATCGCCCGCGCCGACCGCTTCCCATTCGAGCGCCGCCGGCGCGCCGGTCTGGTTGAAGATCGCGATCGACGCCTGCGCCTTGTCGCCTTCGCGCTGCCAGGCGGGACTGGTCCATTTCGCGAAGAACGGCTTGTCCGACCGGATCCAGGCGAGCTTCTGGCCGACGACCCCGTTGGCATCGATCGCGCGGCCGGTGATACGCCAGCGCGTCAGCGAATCCGGCATCGTGAAAGCAAAGCTCGCATGGCCCGCGGCATCGGTCGCCAGGCGCGGCTGCCAGGAGGCGGTGTCGACGTTCTCGCGGCGCGGCCGCTCCAGCACCTTCACCGCGCGCGGGTTGACCTGCCGCGCGCTCGGCAGCGCGCCGAGCCGGTTCGTCGCGAGGTCGTAGCCGATGAAGCTCAGGCTGGCGCTGGTCCGCACGTTGTTGCGGCGGGGATAGTAGAAGAAGTCCTCGATCGGCGGCGCGATCTCCGGCTGCAGGACGTAGATCATTTCGTCGACGATCCCGACGACGACGTCGGCGGACACCGGCTTGCCGGCGAGCGTCGTCGTCACGTCGACGCGGACGGTTTCGCCCGGCGCATAGACGGCCTTGTCGGTTCGATAAGCGAGATCGATCCGCGGCTGCTCGACGCGCAGCCCCTGGTTCTGGAACACGTAGTCGCCGTGCTTCATGTAGGCGACCGATACCGTGATGTTCGGACTCATCGCCTCGCGAATCGCGACGCGCAGCCGCCATTGCGTCGGGGCGATGCGTTCGCTCGCGACCCAGTCCGCCTCCTGGCCCAGGAGGGCGGTCGCCTCGACGCGATCGCGCTCCAGCGTCACCAGCGCGACATCGACCGGCTCCGGAAAGCTCAGAAGCAGGTCCGCCGTGTCACCGGCGCGATAGCTTGCCCGGTCGGCGACGATCTCGATGCTGCCGGCGGGCGCCTTCACCCCGTCGCCGCTCACCCAATGGCTGGCGCGCCCGACGATGCGTCCCCGCCCGTCACGCAGCGTCACGCTGTAGGTCCCCGGGCGTGGGAATTGGAGGGGCAGCACGTCGCCCGCCGGCATCGCCCCGTCCTGCCTTTGCCGGTCCTCCAGGCGCACCCACTCCCAGCGCGCGGGCCGCCCGCCGTCGGCGGGTGGCGCCGCGTCCGTGGTCGTCCGCGGACTCGCCGACACGGCGAATCGGACCGCCTCGCCGGCCGCGGAGAACTGCCGGTCGGCCGCCACCCGGTACGACGCACTGCCGCGCTCGACGAGGATTTCCTTCGACGTCCTGACGCGGTAGGCCGCCCCGTCGGTCGCCAGGGCCGTGAGAACGTAGCGGCTCGGCTCGTCGGACGCGGGAAGCGAGAATCGCGCAACGCCCTTGTCATCGGTCCGCAATTCGTCCTGTGCCAGCTTCAGCGCGAACTGCCCGGTGTAGTCCAGCTCGCCTTCAACCATCGCCAGCTTCTGCGACCGCGCGGTCAGCGTGACGCGCGCCCCGGCGACCGGCTTGCCGTCGGGATAGTGGAGCTGCAGCCGGCCGCCGACCGCTTCGCCGCTGACGAAGTCCGCCTTGTCCGCGACGACGTCGATTTCGAAGTGCGGCTTCTGGAAGTCGGCGACCCGGAACGCCGTGGTGTAGACGTCACCCCCCATCCCCAGCCGGATCTCGTAGCCGCCCGCCGCGGCATTCGGCGGCAGCGCGAACCGCGCGTCGGCCCCGTGCGCCCCGCTGAAGCGGATCGCCTGCGCGTGGATGACCTGGCCGGCGGGATCGACGACCGCGAGCGCGACGTCGGCGTCCTGCAGGCGCGCCGAGTCGCGCGCGCTGCGGAAATCGCGCCCGGTCATCTTGATCTCGACCCAGTCGCCGGCGCGATAAAGGGGCCGATCCGTGACCGCGTAGACCTTCGCGGTGTAGACCTCGCTGTCGTAGTAGAAGTTTTCGGAGATGAAGACGCCGCCGGCGGGGTCCTCGCCGAAAAGGTAGGTCTGCTCCGGCGCCTTGCGGTCGAGCCGGACGATGCCCTGCGCGTCGGCTTCGCCGCTCTTGAGGACGCCGAGGCCGTCGGACCACACGACGCGCGTCCGCGGCACCGGCTGGCCGTCGGCACGCCGCGCCGCCCAGGCGAGCATCTGGTCCGCCGCGACCTTCGTCAGCGCGACCGTGTCGGAGACGAACAGCAGCGTCGTCGCGCGGTGCTGGCCGCTGATCACCTCGACGAGATAGAGGCCCGGCGCGCGACGGCCGAGGGGCACGAAGACGTTGCCGGCACCCTGCGGCAGGAAGCCGCTGCTGCTTCCCTCCAGCGCGACGCCCTTCGGAAGCGCGATCGGCCGCGCCACCTGCAGCGGGTAGCGAAAGCGGTCGGCGAGCGCGAGGCCGGGGATCGGGTCGAACTGCAGCGGCTCCTCGTAGACCGAGGGCTTGCGCAGGTCGGGCGACGTCTTCAACTCCGGCGCGCGGTCGACGACGGCGCTGCGCGCGTCGGCGGAGAACAGCTTCTGCCATGCGCTGCGCGACTTGACGACCCAGCTGTCCCACAGGTGGGTCAGCGTGTTGGCAAGCCCCTCGCCGCGGTGCGGCGCCTCGACCTGCACGCGATGCAGGTTCCTCTGCCGCTGCAGGAACGGCAGCGGCTGCGCGACGCGATAGAGGCGGACGTCGATGCCGCCGACCGCGTCCAGCGCGTGCGGATCGTTGACCTCGACACGGACCTTGGCCTCCTCGGCGCTGCCGAAGGTCGCGTCCGTGAGCACGAAGAACGGCTCGCCGACGAATGCGGCATGCGGACCGGCCGAAGCGCCGGCAGGCGCCTCGCTGCGCGCGTCGCCCGCCTCCTCGTCCTCCGGCGCCGGCGCCTGGGCCCAGGCGCCGGCAGCGGCCACCAGCGCGAGCACCGCGACCAGCCTCGGGGCCCATCCTGCGGTTCGCCGCGGCCGCATCGGCCGCCGCACGTCGTCCAACGCGGAATTCTTCATGCGAGAAAGGAGAGGCGATAGATGCCGGAGAAGTTCGGGTTGTCGGCGACCGGGCGCCAGCGCGTGTCGCTCCAGGCGAGGAGGTCGCCGGGGCGCAGCGCGCGAAGCCCGTTGTCGCCGGCCTCGACGTGCCCGGTGTGGTAGGCGACGTAATGCCCCATCCAGACCATCAGGTGCTGGTCGTCGCCCTGGTCGTAGAAGAGGAGATCGGCGGGCTCGGCTTGCGCGAGATCGCGCGCGACGTAGCGCGCGTTGGACTGGACCAGTTCGAGCGCCTCGACGAACGTGTCGCGCGTACCGTCGATGCGCCACCATCCGCGGCGCAGCGGAGCCGCCGCGTCCGGGTCGACGTCCGGCGGCACGCGGCTGCCGAGCAGCCCGTTGGCGCGGCGCCAGTCGATGTCGTGCGATCGCAGCGCTTCGGCCACGACGAAGCGGACGAGGCCGGCGCAATCGCGGTGCGTCCAGCGCGGCGTCGGGCCGTGCTGCAGCTGCGCATGGACGAGCAGCGTCATCCAGTCGCGGAATCGACGCGACTGCTCGGCGTCGAGGCGAGCGTCGAGGCGTGCCGGCGGGCGGTGGGCGGCCGCGCGGCCGGCGCGCAACAACGCAGCGCCCAGCGCGGCCGCCCACACCAGGCGGCGCCGCGCGCGGCCGGGCGACGCCGGATCGCGGTTGACGCCGGCCCGTGCCGCGCCGCCTCGCCAGGATGCCGTGGCCGACATGCGAATCAGGCTCCGGGGGTCGCTGCGGCGCGCACGACCGGCCTCGCGTCGAGGCGGACCCACTCGACGCCGACCCAGCCCTCCGCATCCGGCGTCCCCGTCGCGACCGCGCGTGCGGGCGGCACGCGCGCCAGCGCGTCCAGGCGCGGCACGAGTTGGTGTTCCGCGGCCTGGCGAAGGACCTCCTGGTCCGGCGGCAGCACCTTGAAGGCCTCGCGGCGAAGCAGCTCGGCGAGTTGCGGCGGGGACACGACGGCGAGCGTCGCTCCCTCGGGACGCAGCGCATCGTCCAGGCTCGGATAGCGGTGCGCCTGCGCATCGAGCGCGAGCGCGACGAGTCGATCGTCGGGCGAGAACGTGACCCA
>Ga0335069_10006958_pt1 | contig 16377 bp, 10 predicted proteins | sample Lox_Sample_11_FD_206714 | JGI IMG/M metagenome (GOLD analysis project Ga0335069, IMG submission 206714) | Soil microbial communities from Loxahatchee National Wildlife Refuge, Florida, United States - Lox_Sample_1.1 | ecosystem: Environmental > Terrestrial > Soil > Wetlands | place: USA...
GAGCTGCCCACAGTACACAAAGCACAATGACCTGGCCGACGTAGCTCAGCGCGTCGTTCCAGACTGAGGCTGCCGCCTTGCCGACAGTAAAGTAATAGCGGCGGAGCCAGTCCTGCATGAGGAAGGCGGCAACGCTCGAAGCAAATGGGAGAGCGAAGCCTGGCGGGATGCCACCGTGATCGACGGCCATATAGATGCTGACCGTTGCCACTGTTGCAGCGGCGGCGACCGCGCAAAAGACAGTCTGGACGCCGAACACACCACGGACAAAACGATTTCTTTCGTCGCCAGGAGCGCAGAGCGAGCCCAACGTAATCATGGGCGAGGAGATGAAGCTGAGCTGAATGCTGTTGGCGAGCAAGAGGAGCACATACCCGACGGTGAACTTTCCAAAGTCAACGAGGCCGAGGCCTCGGACAAGGATGATTCCCGTCAGGAAATTCGAAGCACTTACAAGCAACTGGTCAAGGATGGTCTGCGCGCTTCTTCCTCGAGCGAAGCGGCTTAGACGTGTGGCTTGAAGATCCACCCGGATTTCATCCTCCGTGCTGCCCAGGACGGGCTCTTCATCATCGATAACGGGAGCGGTGCAGGTCGCAACCGAGCAGGTGCTATCGTGCCGCCTGTTGCTGGGGCTGCAATGCCTTTGAAGTCCAGCGAAGCGGTGTAGCTGCCCTCACCCGAACCCGCGTTCCTTCCCGGATCACATCAAGGTTGGTAATGATGCACAGGAAGATGGCAACTTCATAGCCCATCCAGCCCAGCAAGCCCGTGGACATGATGGTTGTCATCCAGACGTGGATGATCAGGACGTAGGTCCCGGCGAACTGTGGGTATTCGTTCCATATTCCCCAGGCTCGCCAAGTGGCCAGGCACAACATATAGACGGCAATCAGGAAGCCGGTAATACCCAGGCCAGTGAGAACTTCGAGGAACCCGTTGTGGAGCGAACTCATCGCCTCGAGGTACATGTTGCCGATATTTGCGATCACCATCTTGCCGCCAACGCCGCCACCAACACCGAGAATCGGGTTCTTCTCAAACTGCCGTACCGCAGCGGTCCAAACGACGGTTCGCCCGCTGAGGGTGACGAAGCTGTTGGCGTTCTGCTTGCCCTGCAGGCGCGTAATGATTTCTGTGGAGAACAAGGTGCCGGCGATCAGAACCGCGCAGACGGCGAGCGCCCCGATGACCTTCGAGCGCTTGAAGATCACGAGAAGAACAGAAAGCAGAAGAATGCCGAGCGCGGTACGGCTGGCGGAGACGCTGAAGAGTGCAAGCGCAAAGACCAGCTGAAGGATTGCGGCTTGCGCACGGATACGGCGTGCCTGCCATTCCGCCAGGACAACCAGGATCAGTGCACTGGCGACATAACCCAGGCCATTGCCGGAAAGAAAGGGAGCCTGTGCGGTGGTGCTGCTGATCAGGCCAGCACGGTGCTGAACAAAACCGGGGAGCCGGAGGCAAAATCCGATGACGGCGAGCGATCCAAGTGTGGACATGGTGAGAAGCGTGATCCGACGCAGTCCTTCCACCCGCACCATGGGACCATCGCCCCGGCTGGCTTCGAAAAACACCATGCCGGCGAGAAGAAGCTCGACGCTCTTGCCGAGGGTCTGGATGGGAATGTTCGACCAGAGTGTCGAAAGGAAGTAGAGCCCTGCAAATACGGCATACGCAAAGCGAAGGTCGGTAGCACGCATGGCCGCAATGCGAGGGCGAGAGAGGAGCAGAAGAAAGGCGAGGATAATCGCAGGCGTTCGGATCAGCAAGATGGCTGCCGCGCTGCTGTGCCCCGCGCCTCCGCCAGAGAGGTCTTCAACCTGCAGCATTGCGCCGAGAAGGATCAGCAGGAGTGCAATTCCAGGCAGCCCCGAGACACTGAAGGCGGCGCGCCACGTCTTCAGGTCCCAGGGGTAGATGGAAAATGGCATGCAAAATCCCTCCGGCAAATGACCGATCAATGAGTGACGTAGATTGCGGCCGCAGCGGTTTGCCCGACCAGGCCGGTAGTTTGGCTAAGAACTGTCTTAACCTTATTGACCGGGCAGTAGACGATGTCGCCGGCAGAGAGGCTCATAGGTCTCTCTTTGCCGTCCATGATGTCCTTGTAGCTGACGGGAATCTCAACCATCTGGCCATCGGGCCGATGCTGCACAACTCTGAGGCCGCTCACCTTGGCCTGCATGGTGAGGCCCTGGGCAAGCGACACAGCCTGAGCCACATCGAGTTCACCCTGCTCCTGCATGGTGTAGCCGCCGGGACGGTTGACAGCGCCAAGTACGTAGACGATGCCTGCGCGTTTGACGATCACGGTGTCGCCGGGGTGGACCATCACATCGCGGATCTCCGAGCTATCGCCGCCCCTCCTATAGTTGAAAGACCTTGAGGGAGGATCTCCATCGACGCGCTTGAGTTCGATTACGTTCCCCGCAAGGGAAGTTTCGCCGCCGACCATGCCGAGCACCTCGAGTAAGGTGTGTGGAGCGAGCAATTCGACTTTGCCGGGGTTTTGAACTTCGCCAATCACCGTGGCGGTAGTGGTGGCGAACTGCTGCACGTCAATGCTGACCTGGGGATTCTTGAGGATTCCCTGATCGCGGAAGGCCTTCTGGATACGCTCTTTGGCCTGAACGACGGTGTCGCCGGCGACATGAATCGGCTTGAGAAACGCGAGATTGACATTGCCGTCGTTATCAACGCGCGTGGGGCCGGTAAAGTCGGGCTCATCGTAAACGGTGATGTTGAGCAGGAATCCCGGTGCGAGTTTCATGCCGGCGAAATCTTCGGGCACGCTGATGATGGTCCCCTGGGTGTTGGGAAGCGAGGCCTGCCGAGGTTCAGGGGCAGCTACGGCTGGTGCCTGTCCCTGGACAGACTGGCCCATCTGCGCGAATGACTGCCCGTGCAACTGGAGAGAAATCAAGACTCCGAACACGCCGATGGAAGCGGCCCGGACACTCGTACGTGGGCGAAAAGCCATTGAGCTATGCATCGAGGTAGTCTCCGTTTCCATGGTGGCCATAGGCGTCGAAGTAGTCGATGGAGTTGGTGTCGACCCCGTTGAGAACAAGACCGACAGCACGCGAGCCGCTGAGTTCAAGAACGGACGAGAGGCTCTTGAGAACGGTGCGAGTAGTCTGCCGGGCTCGAATCACGGCGATGGTCGCGCCGAACTTCTCAGAGAGTACGCGCGCGTCAGTGAGCAGGAGGATCGGCGGGCTGTCGGCGATGATCAGATCGTATTGCCCGGTGAGCGCCGAGAGGAGTTCATCAAACTCGTTGGACTCAAGCAGTTCTGCCGAGGCGATTGTGTCCGAGCCTGCCGGAAGCAGCCAGAGGTTTGGCAGAGAGCGATGGGGATGGATGCATGCCGAGACCTTGGACTTGCCGATCAGCACATCGCTGAGACCGGGAGAGCAGGGTCTGCTGAAGAACTCGTGGAGATTGGGCTTGCGCATATCCGCATCAAGCAACAGCACCCGCTTGCCAGCCAGGGCGAATGCGACTGCTGTGTTATAGGCGACGGTGGACTTGCCCTCACCGAAGAGCGGGCTGGTGACAAGGAGCGAGCGAAGCCTTCCCGCCTGCGAGGCGACCTGGATCGCAGTGCGCAAAGAGCGGAAGGACTCAGCGCTTGCAGAGCGCGGATCGGTGATAAGAGGGCTCGACTCGATCATGTCCTCGCCACCCAGCTTTGAGGGTAGAGTTTTCACAACCGATGAGGAAGGGATGTTGCCAAGCATTGGAAGGCTTCCGCCGGCCTGCAGCTGCAGGGCGACGGTCACGGTGTCATCCATGTGCTCGCGGACGAAGGCGGAGGTGACGCCAGTGAACAAGCCGGCGATCAGGCCGAGCGCCAGGTAAAGAGGAGGGTTCGGACGCTTCGGAGTGGATGCGGGTCGCGCCGGATCCGCAACGCCGATGTTTGTCGCACGCAAGGCAGCCTGGATGTTCAGCTCCTTGAGCCGTCCGTACAGGGAATCATAGAGCTGGCGGCTGGATGCGGCTTCCTGCGAAAGCGCCTGGAGCTTGACCGCACCCGAATTCAAAGAACTGGCTTCCTTCTGTGTCTGAGCGAGCGCCTGGCGAAGTCCGTCCTCTTTGTGCAAAGCGAACAGGTATTCCTGCCGCGCGCGCTCACCGATTCGGATGACCTCTTCGGCGATCTGTGCGTTGACGGTGTCGAGCTGACTTTTTGTCTCGATCAGGTGCTGGTTGTTCGGTCCGTACTTGGTGAGCATATCGGCGTAGGTCACACGGAGAGCAGCCTGACGCTGACGGAAGGAGCGCAGCAGATCGAGGGCCGAGCTCGAAACGGCCGTCTCAGCGGCGGCGTTGTCCATCCCACCTGTGCCAGGTGAGGAAGAGGCGATCGATGCCACCGTCTCAGGGTCCTTTGTCTGTGTCAGCCGGTAGATTGCTTCCTTGGTGATTCGATCGGCTGTAGCCGCAGTGAGTTGCTGATTGAGGGAATCGAGCGAGTCGAGGATGGGGACATGCGTGCTCCCACCGGGTCCGTTCTCGCCAAGCGCACCGAGCAACATGCCATTGAGGCCGCTTTGCTCCTCGAAGTCGGCAAGCTTTTGCTGCGAGTCATCGTAGTTCTGTTTCAACTGGGCGAGCTGCTCATCGAGCCAACGCTGGGTGTCGGAAGTCGCTTGAGAGCGCGCTTCGTAAGTGATGTATTGGTGAACGATCGCGTTGGCGATCTGCGCAGCGCGATTGGGGTCGGTGTGAAGATACTGGACCTTGATCAGGCGCGTATCAGGAATGTTCTCGACTTTCAGCTTCTTTTGAAAGATCGCGAGAATGCGGTCGCGGGAGTAAGGAGCATCATCCAGCGGCACTCCGCGATTGATTTCGTCCCTGATATGCGCGTTGGCCCCGGTCACGAACCCCATGAGGGTGGGCTTGAACGCGAAGGGAGGTTCCGACTGAAGCTTGAGATCGCGGACCACGGCGAGGATGACATTTGGACTCTGCAGCACGCTCATGTGCGTGGCGATGTCGGATTTGATCGCGTCGGTCGTGGAGGGAAGAGGTTCGACGTTTGCGCGCAAACTCGTTTCAGCGGCGTCGGTCTTCTGGACCTCAATGATCGCGGTTCCGAGATACTGCCGATTCATCAGGAGGCACACCATGAGCGCCAGAAGAAACCCGACGAAGCCTGCGGTCCAGATGAATCGCTTTCGCTTCCGGATCACGCTCCAGATACCCTTAAGCGACTCTCCTTCGCCGAAGCGGAAGGAAATATCATCCACATGCCTTGCCTCAGGGTGAGAAGGAACATAAGGAGCAAGCAGGCCCTTCATTGGATCATTGGAAAGAGACATTGACTGGAACCTCCTTGTCGACTCGCTGTGCGTTCAAGCCTTGATTTGCAAGCCGGTTGTGGCACCGTGTTCAGTCAGCACCTTATTGGTCTCCAGGATTGGGAGGCGACTGCCTCCGACAACCCGCGTCAAAGGCGACACATCAAGTTCTCGCCGGGACCGGTGTGGAAGGCACCGCTGTGCCGGCGAGGAGGACAGAGCGATAGATGCCAAGCAGGCGAGAGAAGTTTTTCTCGCCTGTATATTCGTCTTCGAAGCGACGCCGTGCCGCCTGACGCATGGCTGTGAGTCCGTTTTTTGACACCAAGACGCGCAGGCGGGTGCGCAGCGTGCTCGCATCACCCGTGGGAAAGAGCGTGCCCGAAACGTTATCAACGATCATTTCGGGGTAGCAGCCGATATTGGACGCGGCCACCGGGGTCCCGACAGCAAGCGACTCAATGACTGTGCGGGGCATTCCCTCATACCAGAGCGAAGGGCAGATTGTTGCCGCCGCGCGACTCATCAGCTCAAGAACCCGCTCAGCGGACACACTGCCAAGCCACTCGACATTGCGCAACGCAGCAACGGCCTGGCTTACTTCTGCTTCCAGCGGTCCTGTACCAGCAATGACGAGGCGGGGAAGATCCGGTCCAGATCGCCAACATTCAAGCAGTGTGCGGAGGCCTTTTTCTTCTGTGAGTCTGCCAGCGTAGAGAAAATAGCCGCCGTCGCCCGACCCGACCTGCGGGGCAGGATCAATGAAGTTGGGTTTTACGACAATCCTCTGCGCAGGAAGGCCACCCTGGATGAGCTTTTTCCTGGAGAACTCAGATAGCGCAATGAAGCGGTCGACGCATCGGTCCCAGGTTCCTGTCGCCCAATGGGCAAGCATCCCGGCGGTAGCAACCGCGCTGCCAATCCGGCTTTGCCTGTAGCACTTGTGGACCACGCCGGGTATGCGGAAGGTTGTGCCGATGCAGTCTTCGCAAACGCCGCCATCGCGAAAGAGGGTGGCCGTCACACAGAGAAGGCGGTAGTTGTGGAGTGTGTGCACGACGGGCACATGCGCATGCAGGCAGGAGCGAAAGACCGTTGCGGAGACGGTCGGAAACCAGTTGTGGACATGCACGACGTCGGGGCGGAAATCGGAGAGCACCCGGGAGAAAGCGGCCTTCACGGCCGAAGAAGAGCCGAATTGACTGGCCGAGACCTGCAACTTGGCGCGCAAACCATGAATAGAGTCGTTGTCCGCATCGAAGCGCTGGACGTCGATTCCATTTGAACCCAGCAAATGCACTTCGGCATCGACGACGGCGTCTTCACCGCCGCGTTGCTGGTATCGGTTGTGAACCATGAGAACTTTCATTCTTTCCTTTGCATCTCGCGTGAACCCCCCGGCCGCGCGATGTCACAATAAAAAGGCCCTCCGAGACTGAAAGAACCTCTCCTCAGATTCCCTTTGCCGCATACACAAGCGTGTGAACAAGGATTGCGATGTCCATCAGCACGGTGCGGTTCTGGATGTAATAAAGGTCGTACTCAATGGATTGATGTATAGCGAACTGGCGATCGGCGCTCAACTGCCAGAGACCGGTAATGCCCTGCGGAACGGTGAGGCGTGTGGCCTCCCACGGTCCATATTCCGCGGTGATGAAAGGCATCTCAGGCCGGGGCCCAACGAGACTCATTTCACCCCTCAGCACATTGATGAGCTGTGGCACCTCATCCAGGCTTGTCTTCCTGAGGATGCGCCCCACGCGCGTGATGCGGCTGTCAGTTTGCTCGTGCGGGGAGTGCGCATACTTTGGAGCGTCCACCTTCATGCTTCGAAACTTGAGGATTTCGAAGGGCTCGCCGTTCTGTCCGATGCGCGTCTGACGGAAAAAGACGGGGCCTTTCGACTCAATTCGGATGGCGAGGGCGAGGAGAGCACATACGGGCGCGCAGAGGACGATCAGAATCCCTGAGCAGACTAGGTCTATCAGCCTCTTGGTGACAAGATAGAAGCGGCTCGGTTCGTTCATCTCAGAGGTCGCGACGAACAGGCCGTCCATTTCCCAGACGCGGGACGGATTGCGATTGGCAAGAATCATCTGATCGTCGACGAGCGAGAGCGAGCAGTTTGCGGCCTGTGCGATCTCTCGAATCTGCTTGAGGGCGTGGTCGGAGACACCGGCGTCGCAGATATAGATGTCCTGAATCTCGAGTCGCTTGAGCATCTCAACCGAAAGCGGTTCGCGAAAAATCGGGCGGGAGTCGCGCTGAAAGTAGTCGTAACTGAAAATGGAGTCGCCGGTTTCATTCGCGCCACCGACGAAGCCCACCGGTTCGATTCCGAGCATGGGAGAGTGGAGCGCGCCCGTGAAGAATCGGCGGGCGGTGCGCTTGGCGCCATAGATCAGCGAGCGCCGCTGGGGAAGCGCAGTCGCAAGATGCTGTCTTACGGATTCAAGAACCCAGACACGGCCAATGGCAAGGAATCCGGTGCCGAAGATCCATGCGCCCAGCATCGCCATGCGGGGAACTGGATAGCGTGCGGCAATGCACAAGACCACACTGACCATAATGGCCTTGATCGAAACCCGGAGCACTGTTTCAGTCTCTCTGACATGAAGCAGGCTGCATACGCGGGGATACGCGTTGTCGCTCTGCAGAAAGCAGAGGACGATTCCCGTGTAGATCATGGAGCCTATCAGGAGATGCTGTGTGCTCAGTGCGAAGGTGTGGGAGATCTGGAGAAGATGACCGAGCGATCCGCCGATCATTGTGCCGAAGATCAGGAGCAGCGCGTCGGTAACGACGCGAAGCAGGGGAACCGACAGCAACGAAGGAGACCACGCCTTTGCAGGGGCAGTCTGCACAGGTAGAACAATTGTCGTTTGCGCCGATACCGCTTGCTCATTTCCATCTGGCGGAAACGGTATTGCGTTGGTATTCATCCGTGAAGCCTCAAGCTGAAGATGGGGACACTCGTCCTAACTGAGGCGCCGATGAATTGCAAAGTCTAACAATCTTGCACAAGGGGGGCGCGAAGAAATAACGTTCAAGTTCCAGCTCGATGCATTGAATCGCAAGGCTGTGTGCGTCTCGCTAAATCATGAAACCGCGTAATACAGCCAATTGAGACAAGTGCCGACAGTTAAGGTCATGCGCTTCTGACGGCATTCATTTTGCAAATGCTGCTTCCTGTAGGCAGGAGGCGAATAATTGCTTGGATGCAGATCTGACTCAAGGGTTTGATGCGGTGTTTAAGAAAATTAAAGCGTTGTGAACCGCAAGTGAAGATGTAAAAAAAGTTTCTGGCCTGGCGGCATGCTGCGAATATCCGGCCGACGTGAACCGTTGGATGCCAAACCGGGTCGCGGGGAGTCCTGGTAACGGAGGCCATGCTTAGAAGCGGCAAGCCATCTTCAGCCGCAACCGACCGGCAAATTGAAAACTGCGCGAAACCTGTTTGGATTGAATTGCATCCTAGGAGCAATGATCATAGATCTAGATCGGCCCTGATGCGATCACCGGGGAGGTTGGCAGCGATGCGTCGTGCGCGGCTCGTTGCGCTTATTGTGATTCTTGGAGGCTCCACGGTCTTCGGCTTGAAGCCAGACGGCCCAGATTCCGCTGCAATCGACAAACGCAAGGGGCCCGATACCCCAAGATCGGCACAGTTTTCTCCGGAATTCATCGGGATGCACACCTTGTCCCCGTCCCGGCATTGGCCCGAAGTTCCATTCGGCAGCATTCGCCCAGCCGGGGTCTCCTGGGGGGCGCTCGAGCCCGCCAAGGGTCAGTACGACTGGCATTCGCTGGACACCTGGGTTCAGGAAACCCAACGCCACCACGTGCAACTGGATTATGTGTTCGTGAACGTCCCGCGATGGGCGAGCACAAGGCCGGATGAGCAGTGCATCGGTAAGAAGTTTGGGTGCGCAGCTCCGCCGAAGATGGCTGACTGGGAGGAATTCGTTACCACACTCGTTACGCGATACAAGGGGAAGATTGGTAGCTATGAGTTGTGGAATGAACCAAATGCGTCAGGATTCTGGACGGGCACTCCGAAGGAGATGGCGGCGCTTGCGGAGCACGCTTATGGAATCATCAAGTCCATCGATCCTGCCGCAATCGTTGCCAGCCCAGCGCCATCTTCAACAGGGTGGCCTCTGGCGCACGATGCATGGTTCGATGAGTTCTTCAAAGCGGGCGGCGGCAGGTATGCCGATGTGATCGCGTGGCATGGATACGCGGGAAGGAATGACCGTCCCGCGCTTCCTCCTGAGGGCCTGGCCAAACAGATTCAGGCGCTGCGAGCGGTGATGGCGCGGTACCAATTGGCGGACAAGACAATCTGGAACACTGAGGGCGGGTGGGGGAAGGACGCCCAACTGCCCGATGAGCAGGAACAGGCCGCCTTTCTCGTGAAGTGGTACCTGATCAACTTCACGAACGGAATTGCGAGGGCCTACTGGTACCAGTGGGACAACCCGGAATGGGGAACTCTTTGGCGGGAGGGTACTGGGATTACACCGGCAGGCAAGACCGCGCAGCAGATGGCCGAGTGGCTTACAGGGGCGACATCCGTCAGTCCGTGCGCGGCGAGCGGCTCGTCGAGCCTGTGGACCTGCGAGATCAAAAAGGGAGACAGCCACTTTCGGGTCGTTTGGAGTGCGTCGGGCCAGATACCTTACGCGGATGCCGACAAGATTGCCTCGATTACTGAATCAGGGGGAGAAGAGCGTGCCGGAGGGGGAATCATCAGTGTTGGCTCGCGACCTTTGCTGCTGGGGATTAAAGGCTCGAAGTAAGAGTGGCCCTTGTCGAGCGTCCTTTGCCGAGCCTGAAAACAAACGATAGCAATCCTTTTTTCACGAGTTTGCATCTGAGGTAGTCTGTCCGGTTTTTCGGTGTTGATTTTCGTTGCTTGAAATTAACGTCCTCCCGGAAAGGCCGAATCAAGATGCGTGTGCCTAGAGCAAGTGCAATTCCAGGCTTCCTAGTATTCTTGGCAGTTCTTACGGGTTGCGGGGGATTCAAAGGCGTCGTTGCGCCGACACTCACTTCGGTCTCACCCTCGACTGTCGCTGCCGGCAGCAACGCGTTTACGCTGACCGCCACTGGGACGAATTTTACCGACGGGACTCAGCTTCTCTGGGATGGAGAGGTTCAGTCCACGAAATTCATCTCGAATACCCAGCTGAGCATTTCGGTTACCACCACGCAGATCGCGACGGCCGGCACGGTCACGATACGGGCGATGAAACCAGACACAACGACGTCTGGCCCAGTGACTCTGACGATCACAGGAACGCCACCACCGACTTTTTCGCTCACATCCATCTCACCGTCCACGATTGCTGCCGGGAGCCCTGATTTCACTCTGGCAGCGACGGGCACCGGATTCGTGTCGGGCGATGTCATCACGCTCAACGGCGTTGCGGCAAATACGACCTTTGAATCTGCTACGCAGATGCATGCGACGGTCCCTGCGGCGGATGTGGCCAACCCGGGGACTATCGCCGTTGCAGTGCAGGACGCCAGCAAGAACAACTCGAACAGTCTGCCGTTGACCGTCTCAGGCGCGTTTGTTGGAAAACCGCCTACACTCACCTCTCTTTCTCCGAACACCATAAATGCGTTGAGCCCGGCATTTACGCTGACGGCGAACGGAACGGGCTTTGAGAGCGGCAGCCAGATCGTGTGGAACGGGACGCCCCTGACCACCACCTTTGTTTCAAGCACGGAGGTTACAGCGAGCGTTGCGGCGAGCTATCTGACGATGGTTGGAGTCGAGAACGTTGCGGTTCTGAATCCTGAAGGCACCATCTCCAATACGCTTCCATTCAAACTGACGGTTTCACCGACGACTACGCCGACCGTGGTGTCGATCAGTCCTACCAAAGCAGCAGTGAGCAGTCCGGGCTTCACCCTGACGCTGAACGGCATGAACTTTGCGGCGGGATGCGTCGCCTACTTTGGAAACGATCCGCTGCCAACGACGGTTGTGAGCGACACCCAGTTGACAGCGCAAGTGCCCGCCTCGGACTTAACTGCGGTAGCAGAGGTGCCGGTGACTGCAAAGAACCCGCAGTCGCAGCAATCGAACCCCATTCCGTTTCTTGTCGGGATGAACATATTCTTCGGTGCGGTCAACGATGTAGTCTGGGATGCCCCGCGGAACATCATGTACATTTCGCAGCCCAGCACATCGACGAAGAATCCGAACACCGTGATTGCCATCGATCCAATATCGCTGTCGGTTCTGTGGACTTATTCGCCAGGCGCCGGAAGCGAACCCAATCATCTCGCACTGTCGGATGACAAGAAGTATTTGTACGTAGGGTTGGATGGCCTTGGAACGGTTGAGCGGCTTACGCTCGGAAATCAGACGGCAGTGCCCGACATCAGCATCTCTCTGGGGTCCGATCCGAACCTGGGCAAGTACTATGCGATGGACATTGAGATCGATCCGGTCCAGTCAAGCACCATTGCCGTTGCGCGCGGAGTCTCGTCGGCCGTCTCGATTGTGCAGGCACAGGGCGGCGTTGCGGTCTATGACAATGCGACGCAGCGTCCGAATGTGGTGACGCCGACAACGCAAGCTGGCAATGTTTTGCTCGATACGATCCAATGGAGCACGGACGGCAATACGATCTGGGGTGTGAACAACGAAAACTACCAGGGGAATCTCTATACGCTGGGCGTTGCGGCGAATGGCGTAAACCTGGTGAGCGATCATCCGAATCTCTTCCCGATCCCGAATCTTCGTATCCACTATGACGCGACGACAAAGCTTCTCTACGGAGACGATGGAATCGCCGTAGATCCTGTAACGGCGACGCAGGCCGGCAACTTTGTGGCCTCTGGCATCATGGTCACGGATTCGACGATCGGCAACGCGTATTTTGTCGGTCAGTCGGCCTCGCAGTACCTTACAGTGGCTTACCTTGTCCAGTCATTCAATCTCACGAAGTTCACCCCGGTTGCTACGCTGCCGCTTTACCAGGTGCAGGGAGTTCCGCAGCATGTGGTGCGCTGGGGGTCGAATGGATTGGCATTTGCAACGAAGAAGGTGACCAACTGCATTGTCTCTCCATGCAGCATTCAGGACGGCCGTTTGTTTATCATTTTCGGCCCGTTTGTGACACAGACCGCCCCGTGATCAGAGGATGGATTCTCGAGTTTGGAGAATGATCATCTGAAACGGGGTCATTAGAGTTCGTCATTGCAGGCACTCTCAGATAAGAGAGTTCCTGTATCGATTAGAGAGTAGTTCGAGGCCGTCGCAGATGATTTGGCAGAAAGTCAGGCAACTGCCTTTCGTTCATAACAGGCGACGGAGGGTTTCCAGGGAGCAAGGCGTGATCAAGAGAGCTTGGGTCCTGGCTTTTCTGTTCGTGTCGGCAGCGAGCGCACTCGGACAGGTAGAAGCGACAGCCACTACTGGGTCGGCTCCATTCAGTGTGGGTGGTTCCATCAGCTTCTTCAACGCGAGTTACGACTCCAACTATGTGGGAGGGTTCGGCACGTATGTCGACTGGTCGCCATTTCTGGCAGGCGACCTTGGCGTGGAGGGCGTAGCTCGCTGGATGAATATCGGCGGCGATCACGGATTCAGCGAATATAACTACATGGCGGGGCCGCGCTACCGGTTCCGTGCCGGAGAAAAGATTCAGCCTTTTGCGAAGTTTCTGGTAGGAGCCGGGCAGATCAAGTTTCCATATGACCTTGCGCACGGCGGATATTTTGCTTATGCGCCCGGCGGCGGTGCGGAGATTGTGCTGAACGAGCATTGGCGATTTCGCGCCGAGTACGAGTTCCAGTTCTGGCCCGACGCGGTTGGAATTCCAGGTGTCCACACCGATCCTGTGCGGCCAAACGGGGTGACGGTGGGGTTTACTTACCGGCTGTTTCGGCCGAATCGCGACCTGATGTAAACGACGAGGTTCGTGCGGGCCGGCGCAACCAAACAAACCAAGCTTCCAGAGGGCCGGGATTTTGCCTGAGGAGAGTCTGATCGACGCTGGAGAGTCACCGACCGCGCAACAGGTGAGAGCGAAGGTCGCGCGAACGCTTCTCGAACTACTCGAAAGAGAGTGCGAAGCCTATTGCATCCTCTCCGGGTACGAACATCTTCCTGAGTTCTTCGAGACCGACATCGATTTCATGGTCGGCGCGCGCGACTTTCCGCGTATACCCGGACTAGTAGACGAGGTAGCACGCCGTACGCAAACACGTCTGTTCCAGGTTGTCGATCATGAGATCACGGGCCGGGCCTTCTGGCTCGTAGCGCAGTCGGGAGCAGAGACCACGGTTGTGCAGCCCGATTGCGCGGCAGATTACCGTCACTACGGCAGGTTGTGGCTTCGCAGCAAGGAGGTGCTCGGAGCAAGGCGGCGCAGCGCACAGGGATTCTGGATTCCTGCAGTTGCGCACGAGTTCGCATACGGTCTGGTGAAGCGGCTGAATAAGAGATCGTTTACGAAAGACCATGGCCAGAGACTGCATAAACTCTATGTCGACGATCCGTTGGGTTGCGATCAAATGATCGGGCGCTTCTGGAAGAGTTCGCAGGCAGATCTGATGCTCCGCATGGCTGCCTCAGGCGACTGGTCAGCCATGAACGCGCAACTCGAGCAATTGCGGATGGAGATGTTTCGGAACACGGCTGAGACAGCCTCGCAAAGAGCACAGAGCGCGTCCAGGCGCGCTCTCGCCTTCATTCGGCGCGTGACGCAGCCGACGGGGGGATGGATCGCGATCATGGGGCCAGACGGGGCTGGAAAGTCGCTCGTGATCAGCACGCTTTGCCAGCAACTGTCGAGCACGTTTCGCGTTGTGCGGTGCTATCATCTTCGTCCAAAGCTGCTGCGCGCCGGCAACAGCGCCGAGGTGGCAGTGACCGATCCCCACGGAAAGCCGCCGCGCGGAATGCTTGCGTCGGTAGCGAAGGTCTTTTTCCTCCTGGCCGACTACGTTCTCGGATATCTGTTGCAACTCGCTCCGGCAATGATGCGGTCGGACATGATCATCTTTGACCGCTATGTCTATGACCTGCTGGTGGACAGCAGGCGAGTGCGGTACGGAGGACCCGGATGGCTGTTGTGGCTCGCTGCACGCATTGTTCCAAGGCCCGATCTCGTGATTCTTCTTGATGCTCCGGCCGAGGTCCTGTGGTCTCGCAAGCGGGAAGTGACCTTTGAAGAGGTGGTTCGGCAGCGTACAGGGTATTTGCAGGTTGCCGGAGATCTTCCGCAGGCCATGGTAATCAATGCGGCACAAACGCCATCCGATGTGGCAGAAAGCGCTTTAGCGGCTGTCGTGGAGTTCTACTCGATGCGCACAGCCAGGCGCCTTGCACTGGGCAAACCCTCTATTCCAGGGAATCCAATCGAGACCAAGGCGCCCAGCCATTTATGATCACGTCCGACGATCAGCAACGGACCCTGTCGCTCACGGATGTGGTGAGAGTTGTGTTCCCCAGCACGGCGCAGAGTTCAGCGTCTGAGGTGCGCGCGCAAGAGCTTCCTGTGCATGTGATTCCGCAAGGCGGGGAGCCCCGCTGGATCATCGTCGGCAACTCGCGCAAAGCATTTCCGGTTCTCGAGAGCTGGAATCCGTGGAATCCTGGATCGCGCCTTCGCTGGAGCGTGCTGAAAGCAGCGGCGCGAGCGGGAATACTGCCGAGGATTCCCGGTGTTCAAAGCGCTGTCGTATCGATCGACATCTCATACTGGCGCGACAAACTGCCGCAATTTCCGGATGGTTGGACCGGTGTGATCCATGTGGGGAACCGGTCGCAGTCGCGCAAAGCTATTCTCTTTGTCATCGGAAAAGACGGGGCGATACCCTTCGCTGCCAAAGTTCCCATGGTGAGTGGGGCTGCGGAGGCGATCTTCAATGAAGCGAAGGTGCTCGACCATCTCAAGCGATTCACATATCTGCCGAACGTCCTGTTTCGGGACCGGGACCGCGGAGTCGTCGTGCAGACGTGGCTTGATGGGAAGCCCGTCGCGCGCGGATTTGCCGAGCCGCACATCAGACTGCTCAACACACTCGCGAATGAGGGGGTCGAGGCGCAAGTCTCTGCTTTTCGACCGGAGATTGCGACGGAGCTGAACGGGGTCGACCTTCCCTTCGACAGATCAGTGTTGATGCGCGGTCTTGAGATGCTCGACTACGACAGGGCCTTACCAGGCTTCGTGGAGCACCGCGATTTTGCGCCTTGGAACCTGAAGTGGCTCCCTGACGGTGAGCTTGGACTGCTGGATTGGGAATGGGCAGTTTCGGAGAGCCTTCCCTGGCAGGATGTGTGCCGGATGTTTTACCTCGACGATTTTCACTTCAAAGGACCGGGAAACGTCTGGGAACGCATGACCGCAGATCCTCTTCTTGTGCGATACAGACGGCAGTTTGAGATCCCGGCCGAGGCACTTCCCGCGCTGACCATGCGATACCTATTGAGGGTGCTCTCGATGGACTGGCTGGGAGGTAACCACGCGAGGGCCCAGCACACCTTCAAGCAAATCCAATTCCTGCTGGCGACGCGGAGCCGGGCAGTTCCGGCGGGCCAAGGGGGCAGCCCGGGAAGCAGAGGTCGTTCAGGCACCCGGAACTGGCCGGCTTAGGCCTACCAGGTTGCCTTTGGCCGCAAGGTCAGTGCGTGACGCAGCTTAGCAGATCACGAACGACATCAGCCGACCTTCAAAATCCTGTGAAAACCCTTGGACAGAGGCGCGGGTCTGGCTTATCCTACGCGCAGATTCTCAAAGCATCGCTACGTTGATCTGAAGGCTTCGTAAGAGGGATTCCGATTGCCCGCTCTGTGCGCGGTGGTCCGGGAGAACAGGGAGTTTCCTATGGGTTCGCAGGGGCCGTCCCCTTTGAAAAGAGAAGAAAGGGGAATTTTGAAGCGATTTCATGTTGCACGGACCCGGCGTGATTTGTATGATTCTGAAAGAGCATCAACCAGGGACCCAAAGCGAGAAGCGATCGGAGCGGCGAGAGCGATCGTGTTGGTTGCATTTATAGGAGGAGCGATCTGGTTCTTCCTTTGGATGGCAGTCCG
>Ga0335069_10006959_pt1 | contig 16376 bp, 14 predicted proteins | sample Lox_Sample_11_FD_206714 | JGI IMG/M metagenome (GOLD analysis project Ga0335069, IMG submission 206714) | Soil microbial communities from Loxahatchee National Wildlife Refuge, Florida, United States - Lox_Sample_1.1 | ecosystem: Environmental > Terrestrial > Soil > Wetlands | place: USA...
GGTGTTCGCAACGCGAGTGTCAATGTCGTGTGGAATCCGCCGTGGACGCCGGAGCGACTGAGTCCGGAGGCGCGGAAGCAGTTGGGGATTGAGTAGGAGCAGATCTTAGGTGTTGGCTATTGGCTCTTAGCTGTTAGGTACTTGGAGAAACTGGTTCGCGATAGTCGGACACAGCGTCTCAATACTCCCCTAGTTCCTCAAAGGCACGCATGGCGCGGCGTTCGGCAGCTTCGCCGATTTTGTTGCCGATCTTCATGGCGAGTTCGAAGAAGCGCGTTCCCTGCCGGACGTAGGACGGCAAGTCCTCGCGGATCTTCTCAAATTTTTCCGGATATTCGGAGGCCAGGACTGCCAATCCCACGCCGCCAACCAGCACCGCAGCCGGACGCTTTCCTTTGAGCAGGAGGATCATCGCTGCGCCCGCCGAGCCTGCAATCGCCGCCCGTTTCCAGTTCTCCATGTCGTCTCCTCGCGCGACTCCTGTCTGCGATTGTAAATCACGTGGACTGCAATGCTATATACTGCGCGTTCGTTCCCCTGTTCCTCTGACGGAGGTCGGTTATGAAACGCTTCGCTCGTGTTCTCAGCCTGCTCATTTTCGCCGCCACACTCGCTGCGGCACAGCCCAAGCCGCGCGCCCGTGATCTAGGTGTGCCTTTCGACGGGACACCCGGCGCGTTCAACGCCATCACTGACGTAAAGGGAGTGGAGGTAGGGCACACGACGCTGATCTCCGGCGAAGGCAAGCTTAAGGTTGGCGAAGGCCCGGTGCGCACAGGCGTGACGGCCATTCTTCCGCGCGGGAAGGAGTCGAACGACGCGGTTTTTGGGGCGTGGTTCACGCTCAACGGCAACGGCGAGATGACTGGGACGACGTGGGTGGAAGATTCAGGCTTTGTCGACGGGCCGGTGATGATCACCAATACGCACAGTGTCGGCGTGGTGCGCGATGCGGTGATTGCCTGGAAGGTAAAGCGTGGCGCGGCCGATATGGAGGGGTACTTCTGGTCACTTCCGGTAGTGGCCGAGACCTGGGATGGATTCCTCAACGATATTAATGGCTTTCATGTGAAGCCGGAGCATGTTTTTCACGCGCTTGATTCGGCGCACGGCGGAGCGGTGGAAGAAGGAGCGGTCGGCGGCGGCACGGGGATGATCTGCAATGAATTCAAGGGTGGGATCGGGACGGCGTCCCGGGTTTTGGACGCTAAAGACGGAGGGTACACCATTGGCGTGTTGGTGCAGTGCAATTACGGACGGCGCGGCCAGTTGCGGATCGCGGGCGTGCCAGTGGGCAAGGAAATTCCCGAGCATCCGGCGTACGAAGACAGCGGCGCGCTTCGGCCCGGTTCGCCCGAACTCGTGGCCGAGGCGCGGCCCGGGCGTGATCGAGATACAGGCTCAATCATCATTGTCGTAGCGACCGACGCGCCACTCATTCCCACACAACTGAAACGGATGGCGCGGCGAGCGTCGCTCGGGCTCGGGCGAAATGGAAGCTACTCGGGAGACGGGTCGGGGGACATTTTCATTGCATTCTCAACGGCCAATGGTGGGGCTGCGAGTCCGAAGGGCGTGCACGATCTGAAGATGCTGCCGAATGATAGTTTGGATCCCATCTTTCTTGCGACCGTGCAGGCGACCGAGGAGGCGGTCGTGAATGCGATGATCGCTGCGGATACGATGACGGGGATTGATGGGCATACTGCGATTGGGTTGCCGCATGAGCGGCTGCGGGACGTGTTGAAGAAGTACAACCGGCTGGCGAAGTGAAAGTGCCGGCGCCCGCAAACAAGATGCATAGGTCCTTCGCTCCGCATGGCTCGCTTCGCTCACCACGCTGCACTCAGGATGACAGAGTTATTTGTGATCGAAAAAGGAGCTACAACTCCAGCACTTTGGCTCGTGATGCAGCTTTGCCGACATCTTCGGCGAGCTCGTTGCGCTTGATTTTCATTGAGGCGGTGCGGGGGAAATCTTTTTCCCAGATAAGATAGCCGCCGACACGCTTGAAGTCAGGGAGCTTGCGGTTGCGGGCGACGATTTCTTCCTGGAGCTTGTCATCAAATTGCTGATTCGGTTCGAGTCGCAGCACCAGGACCAGCATTTCTTTGCCGAGGGCTTTCTGCGGCCACAAGTAGTTAGAGGCAAAGACGCAAAATTCCTTGACCGGCAGTCCGTCGAACACTGATTCGATGTCTTCGGGATAAATATTCTTGCCGCCTTCGGTGACGATCATGTTTTTCTTGCGGCCGAAGAGTTGCAGGTGGCCGCGGCCGTCGAAGCGGCCCTGATCGCCGGTCAGGAGCCAGCCTTCGACAATCGTCTGCGCGGTTAGCTCGGGGTCATCGAGGTAGTGCGACATGACGGAGCGGCTCTTGACGGCCACCTCGCCGATGCCGTCGGAGTCGGGATTAAGAACGCGAACCTCGGTGCCGGGCAGAGGCTTGCCGACTGTGTCCGCGCGAAACGGTTTGAGATCGTTGAGGGTAACGGCGGTGCAGGCTTCGGTGAGACCGTAGCCGCAAGTGACAGGAATGCCGAGGTCGTAGAAGAACTGCATGGTTGCGGGATCGGTGAAGGCTCCGCCGACGATGAGGGCGAGGAGTTCTCCGCCGAAGGCTTTGTGCACTTGAGGCAAGAGGCGGCGGCTGAGCGCGACGCGAGGGCGGCCGCGAGTGAACGCCTTGTTAGTGCCAATCAGACGGTCGAGAATCCAGCGCTTCTTCGGCGGCAGTTCGTCGAACTTGGCGCGCAGGCCGCGCTCAAGATTCTTCAGGACCATGGGCACGAGGCTGACGTAGGTTATGCGGTAGCGGACGAAGGCATCGCGGACGAACTCCGGCCGCAGCGTGCGCAGATGGACGACGCACGCTCCGCAGACGAAGGGACCGATGAATCCGACCATGAAATCGATGGCGTGGTTGGTGGGAAGGATGCTGAGGTAGCGAACACCTGGCCAGAAAGGATACCAGGCTGTGAGGGCTGCGCATTGCTCGAGATAGGCGTCATGGGTGAGCACGCACCCTTTCGGTCGTCCGCCGGTGCCGGAGGAGTAGACGATGCAGGCGGCATCATCGCGCTTGCGCTCCACGAACACTGGGTCGCCTTTGCGGCGGAATTCTTCCCAGCGGTAGGCTCCGCGCAGATCTGCGCCGGCGGGTGACTCAGTGACGAGCACAATTTCCGCTGAGAGCTTGGAGAATTCGGGCGCCTGGGTGATGGCGCGCCATAGGTAGTATTCGACGATCAGGAAGCGCGCTTTGGAGTGGGCGAGCAGTTGCAAATGCTCGACCGCGGTCAGCTTGTAGTCGAGCGGCACCAGCACTCCGCCGCAATAAAAAATGGAGTAGGCCGAAATCAGCCACTTCGACTGATTGGTCATGATGATGGCGGCGCGGTCGGCGGGCTTGAAGTCGGCGTCTTCGAGCGCGCGGGACAGGGGGCGAGCCATCTCCTTGAAGTCGGAGTATGTGAGGCGGACCTTTTCGCGGTCGCGGTCGGCTTCGATCAGGCAGGTTTCGTTGGGCCAGCGTTCGAGCGCAGCGGTTAGCGCAGCGCCGAGGCTGGTGTATTGACGAAGATCTAGCATTAGGCTCTTATCTCACCACAGAGACACAGAGGCACAGAGAAAACAAGAAAGTCTATCAGAACGATCTCAGAGGCGAAGACGTTGCCATGCACTCACAACAAGAAATTTCTTCTCTGTGTCTTTGTGACTCTGTGGTGAAAACTCGGCCTACAGCCTTGCCTGAATCCGTTGCGCGAGCGTACGAAAGTCTGACACGCCCTGGAGTTCGTAGTCGGGCAGTTCGATGCGGAAGTGATGCTCCAGGCGCGTGAGCAGGTCGAGGGCCTGGAGACTGTCAATGCCGAGCGCCTTGAAGAAGTCGTCGTCGGGAGCGAGTTTCTCGCGCGGCACTTTGAAGTGGTCGGCGGCGAGGTTGAGGATTTCGTCGAGAGTGCGATCGATGGCAGGAGTGGACATGAGAAAAATCGGTTCCTCTTTGATGATGCAACTGCAGTGTACACGTTGCGCAATGTGTGACACCAACGGCCGCAGGTCTCACGAACGACTCTCGCCATCCGGGCTCGCAACGACGACTACATAGCCGTCCGGGTCATGAAGCCACACTTCCCGGTGGCTTGGACGCGGGTTGAAGTGCGGCTCCTGAATGATCTGCGCGCGCAATCCGCGGGCTCGCTCCACGACCGCATCAAAGTCATCCACCTCGAACCAGATGAGGACACCGTGTCCGGGCGACGCTGCGTCGGCATTGACAAGATTGGGGTGATCTTCTTCATCCCAGGCGTGAAGTTGAAGAACCAACTGACCGGCACTGAAGATCCGGTCGTATACGTCGCGATGGCTGTGGTCGGGTAGCGATTCGAGCCCAAGCAACTGCTGATACCAGCGACTGCTGGCTCTAACATCGCGGACGGCGATCAGGGGCTGAGAACGAATGGATGCTCGTTTCGCGGTTGATTCCATGATCGGGTCCGAGAGTGACCAATTGCAACTTACGGTAAGTACGGCTGTGGCCCTTCGTTTTCGACGAACTTACGCAGTCCTTCTTCGACGGCGGGGCGCGCATAAAGGTCGCAAAAAATGTCGATCTCCTTCTTTAACTCGTCGTAGGGAATCGGCTTGATGAACTTCTTCGCCGCAGCAGAGGTGTTGCGGTCGAATTTTCCGACCTGGCTGGCGGTGGCACGGGCGAGGCGGAGAGCTTCACCTTCGGCGGCGATCTGGCTGACGAGACCGACTTGCTGTGCCTTCATGACGTTAAAACTGCGGCCCGTGAAGAGCAGGTCGCGGACGACTGCATTGCCCAAATCGCGCTTCAGGCGCGGGATGCCGCCGAATCCTGGGATTAAACCCAGGCGGAGCTCCGGGAAGCAGAAGCGAGCCATGCGGTCGGCGATGATGATGTCGCAGACTAAGGCAAGTTCGAAACCGCCGCCGAAAGTGACGCCATGCACGGCAGCGATGGTGGTGAGTGGGAGCGCGTCAATCGCGTTCATGACGGCGTGGATGCGCTCGAGGAAATTGCGCACTCCGCGCAACGCCTCGGCCTTTTCCATGCCTTGAGCGCGGGAGTAGAGTTCGCGCAGGTCGGCGCCAGCGGAAAATCCGGCGGCCTGTGTGGAATGCAGGATCACGGCATGCGCGTTCTTGGAAAGTTCCGGGAGAGCTTGCGTGAATGTCTCGAGTTCCTCGAGCATCTGCGAGCCAATTTCGTTGCAGGGATCGCGGTGTAGGGTCAACTCAATCGCACCGTTGACCACGTGCCAGGAAAGTCCGCGTCCTTTGTGTTCGGTCATGCCGTTTTCGCCGCCTCGTACATCGCGTCAATTTCGTGGCGGAAGCGCTGCACAATGGCATCGCGCTTCAGTTTGCCGTTTGCCGTCAGCAGTCCACTCTCAATCGTAAATGGCTCGGCAATGATATGGAATGCGCGCACCTGCTTGTAGTGGGGCAGGGTGGCATTCGCAGCGTCAAGCGCCTGCTGTGTTTTTTCCGCGCTCATTTTGCCAGTGACGAGCGCCGTCAAATATCCGCGGGCGTTGCCGACGATCACGACCTGGCTGGCGCCGGGGAGCGCTTGCAGAATTTTGTCCTCGATCGGCTCCGGCGGAATGTTGTGGCCCGATCCGAGAATGATGAGATTCTTGATGCGGCCGACGATCTTCCAGTTTCCCTTAGCATCGACTTCGCCTTGATCGCCGGTGTGGAACCAGCGGTCGCGCAGGACCTTGGACGATTCTTCGGGACGATTCCAGTATCCGGGAAAAATGTTCGGGCCGCGGACGACGATTTCTTCGTTCGCCGCGAGCTTCATTTCGATGCCGGAAATGGCGGGGCCGGTGCGGCCGGGGATGACCTCGCCATCGGGGTCGTCCATGGTGCAGATCGCGGTTGTCTCCGTGAGGCCGTACACCTGCAGCACGGGGATGCCGAGCATCATGAAGAACAGTTGTGTTTCGACGTTCAGAGGAGCTGAGCCGCAGATTAGCGCGCGGAGGCAGCTGCCGATCATTTTTTTGCGGATTGTCGGAAAAACGAGGCGGTTCGCCAGCGAGAGCCAAATGCCGTCTCCTGCGCGGGGCTTTCCTTCCTGGCGGCGCACCCACGCGCCTTTCGCTTTGCTGTAGACCCGAAGCGGAAAACCACCGGTTTTCCAGAGCTGCTCGTCCACGGCCCGCCGCATGCGCTCGAGCAAAGCGGGAACGTTGAGAAAATAGTCTGGGGCCATGGCGCGCATCTCCGCGGCAATTTTGCCCAGGTCTGTGTTGAGAGCGAGTTTGCTTCCGCGCAGCAGACTCGTCAGCATCATGATCCACGAGCCGGCGAAACACAAAGGCAGGTAGTGGAACACAGTGTCCTGGCCAGTCGATCCCGCCATCAGTTGCTGCAGGCGGCCAGAGGTGCAGCCGAGCATGTGAGTGATATTGGCGGCGTTCAGCATCACACCTTTGGCTTCACCCGAAGTGCCCGAGGTGTAGATGATGGCGACGACATCGTCAGCGGCGACGTTGATTTGAGGATTCTCGATCGGGGCGCGACTTTCGATGAATACGCTGTCGAAGACGAAGTGCGGCGGGGCTTCGGGCCATTCGGCGACAATGGCTTCGGTCAGCGACGGGTCGCCACAGGCAATCACGGCAGGCGAGCAGTCTTTCATCATGGCGACGAGTTCGGCTGGCGCCTGGCGTGCGTAAAGGGGGACGGCAATCAGTCCTTCGGCCATGACGGCAAGGTCCATCGCCACCCAACGAATCGAGTTGTGCGCGAGGAGAGCACAGCGGTCGCCCTTTTTCAGGCGCAGGCGCCGCAGGTAGGCCCGTGCCACTTGCACCTGAGCGAGCAACTTTGTTGCTGTGACCGCCTTTGGCGCGTCATCGCGTAGCTCATGGAGCACGACCAAGTCGCGATTCTGTTCGAGGCTGGAGAAGATTTGGTCGAGGAAGAACATGAATTCAGATCCGACTCTATTGCACGGCAAACCGAGCTAGGGCCTTCGCGATGCTCGGTCCGTTTTCCACCACGAAGGACACCAAGGTACACGAAGGAAGGTATCGCCGCCAGCGCTGTACTTGCTCTCCCTTGCTAGCTATATGCCTTGACTAGAGTTTTGAGCCCCTCGCTCATGGGCGGGAGATAATCTTCCCAACTCCACTCGCCGCGCCGCGTTGGAAAATCGGGATAGCGCCGCTGCACTTCTTCTTCGAAGTAAACACCCATGCGGGCCATCAGCCTAAGATTACGAACCACGGTGCGGGCTATGCCATCGGCGATGCGTTCGCCATCGCGCTCCAGGATTTCAAGAGCCGCCAGCGTCCGCCCTTCCAGGTCAGGATCATCGACATTCATCAGCAGATCTTTGTGGCCGCGCTCGGTCATCAGGTTGCGGATCCGTTCGTCCATGGTGATGCCGGCGGAGGGCACGAGCGCCGGCATGGAAGTAACGATGCCGTGGTAGCGCGAGGAAACCATGAGGCGGCAGGCGCGCAGGATGCTGACGAGTTGATACATATTGTAGTCTTCGGAAGTCAGCACGGGGACGCCGCCCAACATTTCCGAGATGCGGCGGCAGGGGCGAGCGTCGAGGCGCTCGGTGGCGACCATGATGACGAAGACACTTTTCTTCTGCCGAAAGGCTGCAACAGCATTCGCGATCGCTGTGAGGTAGTGCTGATAGGCGCGATCGGCGGCCGGACCTGAGTTGTGGAAGTATGGGCCGCGATAATGCGTCTGTTTGTATGCGCCGGTGAGGGAGTGGAGCGCAGCCTTGGCGATCGACGCTTTCACCGGCCATTCAAAGGGATTGATCGGGCAGACCACGAGCACCGGAGTTTTGCCGTCCCAGCCAACATCGCGGAGAGCTTTCTGACCATACTCGGCGCCTAGCGGCTCAAAGGTCCACGCCGTATCTGTGCCGAGTTCGGTGGGCACGCCGAGTTCGCGGAGAATCTTGCGCGATTCTTCGTTGCGCGTAATAACCAAAGAGTCCTTGCAGAAACGTGCACACATCTTCGCGACCATGGGGTCCATATGGCCGGCTTCGGCGCCGTATCCGATGGAGAGTTTGTTTTCAGCCGCCGCGATCCCCAGGGAACCAATCATCATAGTAGCGAGGGCGTTGGCGAATTTCGATTTAAACATGGAGCCTTCGCACGCCACCACGCCGTGATGCCGGGGAACCTCGCGCGCCAGGAAGGGCGGAAACATGTCGGGCAGGCGCACCTGCGTGGTGCCTTCGAAATAACCGCGGGAGCGGTCGAAGTCGAAGGTCATCATGCTGAAATCGACGTTGTGTGGCCCGAGTATGCGGCGAATCTGGCGCAGCATCTCTTCGACGCGCACATCGGAGCCCGTATTGCGCGTGCCGTTGTAGCCGGCGAAGAGCAGCTTCAGTTTTTCGCCCGGGCTCCACGGCTGGCCACGGCCCATCATCCATTGGACTTTCTTGCCTTCGATGATGGCGGAAACCCACGCCTCGAGAAAAAGATCCATCATGCGGCCGAACCTCCCGCCTTGGCCGTGGCCGGCCACTCCTGGTAGGGATAGGTGAAGTTGTGTTCGCGGCTGAAACGCAGCAGCGGCAAACTGTATTGCGAAAAAGGCACCGGCTTGCGTCCGAGTTCGGTGGTGACGCGCGTGTTGTCGAACACTGTGTTCCAAGTGAGATAGGGCAGGAAGACTTTCAGCAGCGCCGCGCCCTTGCCCGTACTTCCCTTTCGATTGGCGAGCGTGTTGACGATCGAGGAGAACGAACCTTCGAGAACCGGCAGGAAGACGGGCCCGCGTTTTTCCTGTTCCTTGGCGAGAGCTGTTGTCAATTCCTGAAATGTCTGCGAGTCATTGCCGGAGGAAAGATGATAGATGTCGTGCGCGGGTTGCGGCTTCATGTGGAGATCGGCAATCGCGCTCGCGACGAAGTCGACGTTCACGATATCAATCTTGTCGTGCGGGCGGAACGGCAATGCCGGTAGTCCCGCGAGAAAGACAAACGAGCGCACCATGTCGAACTGAGTCGTCTCGGCATAACGGCTGTCGCCTAGCACAATGCTGGGGCGGAACGTGGTCAGCGGAACGTCGGGTAACAACTCGCGCACCATGTGCTCACAAAACTTCTTGGTACGGGCGTAGGGGTCGTAATCCGAACGCTCCCAGTCGATCGAGCGGTCCTCGGTTACGATCTCATGTGATCTCTTGCCCGCCACGGCCACGGTGCTGACTTCGGAGAACCGCCGCAGGCCGTGATAGTACTGCGACTGCCGCGCCAGTTGCACGACTTCGAGTGTGCCGCGCAGATTGACGTTGAGGCAGGTTTTTTCCGATTTGCGATTCAACGAAGCCGCACAATGAATGACCGAGTCAGTCATGTGGACGAGGCGGTCGTATTCCTCGCGCGACAGGCCGAACTGCTTTGCGGTGAGATCGCCGCGGAAGATGCGAATTTTCGACTGCAGGAGTTCGTAGAACTCGGGAAATTTCAGATGCAGCTGCATGGACTGCCAGAGGCGCAACTCTGCTTCTCGCGCGTCGCGGGCACGCACGAGGAGGTTGAGACTGGCCTCGTGCTGCGTGAGGAGATTAGCGGCGACATGCGCGCCGATGTAGCCGGTCGAACCGGTCAGGAATATTGCCACGTTGCTCCGTTGGTCCCTGTCTTCATGTGTTGTGGGTTCCCGGTGGCCGCCGATGACGGTTGCGCTTCGGGGTCGGGCATGCGCAGCACTCGCGGCTCCCTCGCTTCAAGCGGCTTACCTTCGATCAAGGGATACGTCCAGCGGCGCAGAGCGGGAATGTGAATATCGATCCAATATTCCCACCAGTCGAGGCTGGCCGTGTCGTAACCGAAAGTCTCGCGCTCTTCGGGAACCAGCGCTTGCGACAGCTTCTCAACATTGTCGGCGATAAAGTCGTGCTCGTTGTGCAAGATGAACGGTTCGAACAGTTCAATCAGCTTTTCGACACGCTCGAGACTCCGCTCCGCCTTAGCCAAGGGTTTTTTCCCTGACAGCGGAGACATGATCGTCTGAATGGAGCGCAGAATCATGCGTTGCGCCGGAGCTGACATGCGGTTATAACGCGCCTTGGATACAGGGATGGCATCCATGCGGAGGCGCAACCAGTACTCCAGGCCTTCCTGCGCGCGATAGTGGCGGCGATGGCCGAGCGAAGTGAGTTCGATGCAGCGGCCCATATCGCAGGGATTGGTGACCGAGGTTGCGAGCTGATAAAGGGGATCGTGGCGGCGCTCGACCAGCGCTGCGGCGATCAGGGTCATGCCCGCGCACACGGCGTCAACGGGGATAATGTCGAGCCGTTTGCGCTCGTTGGACGGGAGCTGGCGGAATGCGGTGCCGAGCAGATAGGAGAGCGAAGCCGAAGTGTTGATGCCTTCGTTCCATCCGCGAAAGGGTTTGGATACGGCGGTTTCGACGATCGCAGGACGAACGATGGCGATCGGCAGGCCTGCGCCGTGCTTGGCGATGAGCGATTCGGCGAGGCTTTTGGTGTAGGTATAGGTGTTGGGCCAGCCCAATTCTTTCGCGCGGCGCTGGCCTTGCTCGGTGAGGTAAGTTTTGAGCCAGCGAACGCGATTCTTTCGAATCTGATTTTCGAGGGCTTGACCACTCAATCCCTTGGCAGCGTGTTCCTTTTCGAGAGCCTGCTTGCGGAGTTCGGTTGTGACTTCGGGGCCTTCGGCGCGGACGGTTGCGGAGTCGAGGAGCGCGTGAAGGTCTTTCCATTCTTTTTCCGCGTCAAAGTCGGCAACGCCTGCGGGCGTGGAATTGGGACGCACGCGCTCGCTGACACGTCCGTCGCGCTGACCTGCGACATAACACGTGGAAAGATGAAGAAGAGCCGCGTGATCGGAGCGACGCACAAAATCGACGAGGTGCAGGGCCGAGTCGACATTGATTGCCAGAGCGTCGCGCAGGTCGGGGTTGAAATCGGTCAGCCCTGAACTATTGATGATGACATCCAGTTCGCCGCCCAGTCGCACGGCCACTGCGGCATCGAGGCCAATGTCAGGTTGCGACACGTCGCCTTCGACAACCTCGATTTTTTCGGCGAGCATGGCGCCGAGGCGATCGCCGAATTTGTCGAACAACGGATCGAAAACCGGCGACTCCTCCATCATCTTTTCAAAGCGTGCCTGTGCCGGATTCGATTTCTGCCGCCGGATGAGGAGGAATAGCTTTCCGATCTCCGGCAGATCCATCAGCGTATTCGCCAGCCACACTTTGCCGATGAATCCGGTCACACCGATCAGGAGCAGGCGCTTGCCGGCCAGAGCCTTGCGCACGGAAAGGCGCTCTGTTCGCCGCGTTTCATCAAAATAGACAATCGGGCGGACAGGCGGAACTTCGACGCGAACAGCGGGCACAATCGCCGACGCCAGCGCTTTGGGCCCGCGCAAGCCTAGAGCACGCACCCAACGCGCCGGGCTTTGCTGTCCGTCGGGGCCTGCTTCACGAATGCGGGCGAACAAGCCGCGCGGGCGAATGATCGGGCTGAGCAGACGGCCGGTGGCGACTCCGTCGCGGAAGTCGAGGCGGTTGGCGATAATCCAGCGCACGCCCAGATGCCGCGCCAGCGGCCGCATTACGTGATCGAGGCCCTGACTCACGAGAACGACATCGGCGCCCGTCGCCTGCACTTCGGCAAGCTTGCGCACGCCCTCAGGTTTGAGCAGCGGCTTCAGCTTGTATTCGAATTCTTCTTCGCCGAGCAGATCGAGGCGGTCGCGCGTAATTCCGCGCAGGACAGCATACGAAATTCTGGTCGCCGCCTTGCGATTGGCGGCATATAGGAACGGGCGCAGCATGGCCATCCCGAGCACGGCGCTGCGACGCAGCAGACGCGCAACATAGGTCTGGCTATTCCACGTGAAGAAGGCGATGGGGCGGATGGTGGTCAGTTCGAGGAGGCTGCCTTCCACGCGCCAGTAGACCGGGGAGGATGGCCGGGGCCGGGGCGCAGATAGCACTGACGGGGAGTTGGCGGCACCGCCCGCGTTGCCATCGCGGGAGGCTTCGGCGCCCGTACTCTTCGAGTTGTTGATCGGGTCTGGCACTTGCCTACCGAAACGACCTTTTGCGCCGCTACTGTCGCGACTTACGGCGCGTCCAGGCGACAAACCGGAGTTTTCTATTTTAACCTCTCCTTCCCAAAGCACGAAATGCCAAACCAGCTACAATCTTCCCGGCAATACTATTTCTCCAGGAGAAACCTGCCATGGCCTTCAAAGACACGATCCTCCCTGAATTTGATATGGAAATGGACAATACGCGCCGCACGCTCGAGCGCGTCCCCGACGACAAGTTTTCCTGGAAGCCTCACGACAAATCGGGGACGCTGGGCTGGATGGCCGGCCACATCGCCAATCTGCCGTTCTGGGCAGTCATGACGATGAAGCAGGAATCGCTCGATCTGGCTCCGGCCAGCGGCGCAGGGCCACAGATGCCCAAGCCATCGAACCGCAAAGAACTCCTTGAGGTGTTCGATAAGCATCGCGCCGAGGCTCGGGCGGCGCTAGTGGCAGCCGACGATGCCGCCTATACGAAACCCTGGGCCCTGCTCATGAGCGGACGCGAACTCTTTCGCGAGCCGCGAGCTGCCGTGTTGCGCCGCATGGTGTTCAACCACATGATTCACCATCGCGGGCAACTGACGATGTACCTGCGGCTTCTGAATGTTCCCGTGCCGGGACTTTACGGACCGTCGGCGGACGACCAAAAGAACTTTTGAGGGCCGGCCCTAGCGCCGACGACATTCGTTTTTGCAGTTCTCTGTGTCTCTGTGACTCTGTGGTGAAAAAGCGTTTTCGAACGATCACTGTTTGCGCGCCAGATCCCGAATCTGGTTGAGATACTCCACGTAAACTGGGATCGGAATATCCGGCGAGTCGCCGTCGTTGAGGAAGTGCGCGAGACGAATCTCCATTGGAATCGAGCTGATGATTTCGCGGAAGCGTGGCATCTTCAGGTATTTCACGCGCCAGATTTCGAGCATCAGGGAGCGAAAGTCTTCGCTGATGAAACCGATCTTGCGGTTTTCGAGGTAAATACCGTCGAAATGGCGCGACCGTAGCTCGTTGCGGAGTGGGTCGTTTTCTGGCGAAAACGCATAGACGAGGTGAAAGAGGTCGGCGAGATCGCCCCAGAGGATTTTTTCTTCAAACGCGGTAAAACGAAATGGGGCTATCCCACGCTGCTGCACGGCTCGGGCTCCGTCATTCGCATGAAGACCATGCTTACCCAACTCCGCGCGGAACCATTCCAGGCGATCGGCCGCGAGGTTATGGCGCAGAAATTCGACGGCGTAAGCATTGGGTAAGTAGACTTTCGGATCGCTATCCAGCCGCGCCAGCCACGGCGTCCAGTCGCGTTGCTTGAACTTTGTGAGCAGATCCTCAAGGTCGGCTACCTTCACATCGGGGTGATACTTCACAGCCTGCCAGAAATGTTCGGTCGAGTCATACCGCGTGCCATAAAGCACGATCCCCTCCTCGATCGGATACCAGTTCGACAGCACACGTGCGGGGATTGATGGCGCCGCGCTCCAGCAATTGAGCGAGTGCTTCCATTTTTCCTGAACGGCAAGGAATGCGTCAGCGTATCCAGGCGGGACGGGCTCTTTCATCGCGGCCAGCGCCTGTTTCAGCTCTTCACGGGTGTGGGTGATCAGAGTTTCCAGCGGGCGTTCGTCTTCCATAGAGATGATACGACTTTCGATGCCACGGCGGAGAAGGTCCCTGCCGAGTTGGAGCTGCTGATCGTTGGTCAACCCGCCCGGAACATTCCACCGGCGCTTCTGCAATTCGATATAGGGAAACATCTCGGCGAGCGATTTAAACTCGATGAAACCGTGGAGCGCGAATGTGACTGGGTGCTCGTTCTTCGTAATGACCGTGGAAGGTGTCACGAGTGCCTGCAGGGAAATGGGTTGCGCCTGCAACAGCGAAGTCCAGGCCAACATCGCCACCACGAACCACCACTTCTTTGCCATCACTTTCCTCCTCTAGGCCGACCGCTCCACCCAACACACGTCCCAATACTTGCCGAACTTGCGTCCGTTTTCGTGGAAAATCCCCACAACTTTAAAGCCGAAATGCTCGTGGATCGCGGCGGTCGCGGGATTGGGGATCGCGTAGCCGGCCACAAAGCGGTGGATATCTTCGGCGCGCAATGCTTCGAATAGCGCCGCGTAAAGCCGCTTCCCAATTCCCTTCCCGACCGCGTCGGGCGCGCAGTAGATTGTCGTCTCAACGGTAGTGTCGTAGGCCGCCTTGGGGCGGAAGCGCGTCGTACCCGCATAGCCGATGACACCTTCTCTGGTCTCGGCCACCAGCAGCCGATGTCGGCCTGTCGAGGCGAACTGCGAGAACCAAGGTTCGCGCCGCTCTACTGTGTACGGCTCCACATCGAAGGTCACGGGCGTGTTGACGACGTAATGGTTGTAGATCTCGGTCAAGCGCGGCAGATCCGCGCGCTTGGCCGGGCGGATTTGCACATCACTCATTCGCGCCCTCCGTTGTGTGACGTCACCAGCAATACCACAAGTCCGCTCGCAAATAGCGCCGCGCTCACCAGCAGCAGGCCTCCCCTGAATTCTCCACTCGAGGTGCGCACAAGGCCGATGACGTAGGGGCCGACGAAGCCGCCGAGATTGCCAATGGAGTTAATCAGGGCAATTCCGGCAGCAGCCGCGCCTCCCTGCAGAATTCCTGTGGGCATGGCCCAGAACGGGCCCATCATCGAGAACACTCCAAGGACGGCGACACTGACGGTGACAATCGTGAGGGCGAGTGAACCTGAGTAGGCCGCGACGGCGAGCGCGCAGGCGCCCGAGAACGCCGGAATTGCTGTGTGCCAACGCCGCTCGCCGGAACAATCGGAATGCAGGCCGACGACGACCATGGCGATGGCCGCGGCAATGTATGGAATCGAGGAGAGGACTCCGATTCGAAGCGGGCTCACGCGTGCGAGGCTCTTGATCAGGTTCGGGAGCCAGAGACTGATGCCATAAGAGACCGTGTTGAGGCCGAAATAGACGAACGCCAACATCCAGATGCGCGTGCTGCGCAGGGCCGAGAGAGTAGTCGCCGCCTCGTTCGGCGTTTCGCTGCCGAGCGCTGCGAGCAGGCTCTCGCGTTCGCCGTCCGAGAGCCAAGTTGCTTGAGCGGGCGCGTCTGTGAGGTAAACCACAACCCCTCCGCTAAGCAAAATGGCAGGAATGCCTTCGAGCAAGAACATCCATTGCCAGCCCGCGAGACCGGCGCGCAGATGGAGACCGAGCAATGCTCCCGAGATAGGCCCACCGACAACGCCAGAAAGTGGAGCCGCGGTCATGAAACGCGCGACGGTGCGGGCGCGCGCCTCCGCGGGAAACCAGTTTTTCAGGTAGAAGATGACGCCGGGGAAAAATCCCGCCTCGGCGGCGCCCAGCAGGAAACGCAGCGCATAAAAGCTGCGCGCACCAGTAGCGAGGGCCATCGAACTTGAAATCACTCCCCATGTGACCATGAGCAGGGCGAGCCAGCGTCGCGCGCCGATCCTTTCGAGAGCCAGGTTGCTGGGGACTTGGAAAAAGAAGTATCCGGCAAAGAACAGGCCAGCGCCGAGGCCGTAGGCGGCATCCGTCAAGCCGAGTTGCTGCTGCATCTGAAGGGCGGCGAAGCCGACATTGATACGGTCGAGGTAGGCAACGATATAAAGAAGAAACAGAAACGGGACAAGTCGCCACGTGAGCTTGCGGATGAGCGACGGCTCCAGCGAAGCAGCGGAAGTAGCGGGCGTTGTCATTTCTCTAATGTGTAAAGCAGCCTCTGGCCATCACCACTTCATGCGGAGGCTCGCAACAATCGTTCCCGCTATCTCATCCGGGTCCTTGGAGGCGTCAACCGTGAGGGCCTCGACCGGTTCTTCGAGCGCAGCCCATTGACTCTCGAGCATATCGGATTTCATGTAATGCCCTGCCCGGCGCAGCAAGCGCTGGCGCAGCAGTTCGGGGTCAGCCTTGAGATAAACGAAACGTACTTCATCGCTTCCCCGCAATTGGTCTCGATACATTCTCTTAAGTGCCGAGCATGCGAGAATTCCGCATGTGCCCGACGCGATCCACGATGAGATCAGCGCGCGCAATCGGTCGAGCCACGGCTGCCGATCTTCATCGGTGAGCGGGATGCCGTTTCTCATTTTCAGGACATTGGCGTCGGGATGATAGTCGTCGCCGTCGGCAAACGGCCAGCCAAGCCGCGCGGCCAGCAACTGTCCGACGGTGGTCTTGCCCGACCCGGCAACACCCATTACCACGATTACCACGATGTCCCCATGCCTGTACTTTCCTTTCGCGT
>Ga0335069_10006960_pt1 | contig 16375 bp, 10 predicted proteins | sample Lox_Sample_11_FD_206714 | JGI IMG/M metagenome (GOLD analysis project Ga0335069, IMG submission 206714) | Soil microbial communities from Loxahatchee National Wildlife Refuge, Florida, United States - Lox_Sample_1.1 | ecosystem: Environmental > Terrestrial > Soil > Wetlands | place: USA...
TACTCGGGGGTCATCTGGTCGTTGGGAGCGCCCGTCGCCGAGAGCCAGTGTAGTAAGGGAATGTGGGCGTCGGGCCACACCAGGTGCCATCGCATCAGGATTGACAAGAACAATCCTACGAAGACCGAAAACAGGGCAAGAAAGTAATATTGCTTGCCGATCACTTTGTGGTCGAGGCTGAAAACATACTTACGGATCCACCCCCTGGGCGCGTGGTGCACGTGAACCGCTTCCGCCTGCACGTCAGCCATCAATCCCTCCGATGAGGAGTCAGAAGTCAGGAGACAGAAGTCAGAATCAAGGCAATGAGCAGTCCGCTAGATTTGACCTGGCTGTCTTTCTCTGTCTCCAGACTTCCGCTTACCGACTCCTGTCTTCTGACTCCTGTCTCCTGACTACCGTCCTCACTGCATGGCCGCCTGCTGTTGCAGCCACTTTTCAAAGTCTTCTTCCTTCAGGACCTGAAGGAACGCCCGCATTTTGTAGTGCCCCAGGCCGCAGAGTTGCGTGCAAACGATTTCGTACCTGCCCGTGTTTCCTCCCTCGCCGTTCTTCAGCGCTTCTTCGGTGGTGTTGAAATGCACTGGAATTTCCATCCCCGGGACAACATCCTGGTGGACCCGAAGTTCGCGGCAATAGAAGGAGTGGTTGACGTCTTTGGAGCGCAGGATCAACTCCACCTCGCGTTCCGCCGGAATAGCCAAAGTGGCGGTAACAATGTCATCTTTGGCGGCCTGATCATGGACTTTATCGAGACCCAGGTAATTCCCTGTCCCGTCATTCATTTTTTCAGGATGGACGGGACCAAACTGGCCATCGGGCCCGGGATAACGGAAATACCATTGAAACTGCTCGCCCCAGACCTCAATTCGCAAGGCGCCTGGAGATGCCCCTGCGAACCGGGTTTGGGCCCATACATGGTATCCGAGCAGGTTAAGGCCAACAAAAATAACGGCGGCGGCAGCGGTCCAGGTTAGCTCCAGGGCATTGTTGCCATGCGAGTAGATGGCTTTGCGTCCGTCGCCGCGCTCGCGATATTTCCAAACACACCAGGCGAGCCCAAGCTGCGCGCCAACAAACACGACGCCGCAGATTATCAGCGTCAACTTGAACTGGTGGTCCATGACGGCACCGTGAGTGGAGATATCAACCGGGAACCACCAGTAGTGCCCCCAGAAAATGACAACGGAAACCACGGTGATCACAGCCAGCAAGATCGCCCAAGCCAATGCTGCCATAGGCACTTTGCTCCCAATTTGGTTTCTCGGTGGCCCCCCTGCGAGGCCAATAATGACAATCAAGCCGGCGAAAGGACCGCAACCCGTGAGTCGACGCGTCCTTGGCCGCCGGTCATGCGGTCGGTTTGAACGTGAAGGTGGCGGTCGCCGTGCCCTTGGCCGGCACCGTCACTTTCTGCTCCTGCTCTCCGAAAGTCGCCGTCCATGCCCCGATGGTGTAATCGCCGGGCGGCAACCCCTTGAGTGTGAAGGTTCCGTCCGACCCCGTAACCGCAAAGAACGGGTTCTTCACCACGCCGATATACGCCCGCATCCACGGATGCTGGTTGCACTTCACCGGAACCATGATTTCCGGGCGCGCGAACTTCTGGTCGATGGGCGCCGCGCCTGGCGCTTGCGACATGTTCCACTCCCGGTTGTTCATGGGCATGGGGTGGATATTGTGCGTGGTGGGGTCGCTCGAAACCACGTGAAAGTCCTGCCCGACCATAATTCCCAGAACATGCGGCTTGTACATGCAGCCATCCTGATCGAGAGTTACGGGATCGGTGGGGGTGGGGAAGCTGTATTTGTCAGCGCCGTCTTTTACGTAGACAAACACGTTGGGAAGCGTGCCGTCGGAGTTGACCTCGCCGTCCTCGGCATAGACAGTGCCGCTGTGCTTCTTCACGCAAACCGGATCCTGATCCATCATGATCGCCTTCGGCTTGGGTTTCTCCCCTTCAAACTTCACGGTGCCGGTCACCTGGCCTACCGTCGAAGGGTCGATGGGCGTAGTCTGTCCCGTGGTGGGAGTCGTTTCCTCAGTGGTGGTCTCGGTCTTCTTTTCCCCGCAGGAGATCAGCAGACCGAGTGCGAGCACCACGACAACAAGTACAAGCCATCTTTTGGCAGTCATAAACCAGCCTTTCCGCGCCCCGGATTATTCGGGGGCGCCTGCGTTAAACTCAGTTGTTGCGCGCCTCTCCGCAGCACTGCGGACCGAGGCTCTGCGCTACTGCCCTCGGGTGTGGCGGCAGCGCGGCCGGTCTCTTCGCCGGCCCTGGCGCGGCAGCATCGTTATCGCGGCGCAATTCAGTAGTGGACTGCTTCGCCGGAGCCGCGTTCAAGTTCCCCCCGCTCATCTGGATGAGCCTTTGCTGCTCCGCCGGCGTAAGTTGAAGTAAATAGCGCGCCAGGAGTTCCGAGTGGTCGCCGTGGTATCCCTCGAAAATGGCCGGAGTCGGCCCGGCAAACACCCAGCGCCCATCCACCTGCTTGAAGAGCCCGGAAGGCATGGCCGTTCCGGGATCAATCTTGGCGGGATCGAGAATCCAGTGCCTCACCCAGTCCCACTTCAAACGCTCGCTCGCGAGGAGGAAGTTGGGTGCCGTGGCATATTTGTCGTGAGACGGCGAACCGATGGCGTGGCATTTCAAGCAAGGCGCGCCCTGGCTTGTGAACAGGGCGCGCGCCATCGCAGTTTCCTCGGCCGTCAACTCTTCCTGCTTTTGAGGAATGTACGGCAGCGGTTGCTGGGAAAGCGCCTGGAAGAACCTGACGAGGAGGCGCACTTCAATCGGCGAGAGGTTGAATGTCGGCATCCGCAGCTTCAGGTAGCTCCGAACTCCGTCCCGATCCGTGTCCGTCTCACTCAAAGCGGGGTTCGCCAGGAACTTCACCAGCCAGTCGGGACTGACCCGCGCCCCCTCGGTAAGGAGGCGAGGAGGGAGTTGCCCTTTGCCGTCGGGAGTCTGGTATTGCGGCAGGGTTTGCAACACCGATTGCTGCCCGAGTGTGAACTGGTGGCACCCCATGCAGTTATATTTCTTTACCACCCACCAGCCCGCCTGGATATCTTTGGCGGAGCCGCCCGGCTCATAGAAATATCGATCGGGATACTGCGAGTCGACGGCGCCCATCAAAAAGGTTGTAAGCTGATTGATCTGGAGCCGATCCTTGGCATCCAGGTCGGGCAGGCCGTTGCGGACCTTCTTGCCCACGGGCTCGAAGAAATCGGGCATCTTCAGCTCTTCACCTTCGGCCTTGATCATGCCGTCGTCGTATATTTCCGGGCGGGAAAGCTTGTGTTCGAAGAAGCCCTTGTGGTTCCACCAGCCTTCGTCCTTTGCCTGCCGGACGTACAGCGCAAAATCCATCTGTTCGATAGGCTTGCTGCCCTCTTTGGTCAGCTCTGTGCCAATCCTGCCATCGTCTTCCATGCCTGCAATCTCATGACAACCCGCGCAGCCGTACCGGCGCACAATCGTCGCCCCCGCGGCCTTCAGCTTCGGGTCATTAAGATTGGGAGCGGCCGAATAGGAGGGCGGATCCTTCTCCTTCAGGGTCATCAGGTAACTCGCAATGTCGCGCGACTCCTCCCAGGAGAGGCGCAGATTGGGCATAGGAGTCATCTGCTCCACTTGCAGTTCGTGTCCGTCGTTGGGACACTTCGAATGATTTATGTCGAAAACGAACGGCAGGCCGTGCTTCTTGTAGTCATCTGGAGTCAGGTCGCGTTTCTCAACCGGGCAGTAAGGAGCGAGCCGCTCCCGCGGGTTATGGATCCAGCGGACGAGGTAATCGTAGTTAACCTTCTCCCCCACGCGACTGAGGTTGGCGGCCCACCACCCGCCTGCCGCGTTTGATCCTTCACCCACCGAGTGGCAGGCCATGCACCCGCGCGTTTGGAAACCCTCCTTGCCCTTGACGGGGTCGCCGGCCTGCTGCGGAGCAACCTGAGCCGTAATCCCGCTTTGCCAGATGAAGGCGGCGACAGCAGACAATTCATCATCGTCCAACCTGAACCGCGGCATCCGTGTGCCGGGCCGGAAGGCGTGGGGATTCGTCAGCCATACGGGAATCCACGCGGGGCGCAGCTTGGCACGCACCTCTTTGAGATCGGGTCCCACCTTCTTACGATCCATCATCAAGTATTTAGTCTGCCGTTCCAACTGGTCCGCGTGCATATCGATCTTGCTTATAGAGACCTGTAATTCATTGGCCTTGAGGTAAAAGGCCTGTGCGGCGGTATTGTCCGCGGCACTGTCGCCGGCCGCGTTATCTTTCTGAATGTCCAATTGATTCTGGGCGCGTTGCGCCTCGAGTTGCTGAATACTACGTTCCGTGGCGGCGAGCTCCTCCGGTTCCGAATCGTATCCCTCGAAGCGGTGGCAACCCACGCAGCCGCGCCACTGGAAAAGGTCCTTACCTTCGGTGAGGGTGTTGGCGTGCTCCAAGACCATGTCCCGCGAGTGGCATTGCTGGCAACCGGCTTCAACATTTGCTTTGGGGTGGACCGGCCACAGCCAGTGCTCGTCGTGGCCATGAGCCTTCTCGACTCGCACAATGTCCATGCCGTTGCCGCCGTGGCAGGGCGAGCATCCGAACTTGTCCGGATCGTGCAGTTGGAGAAGCTCAGGTTCAAGGTGACTGGTAAACGCTCCCGACATTTCATCAGGAACCAGCTTGTCGCCGCGCTTGACGCCCATATCGGCGCGGGTCAATACCGCCGGCTCGCGGATGCCAACGTGGCAGGTCTCGCACCGGTCCACCACACCCATATCGGGATTATTAATCTGCTTGATCTCAACGTTGAAGGTCTCCATCTTTGCCTGGAGTCCCTTCAGCGCGTCAACGGTGAGGCCGTTCAGGTGGTCCTTGACATAAGAACCAAGCTTGGCTTGGAGCTCTGAGCGTGGCTTCAGCAGCGCCGCTTTCTGGAGCAGGAGCTTGCCCTTTTCCTGCTGGAGGAGGTTAAACTGGTCTTCGAGTTGGTCGAAGGTCACGCTCAGAGGTTCGTCCTGGCCGTCCACCCCTCCCGGCAGCGTCAACCGGAAAGGCCCTTTCTTGTAGTCGGCTAATTCGACCAATCGCGCCTGCTTGCGCTTAGAACTGGAGGTGTGCTCGATGACATAAACTTCAGAGCCGACGTAGGCACGAGCGGTGGTCAATACATTCAGCACGGCATTGGTGCGTTCTTCGACCAGCGCTGACTGGTCGTCGATCTTCTTGATCTGCGGTTGAACCGACTTCTCGAAATCCGCCAATTGCCGGACCAGACCCTGGTACTCGGGCGAGTTTTCCAAGGCTCTCTCAGCTGCCCGTTGCTTGGGAATCTGCCGTGCCAGATAACTGCGATAGCGCGCAACAAAGGTATGCTGATAGGTCTTCCAGGGGCGCAAGCCAAAGAATTCATCATACAAGGCCCATCCCAGGCACAAAACCATCAACCCGGCCGCGACCAGTAGATAGAGTGCGAGAGATTGATTTATGACAGGATCCGTCTCGGGAGTCTCAGCCAATCCGCATCCTCCGCATCATTGCTGCTAGACGTTAAACCAAGGCGTAAGCCAGATGTATTTGATCCGGAAGAGGTGCCGGATCAGAATCTTGATGGGCAACAGCAGCATGATAACTAAGAATATCTGTAAGGTAAGATACTGAAGGATGCTCATTCGTTCGAAGATTTTCCGGTTAAAACCACGCCAGGTAATGAGCTTGTGAAACCCGTATCCCGCCACGGCGGCATAGAACCCCATTACGAAAAAACCGAAGATGGTCTTGCCGGTCAGACTGGTAATCCCAAACAGGTCGGGTAAGTCACGGTTTACTTCAAAAACCACGCGGCTCGGGTCCCACGTCTGTCCTGGCCAGAACCACATCCATCCCGGTCCGCGAATGAACGTGCCGATTACCACCATGAGAAGCCACAGTACCATGAAGCCGAAACAGAACGTGGCGATGGCCCACTTTCTCTGCTTCAACGTGTAATATCCCGCCCCGAGAGGATTGGAATCGATATAGGGGATCACCATCAATCCCACGATTATTAACGATGGCATGACGACGCCGGCCATCCAGGGATCGAAATAAACCAGCATCTCCTGGAGGCCGAGAAAGTACCAAGGCGCTTTGGCCGGGTTCATCGTCAGGTTGGGGTTTGAAAGCTCTTCCAGGGGAGCGTTAAGCGTCAGGGACCATACGGTCAGGATGACCGTGACGATAATGGCAGCCAGCAATTCCACTCGCATCAGGTACGGCCAGGTGTGGACTTCTTTCAACCACCCGCTCTGCCAGGGGTAAGTCTTGCGGTGATGGGTTTTCGCCAGCTGCGGATCGGCCTCCAGTTGCTCGATCAACCGGTCGTTGGCCCGCGCCTGGCGATAGGCGTACCAGCTATAGAAGGGGACGAGAAAGATCAGGGCGACAATGGGAACATTGTCGGGCGCAGAGATGATCTCCCACAATTGGTGCCAGTCAAATCCACCCATGGGTCAATACCTCCCAGAGGCCGGACCAGTTCTCGCCATCAGATCTTCCGGATGGGCTTGATCTCGGATTCCAACGCCACAGGAGCAGGGCCGGATATTCCTCCGTCTTTCCGGACCCGCCAAAAATGGACGCCCATAAAAACGGCGGCAATGATCGGAATCGCCAGGCAGTGCCAGATATAGGCGCGCAGCAGGGCGTTGGCGTCTACGATCGATCCCCCCAGCAAAGCAAATCGTACGTCATTGTAGGGTGTCATGCCGAGCTGTGGGCCGAACGGGCCCTCGTGCCCCAGGAGCGGTGTGGCGCGGGCCATGTTGGTTCCCACCGTGACCGCCCAGAAACCCAACTGGTCGTCGGGCAGCAGATAACCCGTGAACGAAAGCAGCAGGGTGAACACCAGCAGGATCACTCCCACGCACCAGTTGAACTCCCTCGGCTTCTTATAGGACCCGGTCAGGAAGACCCGGAACATATGCAGCCACACGGCGATCACCATCAGGTGCGCTGCCCACCGGTGCATGTTCCGAAGCAGCCGGCCAAACGGCACGTCGTTCATCAGGTAAATAACATCCCGATAAGCCTGACCTTTGGAGGGATGATAGTAGAACATCAACAGGACGCCCGTGAAGGTCAGCACGATGAACAGGTAAAACGTGATCCCGCCCATGCCCCACGTGTAGTTGTAACGCGTTGCGTCGCGATTGATCTTGGCCGGGTGAAGGTGGAAGAATACGTTGGTGAGGACGCTGAGCGCACGCCCGCGCTCCGAGTCATCGTGTTTGACTCGGAAGATCGACTTGTAAAGCTGGGTCTTTTCGGGCTTCTTCAGGTTCTCGACTTCTTCTTTTACTTTATCCTGGAGAACCTTGGTTCGCTCCTGCAGCTCCTCGACCAGAACCGTGAGGCCTTTCTTCCCGTTTTGTTCGTCCCCCATGGATCGCCCCGCCTTTCCTTTCCTTGGCGCAATGCCCTGTGCTCAGATCCGAACAACCCGCTCCTTAAACGTTGATGGATGCCCCCGGATCCTCGAAGTGGTCCGGGGCGCCCTGCGCCTTGAACCATGAGTAAAGCCGGCTGGTGTCCACGATGATTTCGCCCTGGGCGTTGAGTTCCACGTGGGCTCGATCCATGGGGCGTGGGGCCGGGCCCTCGAAGTTGATCCCCTCCGGCGTATATCCGCTGCCGTGACACGGGCACTTGAACTTGTTCTCGGCCGGCTTCCAGTCCGGGGTGCAACCCAGGTGCGTGCACTTGGCAAAAATGCAAAATAGTCGCGGCGGCTCTTTGACCACCCAAATGCGGTAGGCCTGCTTGAACTTCTCGTCCACCCCGATCTGGAAGTCGGATGGGTAGCCTAGATTGTGGACGGTATCGGGCTCGAACAGGGCGCGGGGGAAAAAGAACCGCAGAAACATGAAGAAATTGACGGTAAGGTATCCCCAAATGGCCGTCCAGATCAGCCGCCGACGCAGCGGATTGGGGCCGGCCGCGGACGGCTTTGCTGCTCCCTCGCTCGCGGGTGCCTGGCTGGATTTGTTGACGGGGGTCTTTCCTGCGACCACGGCGGCATCGCCTTTTTTGGCCGCCGCCTTACCAGGTTCGGCCGTGGTTTGCCCCTCTTCAGCTTTGGGGAATGCAGTGGCACCGCCCATCCTGTCGGACATGCTCGAAACCCCCTTCGACACCAGACGCAGGTGGCGTACTCTGAATTCCTAATTGTTTAAGCCCCGCTATACAGTAGACAAAGTGTCACTGTGCTGTCAACAAGTTTTCATCTGATTCCTTCTGGGTGTCAAGGCAAAGTAGAAAGTTCCTGATCCCTTCTGGGTTGACACCGGCATTCACCCGTGGAACAGTTTGAAGCCACTTCCAAACCACTGGCAGCCCGTTGAAACGAGCTGCGCTAACATGACGATTGGCAGGTTGCACAGGGAAGGGTGGCAAGCGTCCCTTAAGCAATATTGGAGGAATGATCCGATGATGCTCCATCGTTATTTTCCGGCATTGGGCGCCGCGCTCGCCTGTTTCGCTCTTTCACTTGCACCCGCCGCCGCACAGGGCGCGAAGGCTTCAGACGCCCCGCCCGCGGAACCCGGGCCAATCGTAGAAGCCCCCGCCGGCAAGATCGAGGGGGAGCTTGACGGCAAGCTGCGCGTCTTCAAGGGCATCCCGTATGCATCGCCGCCCGTAGGAGAAGCGCGCTGGAAGGCGCCCATTCCCGCCCCGCGATGGGCTGGGACGCGCAAGGCGGTGGAATTCGGGCCGGCGTGCTATCAACCGGCCATCAAGGTCAAGACGGTCTACTCGCGCGACCCGCTGCCGATGAGCGAGGATTGCTTGACGCTGAATATCTGGGCGCCCGCCAGCACTCGCAATGCCCCCGTCTTCTTCTGGATTTACGGCGGCGCGCTGACGGCGGGCGCGAGTCGCGAGGGGATCTACGACGGTGCGCGGCTTGCCGCGCAAGGCATTGTCGTGGTGTCGATCAATTACCGCCTCGGAGTACTGGGCTGGCTCGCGCATCCTGAACTCAGCGCCGAGTCGCCGAACGGAGTGTCGGGTAATTACGGACTACTCGATCAGATCGAAGCGTTGCGATGGGTCGGGCGGAATATTCGCGCCTTCGGAGGGGACGCGTCGAATGTGACCATCGCGGGCGAATCGGCGGGCGCGCTGAGCGTTATGTACCTGATGGCTGCGCCGGCCGCGCGCGGTCTGTTCTCAAAGGCCATTGCCGAGAGCGCGTACATGATTTCGACGCCCGAGTTGAAGCAGCCCCGTTTTGGCTCCGAGGCGGCGGAAGAGAGCGGCACGCGCCTGGCCGCGGCGCTGCATGCGCCGAACCTGGCCGCTCTGCGCGCCATGGATGCACAGGCGCTGACGGAAGCCGCGCCGGCGGCAGGGTATGCGCCCTGGGGGACGATCGACGGGAAAACTCTGCCCCGCCAGTTAGTGGATGTCTTCGACCGGGGCGAACAAGCGCCGGTGCCGTTGCTCGCCGGCTTCAATAGCGGCGAGATCCGTTCTCTCATGGTGCTCGCTCCCAAGCCTCCTGCGAATGCCGCCGAGTATGAGCGGATTATTCGCGAACGTTATCTCGACCTCGCCGACGATTTCCTGAAGCACTATCCCAGCACCAGCATAGCGGAGAGCATACTGGCGACAACGCGCGATGGCTTGTACGGATGGACCGCAGAGCGACTGGTTCGGAAGCAGGTCGCGCTGGGCGTGCCGTCGTTCCTCTACTATTTCGATCACGGCTATCCCGCCGCCGATTCGGCAGGCCTGCATGCGTTCCATGCCAGCGAGTTGCCCTACGTCTTTGGTACGTTTGATGCCACCACGCCGAACTGGCCGAAGATCCCGGCCACTCCACAAGAGACGAGTCTGAGCGAAGCGATGATTGGATATTGGACGAGTTTCGCCCGCTCGGGCCGGCCCCAGGCTGCCAATCAACCGGATTGGCCGGCCTACGGATCGGCCCACTCCTACATGGCGTTCACGGACGCACCTCATCCGTCGGACCACCTGTTGCCGGGCATGTATGAATTCAATGAGGCCGTGGTTTCCAGACGGCGGGAGAGCGGTGACGTTGCCTGGGGCTGGAACGTCGGCATCGCTTCGCCCAAGCTTCCTGATCCGAAGGCGCCATCCCGATAGTCCGCGTTACGGAACCGCGCGCCATCCTACTCTCTTGCGAGCGTCAGTGGGGCGTCATGGAGAGGGCGCGTGGAAGCAGGCGGTGTTCGAAGGCCTGGCGCTCCAATCCCTCGCGAAAATCGGGGTGCGCCAGCGAGATCATGGCGCGCGCCCGTTCCGGCACTGACTTCCCCTTCAGATTGACCATCCCGTACTCGGTGACGACATACATGATATCGGTGCGCGGGGTGGTGACGATGTTCCCGGGTGTGAGGTCAAGGACAATGCGGCTCCGTCGCATGCCTTTCTTCTCGTAGAGCGACGAGAGGCACATGAATGACTTGCCGCCCTTCGAGGCATAGGCCCCGCGGGCGAATTGAAGCTGGCCGCCCGTTCCGGAGAGGTGACGGTGCCCGTCGGATTCCGACGCCGCCTGACCCTGAAGATCCATCTGCGTCGTGTTGTTGATGGCCAGGACGTTGTCGTTTTGCATGATTATGTGCGGCAGGTTGGTGTAGTCCGTGCCGCAGCACAAGACGTCAGGGTTGCCATCAATGGCGTCGTACATCGATTGCGATCCCCACGCGAACGTGAACACCATCTTGCCGGGATCGAGCTGCTTGCGCGCGCCGGTGACCACTCCGGCGTGGTACAGCTCAATCAGGCTATCGATCAGCATTTCGGTATGGACGCCGAGGTCTTTGGCGCCCGACTCGCGTAGCAGCGAACAGACGGCATTCGGCATGCCGCCGATGCCCACCTGCAAACAGGCGCCGTCTTCCACTTCCGCGGCGATGCGGCGAGCGACGGCGCGGTCAACGTCGGTGGCCGGCGGGCACTTGAGCTCCGAGAGCGGCGCGTTGTCGCCCTCGATGATGTAATCAACCTCGCCGACGTGGACGCCATTATCGATTCCGCAGACTTTCGGAACCGCCTTCGACGTCTCCACGATCAATACTCTGGCGCGCTCGACCACCGCTCGATGCCAGGTGTTCGTGGGGCCGAAGTTGAAGAAGCCATTCGCGTCGGCCGGCCGAACTTTCAAGACCGCGACGTCGATGGGATCGATGAAGCGGCGGTAGTAGTCCTGGATCTCCCCCAGGTTGGGAGGGAGGTAATGGCAGATACCGGCATCGGATTTCGTCCGCTCATACGCGGTGAAGTGCCAACTGAGCCAGTGGAAATGGGTTCCTTCGGGGTCGCACTCCAGCACGGCGCGCGGCTTCGACGCGAGGCTGGAACGGATCCCCACATTGGTAAGTTCCCGGGCACGCGCCGCGAGCGCCTGGTCAAACACATCGGGCTGCCCGAGACAGGCGCCATAGTCCAACCAGTCTCCCGACTTCACCAAGGCGGCGGCTTCCGCGGCGGTGATCTTCCTGGCGGGGGCGGATGCTGTTCGCATGGACATGGGGGCTGTGATTCTCAGCGTAAGCGTGACGGGTGGGGGGCGCTCGCCGCGGAAGCAATAACGGCGTGGCGCGCCACGTTACGTGCCTTTCTTGGGCGGTGGAATGTACCCTGCCTTGCTCAACTCCTGCTCGCTCTGGGCGAAACCATATTCCGGGATCATTTCACCGCGCCGGTCAACCACTTCCGCCCACCTCGCCACCAACTCCTCCGGCGACGGCGGATCGCCCGCGACATGAATTCCCCAGGTCAGCGTGATGTTGGCGGCCTCGAAACTGCCCGCCCCGGCGCAGAGAATGGTGCGCGTCGGCGCGCTTTCCGCCACCAGCGCCAGCAGGCCCGGGGCCACCAGTTCGGGCCGCAGCAGGCTTAACTGATCGACTGGCAGGATGCCCTGGGTCATCTGGGTGGCGGCCGTGGGGGCGATGCAGTTTACCCGGATGCCGTATTTGGCCCCTTCAATCGCCAGGGTCTGCATAAGCCCGACCAGCGCCATCTTGGCCGCGCCGTAGTTCGATTGACCAAAGTTACCATACAGGCCCGACGACGATGTGGTCATGACGATGCGGCCGTATTTCTGCTCCCGCATCGTTTCCCAAACCGCCTTGGTGCAGTGGACGGCTCCCATCAGGTGAACCTCCACCACCCGTCGGAAATCGTCGACGCTCATCTTGGCGAACGATTTGTCGCGCAGGATGCCCGCGTTGTTGACGAGGATGTCCACCCGGCCCCAGTCCGCGCGAGTCCTTTGGACCATTTCCGCGACCGCCGCGGCATCGGTGACCGAGCAAGCTTCGGCCCGCGCCCGCCCTCCGGTCGCAACGATCTCTTGCGCCACTGTCTCGGCGCCATGGCCGAGATCATTCACGACGACCCGCGCACCGCGTTCGGCCAGAAGCCGCGCATAACACCGTCCCAAACCGCCGCCCGCGCCCGTGACAATGGCCACTCGACCTGTCAGATCAACCATTTACGACCCGCCATCCGCATGCTGCGACGCTCGTGTGGCGCCCCTATCCCGCGCCCGGCGCCATGATAACATTCACTTTATGAATAGTGAATGTAAATAGCTACCCACGCATCCCCCTCCGGCCATTCGACTGATCTGCAGCCTTCACAAACACATTCGGTTCCGCTGGGAACTCCGGTGTTTGAAAACCCGGCAGCGCGATTGCATGCACTCAGGCGTGTGATTCCAGACGGGCTGGAGTCCGCAATGGGAATTCCGGACAGGTAAAGGCCCAACTCGCAGGCCTGGGGCATGGTGGCGACAGCCGGGACGCCGCTGCCCACAGAGCCGTGGTAAGAAGGAGAACAATCTGCACAAGTATCGAGCCAACCTGCTCATTCTAGTCGCAATCCTGGCAGCCCTCTCCATCCCGGCAGACCGCGGGATAGCACAAAGCCAGGGCGCAGCCGTCCCGGTAGCGTCGCACGAGGCCCTCGTCGTGGTTGACTACCCCGGGGAGGGCTCGATCTTCCCTCCTGAAATCACTCCGCCCACCTTCATCTGGCATGACGCTGCGGAAAATGCCACACGCTGGCGGATTGACATCACTTTTGCCGACGGATCGCCCGCCCTGCATTTCCAATCCGCCGGCAAGCCGCCGGCGATCGGCGAGATTGACCCGCGCTGCATCGCCACGAACAACGAGTTGCCCAAACTGACCCCGGAGATGGCCACCTCACACGCTTGGATTCCCGAGGTGGGAGCCTGGGAGGCTATCAAGAAGCACTCGGTGGCGGGACCCGCGGTGGTGGCGATCCGGGGGTACACCGCGCAGGACGCTAAGCACGACGTGTCGAGCGGCCAGGTGAGCATCCAGACGTCACGGGACCCCGTTGGAGCCCCCATCTTCTATCGCGATGTTCCACTGATGCCCTCCGAGACGGAAAAAGGGATCATCAAACCCCTGGCTCCCACTGCCCTGCACCTGGTCCAGTGGCGGGTGCGCGACCTTGCCAAGCCCGAGGGCCGCATCGTCCTGAAGGAGATGCCTACCTGCGGCAATTGCCATTCCTTCTCGCTGGACGGCAAGACCATGGGGATGGACCTCGACGGGCCCGGCAACGACAAAGGCTTGTACGCCATCGTTCCCGTTAAGCCCGAGATGTCCATTCGTACTCAGGACATGATCTCGTGGAGTTCGCTTACGGACGAGACGGCTCCCACTTCCCGCATCGGTTTCATGTCGCAGGTCTCACCGGACGGCAAGTATGTCTTGACCAATTACCGGGGCCAGACCAAAGACCTTTCCACCGGCTACTTCACGGTGAACTATAACGACTACCGCTTCCTCCAGGTGTTCTATCCCACGCGGAGTATCGTGGCGTGGTACGACCGCGCCACGGGCCAGAAGCACCCTTTGCCCGGAGCCGACGATCCTCGCTACGTGCAGACCAACGCCGTCTGGAGCCCGGACAGCAAATACGTGGTCTTCGCCCGCGCGGAAGCCATGGACCCCTACCCCCCGGGCAACAAGATGCCCCGACATGCCAACGATCCGGAGGAGCCGCAGATCAAGTACGATCTCTACCGCATCCCCTTCAACGGCGGCAAAGGCGGGGAAGCGGTGCCCATCGCGGGCGCCTCGCACAACGGCATGAGCAACAGCTTCCCCAAGGTTTCGCCCGATGGCCGCTGGATCGTCTGGGTCGAGTGCCGCAACGCCCAGTTAATGCGGCCCGACAGCCAGCTCTATATTGTGCCTGTGGCCGGAGGCGAAGCGCGGCGCTTGCGCTGCAATGGCTCCCTGATGAACTCCTGGCACAGCTTCTCGCCCAACGGGCGTTGGCTGGTCTTTTCCTCCAAGCGTCGTTCGCCCTATACGCAGATGTATCTCACCCACATCGACGAAGAGGGAAACGACAGCCCGGCCATCCTGATCGACAATGCCACCGCCGCAAACCGCGCGGTGAATATTCCGGAGTTTGTGAACACCGCGCCCGGTGGAATCATGGCCATCAGCACGCCCGCCGTCGATATCTACAAGAAGTTCGACCGCGCGGCGGATTTGATCAAGACTGGCCAGTATGATGCCGCAATCGCCGCGTGGAAGGAACTCCTTGCCGAAATTCCGGACGATCCCCGAATTCACAATAACCTCGCCACGGCTTTAGGGCAGACGGGCCGCTATGCGGAAGCGATCCCCGAGTTTGAGAAGGCGCTCGAGATAAAGCCCCAGTACCGCGCCGCCTATGAGAACCTCGGCGTCGCCCTGTTGAAGGTGGGACGCCCCGACGACGCGATCCGCATCTTCCAGCAAGGGCTGCAGTACTATCCCGACTCTGCCGAACTCCACACGCACCTGGCCCTGGTTCTTGAAAGCCAGGGCCGCACCGACGACGCCATCGCAGAGTTTGAGAATTCTCTGCAGAGCAATCCCAACGATGCAAATGTTCACTTCGCCTTGGGCTGGGCGCTCGCATCCAAAGGCGACCGGGATCAAGCGATTTCGGAGTACAAAGAAGCCCTGCGTTTGAATCCCCAGGACGAATTGGCGCATGTCAACCTCGGCTTGATGCTTGGGAGCAAGGGTGATTGGGATCGCGCCATCGAGGAGGAACGCGCCGCACTGCTCCTGGACCCGAAGGACGCGTCAGCTCACGTGTACCTCGGAGGCTTGCTCGAGCAACAAGGCAATGATGATGGCGCCATCGCGGAGTACCGCGCCGGCCTCAGCTTGAATCCCAATGACGAGATTGCGCACCTGAACCTCGGATTGCTGCTCGGGAGTAAGGATGACCTGGATAGCGCCATCTCCGAGGAACGCGCCGCGCTGCGCCTGGACCCGAAGGACGGTACCGCTCACCTCTACCTTGGCACCATGCTCGGAAAGAAAGGCGATTATGACGGCGCCACGGCGGAGTACCGCGAAGCCCTCCGTTTGAACCCCGGCAACCACCAGGCGCACTACAACCTCGGCGTGGCCCTGGAGAAGACCGGCGACCGCCAGGGCGCCCTGCGGGAATACCGCGCCGCCCAAGAACTCAATCCCGGTGTGGCGGACTACCAGCAAGCGTACGAGCGCTTGTCGCATCAGCAGGACAAGCCGTAGATAGCTAGCCTCACGGTCCTGTCCCCCCCAGCGTGGCAAACCCCTCGGGTAGCTTTGCCGCCCCCGCCGGCGCGCGTGGGTCGACCCTTGGAGTCCGTAGCGCGGGCCACCGCCGTTGCGGCCCGCGGCACTTCAGTTGCTCCCCAATGAATGCGCCACCCGCGGATATCCCCCGCGGAGGGGCGCGGAAGTGACCCCTCATCCGCCTGCGGGCCGAAGTCGACACAGTCTATCGCCACGTGCACCCTTCGGCGGACGTAGGTCCGGCCCGCGACGGCTGGTGAGAGCGCCTGTCGTGGTTCCCCCAGCAGAACGTGGGCCCCCCTCCTTCTCCCCCCGGAGATGGACCGCAACGGCGTCGGTCCGCGCGACTGCCTCCCAACGCGCTAGGCTCCTGTTTCCCCGTTCTAACCTACGTTGCCTAATCGGCTAGCTGATTTTTCTTGACAAGCGGCAGTACCATGTGGACAATAACGGGTTGTTAATAGCCGGGGCCTCGTCTCCCGGGCGTGAACCCACGATGTTCGCAATCGAAAATCGGCAATCGCCAATCGAAAATCCCCAGCCCCCTATCCCGAATTCCAGAAAGGACCTTTTATGGCACTCCTCCAGCAAACCATGAGCGAGAAGAATCTCGAGGCGCACCGGCGCAATGCGCAGCTTTCGCACGGCGCCGTGACGCCGGAAGGCAAGGAGCGCGCCCGCGCCGCCAACCTGCGCCACGGTTACTACTCCCAGTTGCGCAACGAAGCGCTGGCAGCTTTGGGAGAGGATCCC
>Ga0335069_10006961_pt1 | contig 16372 bp, 11 predicted proteins | sample Lox_Sample_11_FD_206714 | JGI IMG/M metagenome (GOLD analysis project Ga0335069, IMG submission 206714) | Soil microbial communities from Loxahatchee National Wildlife Refuge, Florida, United States - Lox_Sample_1.1 | ecosystem: Environmental > Terrestrial > Soil > Wetlands | place: USA...
GGCGTTTCGCGCCGTACCAGAAGAGCATGTTCTCCGTCAGGCCCTGCCACATGAATTTGTTGGGCGGGAACAGCAAACGCTTCGCCATCGATTTGAACGAGTAGAACTCCTTGGTGCACCGCCACACGCCCTCTTCGACTTCCTGCGGCGACAGATTTTTGGGCACGAACATGCATCGGAAATTGTTCGTATACAGGTCCGCGTCGGGGATGATGACGCGGCCCTCGTCTTCGAGCTTCGAGCGCATCGGCGTGCCCCTGCGCGGCGTGACGGTGTTGAAGAACGCCTCGGGAGCGCGCACCTCGTGCAGGAACTTGAGTGTGTCGTCGAAGATTTTCGGATGGTCCTCTTCGAGACCGAAGAGGAAGTTGAGCGAATAGTAAATCCCGTGGTCTTCGAGGCGCTTGAGCAGCTTCTTGTACTGGCCAGCGTGGTTCTGAATCTTGTTCATCGACAGCAGGCTGTCCTGGCTGATCGATTCCACACCGATATTGACGTGGAAGACCCCGGCCTTCGCCGCGAGATCGAGAAGGTCCTCGTCGTGATTCGAGTTCACCGTCCACAGGCACGAGAAGCGGATGTTGAGCGGAATCAGAGCCTTGAAGAGTTCCTTTGCGAATTTATGCTTGCCGGTGATCTGGTCGTCGATGAACTGGAAGCGGCGAAATCCGGTGATGCGGATGTCTTCCTTGATTTCCTCGACGATATCCTCGATAGGACGCGTGCGATAGCTGCCATCATAGAAAACCGGGATTTCGCAAAACGAGCATCGATACGGGCATCCGCGGCTCGCCTGAATCGGAAGCGCCTTGAACAGATAGCGATTGAGCTTCAGAAGTTCGTGGCGCGGGCGCGGCAGATTCTTCAGATCGTGAACCTTGTCGGATTTGTAGATCCGCTTGAGCTTGCCGTCGCGCCAATCCTGTAGAAGCTGCGGCCATACATAGTCAGCCTCGCCCTGAACGACGGCGTCGCCGTGTTCGAGCGCTTCCTCGGTCTGGAGCGTGGCGTGGAATCCGCCGAACACGACGGGAACGCCGCGCTTGCGGAATTCGTCGGCGAGTTGATAGGCGCGCAGCGACGCGCCGATCGTCGTGGTCATCCCGACGAGATCCCATCCGGCGTCGAAGTCGACATCTTCGAGGCGCTCGTCGCAAAGCGTGACGTCGTATTCATCCGGCGTCAGCCCCGCCATCAGCGGGATCATGAGACCGAGGATGAGACGCCATCGCGTCTTATGCGGCGTGCCGTCCAGATGGACAGTCGTAGGCTGAACCAACAATATTCGAGGCTTCTTGCTCATACAGTCTCCCGGCGAAGAGATGCAGGGTCTTCAGGCGTCGGCGTCAATTGTGCCAAATCGGCTGTACGTCATCCATAGGAGCACGGCAGCAAAGACGTACGTCCCAAACGCCGCTCCCCAGGCAAAATAGCTGAGGCGATCGAAAAGTGCGAGCACCACGAGCAGATAGGCAAAATCACGCCCGCTCACGCGATCTATTTGCTTTATCCATTGTTCCGCCCTATCGCCGCTTACTTGGAAAGCGCGCCATATGGCGATAGCACAGCTCAGGAATCCGCCCAGGCAGATTGGCAGGAGCCACAGATACCAATCACTGCCGGATGTTCGGTAGCATCCCCAGAATATTCCCGCGAAGATCGTAACGTGCACGATATTGTCGGTGATTACGTCCAGTTGGCCGCCGAACCTCGATTCGGTCATCGTGAGCCGCGCCAGCTCGCCATCGACCCCGTCAACGGTAATCGAGAACAGGAACAGAATCGACGCGACCAGTTTCAGCCAATACGATGTCGAGGCGAACATCACCGATGCGAGCAACCCGATAGCGGTATTCGCCAAGGTAACCTGATTCGCAGTGATCGTCGTAACCGCCAGGCGGCGGCTGATTCGCCAGGAAAGGTTGCGATCGACGTATCGCGCCATCGCGGCGTCGCTGTCTCGAGTATCCTCGCGCAGTGATTTCGCCAGCCGCAGCTCGGCTTCCTCGCGATCTTCCGGACGTCCATTGAGCGCGAACGGCAAGAGGCGCGACAAATCCGCCGACACCGAGCCCGCGCTGTCGTCGCGCATCAATTCGCCGAGCACTCCGATACTGATAGTGCCGCCGCGCTCGGGATCGACGCTGGTCGTCGTTACGACGCCTGCACCGCGCATCTCAGCATCCTGAACTATTGACCTGAGCTGGCGCGTAGAAAGGACCAGGTTACCGCGAAGCCGCAGGCACGGTGACGAGGGATCGACCGGAAGGGGACCTTTCCCCAGCTCGTCAAAGGAGGAAACCACAAATACGTCCGGATGGTTCGCGAATCGTCCCAACGAGGGCTTTATCGACGATTCGTCGGTCGTTTGAACGTAAAATTTCTTGATTCCGAGACGTTCGCAGCTGAGAAGCAGACGTTCAAGCAAAGGACGCCTGTAGATAATGTCGCTGGAGCGCGGCGGCGCCGCAATTAAAGCTGTTTCTATCAAGAGCGTCCTATTAATCAATCTTATAGCTAACGTTTCTAGATGATTCTCGTCTCCAGATCAATCAGGCCTGCACCGATTATTAACTACCGATTAACTGCCGTCTTGTCGCTTTCTGCCGCGTTCACCTGCTTTTCCAGATCAGATACCAGTTTCGGGTATCCGTCTTTTGCAAGCGCCCCTTGAACCCGGGCCGAAAGCGCCTTGCTGAGCGGCTGCCCATCGACGACAACATCGACCACCTGCCATCGCTTTGCCGATTTGCCCATAAGGAAGCTCACCGGGATGCTCCCGCCCTCCGGCTTCGATACGCTCGCGGAGACCATCCGCCCCGCACGCTCGGAGCGCTCGTCACCGAACGAAATCACCACCGATTGCAATGCACGGGCCGCGCGAGGATAGGCGGTCGTCTCGAGCGCCCGCGTCAAAAGATGGACGAAGCGATCCTGCTCGGCGCGGTCGATTTTCCCCCATTGAGCGCCGAGCGATTGTCGTGCGACCTCGCGGATCGCCAGTCCGGAATCGATTTTGTCGAGGGTATTACGGCGCTGTGATACCTCCGTGATCGTCGACAGCGATCGGACATCGTTGATTAGCTGCCGCACCGCGTCGGCGGCCGAGCCCTTTGGGTCTGCTGATGACGCCGCGAGCGGATGCGACGGACCGCACAAGACCGCCAGAACCACCCAAATGAGACAGACCAGAACCCATTTGAGATGTTTCAGAGCCAATATTCTCCCCCAAGACGCGCGCAACAACATAGTACGCCCGTGCTGCGATAGAAACTGGTGGTGTGTCGGACGCTTCGAAGGCAAAACGCCTTGGATCGACCCATCATTACCGTAGTTGGGCAGTTGAATCTCTGCATGTCGTGGCATCCAAATGTGAGCACCTGGTATCGTCCGGATGCGCACTGACCCGAAAGCATGGGTCTTGGACCGCCGCTACATCCGCGGAATAATATCAGCAGGTCCACAAATCAGGCCGATCGATATTCAAACCAAGCAGGTGCGCACAGTCGGAATTCGCCGCGCAAACGAGGCGATCCGGCTCTGAGAATTGACGGCAAGGGAGAACCGATATCGTGGCGCTTCGAATCGAAACACCCGAGGGCGAGCAGGCTCTGACCGAATTTCTGCTCTTTCATGACCGTGTTTACGAAGGTCGCTCCGCGCAATGGCCTGCGACCGTTCCACTCGAGCTTCCAATATTGACCGGGCAATCACCCTTCGCGGCCGAGCGCGAGCTTAGACCGTTTCTCGCGCGCAAAGACGGCGAGATCGTCGCGCGCGCGCTTGCGATGGTCGACAAGCATTACATCCGGCATTGGAACGAGCCCCTCGGGCACATCGTGATGTTCGAGGCGCTCCCGGACACGCGCGACCCGGTTAAGCAATTGATGGATGAGGCGTGCCGATGGCTGGCGGGACGCGACATGCAGGCTGCGCGCGCGGGATCGGGGCTGCTCGAATTCCCGTTTGTCATCGACGATTACGAATCGCTGCCGCCCAACGTCCTGCGGCATAATCCGCCCTACTATCACAACCTGCTCAAGGACGCGGGTTTTGAAACCGAAAAAGGATGGGTCGATTACAAAATCCGGGTGACGCCGGAGCTCACGGCGCGGTATCGGAGCGCGCTGGAAGCGGCCATCCGCGCGGGATTTTCGATCCTTCCTCTTTCGAAGATCGACCGCGAGCAGCGCGTTCGCCATTTCACTGCCGTATGGAATCATGCGTTTGCGAAACATTGGGGCGCGTCACCGTTTACCGAGGATGAGCTTGCAAACCTGTTCGACTTTTTCTCACTGTTGGGAGCGCTCGATACCTCCGTGATCGCGTATCGCGGCTCGGAGCCGGTGGGCACTCTGATGGTCTCGCCGGAATCGACCGAGGGCGCGATTCTAAAGCCGGGTCGTACGCTTCAGGATTCCGAAAAGCTCAATTTTCTGGGTATCGGCGTGCATGCGTCGGCGCGCGGGCGCGGAGTGAATCTCGCGATGGCCTCGTATGCCTATCTGGAGCTGATCGCGCGAGGAGCGAAATACCTCAGCTATACCCTGGTGCTCGACGACAATTGGCCGTCGCGACGCACCGCGGAAAAACTCGGCGCGACTGCTTGCGCGAACTACGTTACATATCGCAGGAATTTCAGGAATTAGACTGAATTTTCCGAGCGGGCGGGCGTGAAGGGGCGTTCAGTGCCGCTTGACTTTTTGAATTTTAAGTTTTATCGACGTTCGCTCGACACGTAATTTAATATCAAAGACGGTCCGTCTTTAAATTCGCGTGCTCAAGTCACGCCGCCGGAGTCCGACAAATGAGCGAAGCAGTCGATACGTCGTCCCTTAACGACAATCCCCCGCTGGATTTCGATCCGGACGCTCTACGCGCGAAATATCGCGAAGAGCGCGACAAGCGAATCCGCACGGACGGCAACGAGCAGTATGTCGAGGTGAAGGGCGATTTCAGTCGCTACGTCGACGACCCATACGTCGAACCCGGATTCATGCGCGCCCCGCTGAATGATGCAGTCGAAGTCCTGATCATCGGCGGCGGGTTCGGCGGTCTGCTGGCCGGCGCGCGTTTGCGTCAGGCGGGCCTGGATAGCATCAGGTTCATCGAAAAGGGCGGAGATTTCGGCGGCACCTGGTATTGGAATCGGTATCCGGGCGCGCAGTGCGATATCGAATCGTACATATATCTGCCGCTGCTTGAAGAAACCGGCTACATGCCGAAGGAGAAATATTCTTTCGCGCCCGAAATCCTCGCGCACGCCCGGCGCATCGGCGAGAAATTCGACCTCTATCGCGACGCGTGCTTCCAGACTCAGATCGAGGCGATTCGCTGGAGCGAAGAGGAGTGCCGATGGATCGTCGTCACGAATCGCGGCGATCGGATGCGGGCGCGCTTCGTCGTCATGTCCAACGGCCCCCTCAATCGTCCCAAGCTTCCTGCAATCCCGGGAATCGACGGCTACAAAGGGCATACGTTCCATACCAGCCGATGGGACTACGCCTACACGGGAGGCGACACGACCGGAAATCTGCACAAGCTGGCGGACAAACGCGTCGCCGTGATCGGCACCGGGGCGACGGCGATCCAATGCGTACCGCATCTCGCCAGGCACGCGAAGCATCTTTACGTTTTCCAGCGCACACCCTCGTCGGTCGATGAACGCCGCAACCGCCCGACCGATCCGCAATGGGCGGAGGCGCTAAGGCCGGGGTGGCAGAAGCGACGGATGGAAAACTTCAATACCCTTGTCACAGGAGGCTTCGCAGAAGAAGACCTCGTCAGCGATGGATGGACGGATATCATCCGCAATCTCGGCGGCCTGCTCCCGAAGAAAGCGTCGGAAGGCATCACGCCGCAGGAGATGGGGCGAATGATGGAGCTTGCGGACTTCAAGAAGATGAATCAGATCCGCGCCCGCGTCGATGCGGTCGTGAAAGATAAGAAGACGGCGGAGGCGCTCAAGCCGTGGTATCGCCAGTTCTGCAAGCGCCCGACCTTCAACGACGAATATCTTCCGTCATTCAACCGCCCGAACGTCACTTTGATCGATACACGCGGACTCGGCGTCGATCGGATCACTGAAAAGGGCCCCTTCTTCGACGGAATCGAATACCAAGTCGATTGCATCATTTTTGCGACAGGATTCGAGGTCGGCACCGCCTACACGCGTCGCGCGGGTTTCGAAATCTATGGGCGCGACGGCAAAACGCTCACTGAGTATTGGGGGAACGGGCTGCGCACGCTGCACGGATTCTACAGCAACGGATTCCCGAACTGCTTCCACATGGGAATCACGCAAAACGCCCTCACCGCGAACTTTCCGCACATGCTCGACGAGCAGGCGAATCACATCACCGACCTCATCACGCACGCGAAGGCGCATGAGGCACGATGCATCGAGCCGACGGCAGAAGCGGAAGCCGAATGGATCGAAACGATCAAGGAAAAGCGCATCAACAATCTCAACTTCCTGCAGGAATGCACGCCCGGCTACTACAACAACGAAGGGCATCCGACCGCGGGGACGGGATTGGCAGGAGATATGTACGGCGGCGGTCCCATCGAGTTCTTTGAGATTGTTCGAAAGTGGCGCACCGAAGGGCAGATGAAAGGACTGAAGTTCGCCTGAGGTCTTAACGACTTCAAAAGCTGGAGAGCGCTGTGCGAGTCCAGGGTGAGACTCGCACAGCGCCTTTTTTTGGTGTCGCTTACTCACTCTCCAACCGCTTAAAGTCCGCGTGCCAGGTTCCTCCGAAAGCCGCCTGCCCGGACAGCCACAGCACCTGATAGGCCTCAAGGTGCACCGTTTCAGGGTCCGTCATGGTCCCCTTCCAATCGACTACCGAAGGCTGCGGCGATACCTCGAAAGGTATGAAGTAGAGGAAGTGAAAGGTCCTATCGACGTCGAGCGTAGTTCGGCCTCTCATCTGGGTAGGCGAGATCGAATAGATGTCGGTCTTGATGCCGTGAGCTTTGAACGATGTGTAGCCGAGGCCGAGTGTCAGCGCAACTTCGACGGCGCGCTTGGCCGGCGGAACGTATACTTCCGCATTCGGTACGTCGATCGAATGGGGATGATAACAAAAAGTGATTTCTGAAGGCTCTCCGATACGTATAGCCTCCGGCAGCGCCATCGGATAAACGCGATCGAACCCGGCAGCCTTGCCGCGCCAGCATCCTATCAACGCGTCCGGGACGTCCACTTCCGCCAGCGGCTGCGGGACGGGAGGCAACGGGTCTGCCTGTGTTGGCGTCCACTGTTGAGGCAGCGTCAATGACTGTTCGGACGGCGCTGGCGGAATCTCCAGCTGATTGCCCGGCGCAACCGGTGTCGCGCGAGGAATCTCCTGCTGCGACTTGATCGCGGGCTGCTCGGCGATGGCGGTTCGAGCCAACGCGATTGCCAGTACCGCCGTCAGCAGTGTTCCCGGGCTCATCTTTCGAAGCTCAGCCATGGTTGTGCTAAGAGAATCCTCTCAGATGGAGGTCCTGTCCAATGCCACTCGTTCCTTATCCGAATGTCGACAACCTCGGCGAAGAGGCGCGCAAGACTTTCGACGGGCTCCCCGTCAAGCTGAACATTTTCAGGATGATGACGAACGCCGAGACTTGCGTCCGCGCGCAGTTGAGGCTGGGGTCGAGGATTCTTGGACGTCAGAAGCTCGGCGACGCGATGCGTGAGCTTGCGATTCTTGCGGTCGCGAAAATCGAAGACGGCGAATACGAATGGATTCAGCACGTGCCGATCGCGATCTCGGTCGGCGTTGCGCAGCCGCAGATCGACGCGATCGCAACCGGCTATTTCACAGCGGCTTGTTTCAATCCCGCTGAGCGCGCGCTACTGCGCTTGACTGAGCAAATCGTCAACAAGGTCAGGGCAGATGAAGATGTTGTTCGCGAGGCCGCCGAGTTCTTCCCGCCGCGCGAAATTGTCGAGTTGATCCTGGCGATAGGCTTCTACATGACTATGGCGCGGCTCACCGAAACGACACGCACTGACTTGGACCCATCCGCAGGCACCGCGGTGATCGACACCGTCCCGCGCAGCTAGGGAAGTTCTGCATAGGTGCGCTTCAGACCCCCCTTCCTAACCTTCCCCCGCAAAAGATTGCGAGGGAAGGAATCAGACATTCACAGCCGCGTCGTTGTTGCGGGCCAAGCGTCTTATTCCTGCCCCCGCGTTTAGTTGCGGGGGAAGGTTAGGAAGGGGGGCCTGCACAATTGAACTTGTGCGGAGTTTCCCTCTAGGCTTTGAGTAGCATCAGCGTCGAACGAGGCGTACACGCCTTCACTTCGAGCCCGCCAGCTCCTGGAGCAGTCGCCAGCCGGCGATGCGATCCTCCTGCGCGCGCATCAGCGTCTCGGACGGATTGCCGTCGCGATCGAAGTGCTTGGCGAAGCGCGCCTCGCTGCGTGCGAAATCAATAAAAGTGAACGGCTTCCCGGTCTTCTTATCCGTCGCCCAATCGGCGCTCGGATTTGGATTCCCCTGCAAGCTCAGGCGCTCGCTGAGTTTCGATCCTTTGCGCGGGTCGTGGACGAACAGCGGATACGCACGGCTTTCGACCGCAAGCTGCGCCTGAACGACTGAGCAATCCTCGCCGACTCCGTGTTCGGGCTGGCAGGTCGCATAGACGTTGATCACCGCCGGACCCGGAAAAGAGTTCGCATCCATGATCGCGCGATAGAAGTGATTGATATGCGCGCACGTGGTTTGAGCCACGAAGACATCGGGATGCATCATCGCGATCACACCAAGCTCTTTGCGGCGCTCCTGCTTTCCCGCTGCTGCCTTGCCGAAGGGCGACATCTTGGAGGGCTGCGCGGTGAAACTCGCGGTGCTGGTCTGACCTCCTGTGTTTGAATAGACCTGCGTATCTAGCGCAAGCACCTTCACGTCCATTCCCGACGCGAGCATCCGGCTGAGCGAGCCGAAGCCGATATCATAGAGCGCGCCATCACCGCCGATGACCCACACACGCTTTGATTTCCACCCCATCTGGTCCCATCTAAGCCGCACGCCCATCGCGACCGCAGGCGCATTCTCGAACAGCGAATTCGTCCACGGCACCTTGAATGGATTGTAGGGGTAGGTCGAGCCGAAGACGGTGTTGCATCCCGTCGCTGCAACGATCGCCGTGCTGTCAGGGCCGTGTACGAAACCGGTCGCCGCGAGCATCATTCTGATTGCGGTTCCTTCGCCGCATCCGGGGCACGAACCCGCGCCGCCGACATAGAGCATGCTGCGATCGAGGCTCAGCATCATGTCGGCGAGAACTTTTTCCCGGATAAAGCGCGACGGCGTCTGCGGGAGCCGCGTGAAAAAATCGAAGGCGCGCCGCAGCCGCGGAACATCATCGGGCTGTTTGTGCACCATCTCGAGCGCCTTGTGATCACCGCACGAGGTCACGCATTCTCCGCACGCTTTGCACTTCGCCGGATCGATAAACAGTCCGAACATCCCGGGCGTTTCGCCGCGCTTTTTGACCGCCTCGTAGTATTTCGTCGTCGCGGTGAATTGCTTGCGCAGCCAGTCGCGTTCGCTCAGGTCCGCGACTTCGCGCAGATGCGACTCGAGCGTTGGCTCGTCAACAACCTTCGCTATGATCGCCGTGTCGGGGCATTCGGTCACGCATTCCATGCATCCGACACATGCGCCTTCGATAAGGCGAGGAAGCTCGCTGCCGATATACGAGAAATCGCGCAGGGATGCCGTCGCAGGTGGAATCAGCGAGCGCGCAGTCCCTGCGTCGGCGTCCAGTTCCGTCGAGCCTGCGCTGCGGGCGTAAGCTTCCATGATGCGATGGTTGAAATCGGCGACGTATCCGGCGGGATCCGCGCCAAACGGGTCGGCCGCGGCCATCTCGCCGTCGATCCGCGTCTGATTGTCTTCCGATGCGCCATTGGCGGGCGCATTCGCCATCTGCTCTGACATGTCGATCAAACTCCAGCGGCCGCGCTCACGGTGGTCTTACCGGCAATCAATGTGCGAGGAATTTCCTTGATCTGATCGTAACCGCGCCGAACGCACGCCATATTGTCTTTGATAACCTGTTCGCCCTGACGTCCGAAGTAGCGGCGAATCGCCCCTTCGACACGACTGAAAAGTTCATCCTGTGACACGGCGAGCGTCTGTATATAGGGCATCGAGCGCAGGAAGACGCCCAAGAGCACGATTCCCTGCATCCGTATCTGCAAATCACGCCGACTCGAAATTTCTTCGGCGATTTTCGCGGCATCCAGATAGATCACACGTAAGTTTCGCATCGCTATCGTGCGCCGCGCGTACTCCGGAATTCCGTTCCAGACATCCTCAGGTTCGGTTTTCGAGGTCTGGAGAAAGACGGTGCCGCCCTTCGATATTCCCGAAAGAGGATTGCCGAGCGCGAAGGCATTCACGTTGTTGAGCGGAACGAATTCGACGTGCTCCAGCTCGCAATGAGTGCGAACCGGCTCATTCGCGGCCGTAAGGAAATAGTTGGTCGGCAACCCTTTCTTTTCCGACCCGTAAAGCGGGAAGGCCTGTACGCTCAACCCGAGCATCTCCGCGACCAGCGTCGCGATCATCCGATTCGTGGTTACCGATCCGTAACCTCCGATCGAATAGCCGCGCATGCTGAAGGCGCCTGCGGGACGCACATCGGGGTCCGATCTGCGCTCGAGCGCAAGAGGATGATCGATTCCCAGGACAAAATATCGCTTGTCGCCTTTGACGAGATTGTCGAACGCCGCCGCCAGATCCCCCGGTCTAACGTCGCGTCCTCCGAGTCCCGCCGAGCCGCACAAGATTTCGGGAATTCGCGCGGGCGTCGTGTAAGCGGGATGGCCACTGACCGCATCGGAGAAGGCCGCTTTCAGTTCGGCTGCAAGCGGGTTCGATTCCGCAAGCGGATTATCCATCCGCTCGATCACCGCGATGCGATCGCATCCCGCGAGCGCCGCCACGAGCTGTGGGCCGGGGAACGGACGGAAGCTGATCACGGTGACGACACCGCATCGCAAACCCGTCTCGCGTCGCAGATACGCCGCCGTCGCCATCGCGGTCTCCGCCATCGTACCCATCGCAACGATCGCGTATTGCGCGTCGTCCATCAGGTACGTATCGATAAGCCAGTAGGGCCGACCGGTCGCAGTGCTGAACTCCTTCATCGCGCGCGTGAGCGCGTCTCCGACGCGATCATAAAAGTAGCGCTGGGCAATCTTGCCCTTCATGTACGAGTCCTGATTCTGCACCGGACCGGATTGAATCGGATGCCCGGGGTCCATCAGGTTGAGCAGCTTGCTCGCCGGCGGACCGACGAACTCGCGCATGAATTCGGGTTCCGGCAATCGGACGCTCTCCAGTGTGTGAGTCGTGAGAAATCCATCCTGGATATTGAAGAAGGGCGTGCGCGTATCCTCGGCGACGCGTCGTGCGATCAATCCGAGGTCGGCGCTTTCCTGCGCATTGCGCGCGAACAGCATCCCCCATCCGGCGTCCGCGACCGCCATAACGTCGTCGTGCCCGGCGTGGATATTGAGCGACTGGCTGGTTAGAGCGCGCGCGCCAATGTTAAACACCGCCGGCAGGCGCTTGCCGCTGATCGTGAACAGGACCTCCTTCATCAGGATAAGGCCCTGGCCGCTGGTGAAGTTGGTGACGCGTCCGCCCGACAAAGCGAATCCTTCGGCGGCGGAGGCGGAAGAGTGCTCGGATTCGGGTTCGGTGAAGACAAGAGGTTCGCCCCAGAGATTCTGCTGGCCGTTAGCCGCTGCTTCCGCGTAGCTCACGCCCATGTTGGTCGACGGAGTGATGGGGTACACGCACGCGCCTTGTGAGACGTGCGTTTCAACCCATACGACGGCGCCGCTGCCGTCAGTGACGGAAGGAATACCGGGATAGCGGGGCTGGTCTTTATCAGCCTCCACAGGATCTGTGACAGTCATGGCCAAAATCGAACCCCTCGAGCAGTAGCGATGCAAGCTATGCAAGACGATTTATGCAAGGAACATGCACCGGCGAAAATGCTTCGAATAATCCCGCAAGGCGGTAAAGGCGGGATTTCGAATCTTTTCAAATCAAAAATCGCGCTAACAGCGCGAAACCGAAGTAAATTTACCAATCATCGGGCGCGACGTATCAGGAGCCGAGATGAAAGTGTCCGCCTCGCGGCTCAGCCACACGGCCCATTTATCAAATCCCTGGCCGGTTTTTGACGAAATTTCAAATATCTGGATTTGAGGATTGAGGGCGAGAACCCGTCTGCGCAAGGCTTCGAGATCGAAATCGGAAAACGGCAAATAATCGATCTTGTTCACCAGCAGGACATCGCTGACCGTGAACATCAAAGGATACTTCAGCGGTTTGTCGTCTCCTTCAGGCACGCTGAGTATCGTCAAGTTGCGAATCGCGCCGGTATCAAACTCGGCCGGACACACGAGATTGCCGATATTTTCGACCATGACGATATCGAGAGCGTCGAGGTCCATCGCCTCGAGGCCCTTGGTCACCATCGCGGCGTCGAGATGGCAGAATCCGCCCGTCCGCAGCTGAACGGCAGGAATACCGCGCGCAGCTATTCGTTCCGCGTCGACGGAAGATTCGATATCGGCTTCCAGCACGCCGAAGCGGAATCGATCGCCAAGCGTCTCGATAGTCTTGAGAAGAGTGGTGGTTTTTCCCGCGCCCGGCGACGACATCACGTTCAGCACGAACGTTTTCGTCTTCTGGAGATTGGCGCGCAAAGTTTGGGCGACCCGCTCGTTGTCGGCGTGAATCTCTTCCTTGATTTCGATGAGCCTGACGGGGTCGCTCATAGCACCTCCATGTTCTCGATTACGTACTCGCGACCGCTTATCAATTCCCAATCGCGTTCACCGCAATCCGGGCACTGGGGATTCTTCAATTCTTCGCGTGTGACTTCGAAGGCGCTTTCGCACGGACGGCATCGCACCTGCGCACCAACGCGCTTGATGGCGAGTTCTGCGTTTTCGGCGACGGTGCCCTTACTTAGATAGTTGAAGTAGTGCTGGATCCACTCGTCTTCGAGGTCGGACAGCGCGCCGATTCTCAGATGTATACGGACAATCCGGCTGATCTCGTGCCCGGCCGTGTGCTTGAGCACGATATCGAGTATTCGCTCTGTGATCTGAAGCTCGTGCATCGCAGGCCGGGGCGTCTATCTTGAGCTCTCGCTTAGGCCGGGATGAACTCCGCCGGTCTGATCAGCTCCAACGCCAGCGCCTCGGGTACGCACACCGGACGACACACTCCGCATCCCATGCATTTTTCCTCGTTGACCACCGCGCACGATCCGTCATCCATCATCGTTAGCGCATCGAAGAAGCATCGGTCGACGCACTTCTCGCATCCGTTGCACTTGCCCAGATCGATCTTTGCAACGAAGCGGCTGGGGTTCGCGAACTTGCCCACGCCCGTACGAATCGACGTCCAGTTGATGCAGCAATCGCTGCAGCAGTTGCAGATAACGTGACCTTGACCCTGCTTATTTTCCGCTATGTGTACGAGGCCTTCTTCCTCGCACATGTCGAGCATATCGAGCGCTTCCTTCTGGGTGAGTTTGCGGCCCGTGCCGCGCTCGATGGCGTAGTCGGCGGCCTTGTCGAGTTGCATGCATACTTCCACCGGCATCCCGCATGCGCCGTCGATCGCGCGACACGAACACTTCGTTGCCGCGATATTGCGCGCGTTCTTTACCAGGGTGGTTACGTCATCGTAGGCGAGAACCTGTGAATTGGGCTCGACGGAGGCGTTAATCGGGATTACGCGGAGCACGGGCGATTGAAAGACCCTGATCTCCTCGCCCCATTCGGTCTTCGTATACTCCTTCCAGAGATCCATCATCCCCGCAGGCGGGTTGTTCATGACGGCCGTGGAGTCGTGGAGCTGAAGAACCTGGCGCACGCGGTAGTAACGGGTTGCGTCGGGCTTCTTGTTTTTGAACAGAAGGCCTTTCTTAAAGAGCGGGTCGATCATGGATTCGACCGTGGCCACGTCGAGCCCCGTCTTGGCGCTCAATTCTTCAACCGTCGCGGGCGGGGAAGCGGCCAGCAGCAACTTGATTTCTTTATCGTTGAGAAGCTTCTCGAGAATCTTGGGCACGATCTTCGATTTTCTGCCCGCCAATTCCAGCTTCTGCGCGAGTTGCTCGTATATTGATTGCTCCTGCATACGGTCTCTCCCTGATCGAGTGTCGGCTGCGCCCCGGCGCTAGCTACGATAGCGAATTCGCCCTGTCCCGCTGCGGCGGCCTAAGAACATCCAACAGAAACAATGCTTAGAGCGTGCCAACCAGCCGAAAGATCAAGAAAAAATCAGAATGCGAAAGCAGGCTGAAAAGTTCGCGGAGCACTGAAATCGGAGCGGGGATAACCGTTTACATTTGGATGCAACTGTTTCTTTTGGAAACGGCAAACGCTTAACTCCGGCCGGATCGTGGGCATAACAAGCGACCAGGGCGCGCCCGCCAAGCAGAGCGAATTCCGAGACCGATCAGGGTAAAGTCATCGCTGGGCCATGCGCAATGAGTTCGGGATCGGCGCGCGAAATCGAAGCCGTTACCGTGATAGTATTCTTCCTGATTGACAGATCGCTTCGTTATGGCCGTTCCAGGACCGTATCGAATTCCCTTGTTTTCCACTCCTCGCTTTAGTCTGCCCCTTGTAATATGCTCACGCGGTCCGTTGGTGGTTGTAGAATCCGCGATCCGCACTACGAGCCGGGGAGCTTAACTCAACTCCACACCACTAGTAGCGGCAGCCGGGTATGGTAGGGTTTCGCCGATACCTGCCGACGTGTGCCGATTCGGCGTCAAGGTGGCGAAATTGTCTCGATTGGGAGTGGAAATGAGTCTGGGTGAGCGGGTGAGAGGAGAGAGATTCCTCGTCGAACTGATCAAGCCCTCGCATTACGATGACGAGGGCTACGTTATCCAGTGGTGGCGCGGCTTCGTCCCTTCAAATTCGCTGTCGACTATCTATGGTTTGACATGCGATTTGCGCGATCGCCGCGTCCTAGGCGCCGGCGTCGATATCGAAATCGAGGCCCACGACGAGACCAACACCAGGGTCCCCGTCCGATCGATAATCCGTCGCTTCGCACAAAACGGAAATCGGGGGCTGGTACTGATGATTGGCGTGCAGACCAATCAGTTCGCCCGCGCGGTCGATATTGCGACCGAGTTGCGCGCCGCCGGAATCAAGGTAGCGATCGGTGGATTTCACGTCAGCGGCACGATGGCGATGCTCCCTGAGTTGCAGCCGGAATTGAAGGAGGCGATCGCCCGCGGCATCACACTGTTTGCCGGCGAGGCCGAAAATCGCCTCGACGAGCTTTTCATGGCGGCTTTCGAAGATCGGCTCAAACCGGTCTACAATTTCATGAACGATCTGCCCGCGATGGAAGCGACGCCACTGCCGTTTCTTCCCACGCGCTACGTGAAGCGCTATGCGGGCGCGCTTGGATGCTTTGACGCCGGGCGGGGATGCCCGTTTAGCTGCAGCTTCTGCACGATCATCAACGTGCAGGGGCGGAAATCGCGCTATCGAACAGCAGATGACATTGAACAGATCGTGCGGGCCCATGCCGCCCAGGGCATAAAGAGCTTCTTCATCACGGACGATAACTTCGCGCGCAACAAGAATTGGGAATCGATCCTCGATCGCATCATCCAGCTCAAACGCCGCGACCGCCTGAAGATCAACATCATCATGCAGGTCGACATGTTGTCGCACCGCATTCCGAACTTTGTTGAGAAGTCGGTGGCTGCGGGATGCAAGAAAGTTTTTATCGGTCTCGAGAACATAAATCCCGAGAGCCTGAAAAAGGCGTCCAAGGGTCAGAATCGCATCACTGAATACCGCGACATGCTGCAGGCTTGGAAGCGAGCCAAAGTTCTGACTTATGCCGGTTACATTCTTGGCTTCGATTCCGATACGCCGGAGAGCATCGAGCGCGATATTCGAATTATTCAGCGCGAGCTCCCGATCGACATCCTTGAGTTCTTCATGCTGACGCCGCTGCCCGGATCGAAGGACCATCAGGATTTGTACATGCGCGGCGCGCGGTTGGAGACCGATACCAATCGCTACGATGCGGAACATGCGACGATGGACCATCCGCGCATGACCGCGGCCGAATGGGAGGACATCTATCGTCGTGCGTGGAGCCTCTACTATACGCCGGAGCATATCGAGACGCTGATCAAGCGGGCGAGGGCGGTCGGGATGCGCACGAAGCGTGTCACTTCGATGGTGTTCTATTTCTCAGCGAGCCACTTTTACGAGCATGTACACCCGCTGCAGGGCGGAATCTTTCGCCGCAAACGCCGATCCCAGCGCCGTCCGGGAATGCCGCGCGACAACGTCC
>Ga0335069_10006962_pt1 | contig 16372 bp, 14 predicted proteins | sample Lox_Sample_11_FD_206714 | JGI IMG/M metagenome (GOLD analysis project Ga0335069, IMG submission 206714) | Soil microbial communities from Loxahatchee National Wildlife Refuge, Florida, United States - Lox_Sample_1.1 | ecosystem: Environmental > Terrestrial > Soil > Wetlands | place: USA...
GATCGGAACGCTTTTCGCCCGGAGTCAGAAGACCTGCCTGTTTCTGGTTGTCAGTCCTCGCGAGATGGGACACGGACAGGACTTCGGCTTTATTCTGGCGTTCTCCCCGCGCATCCCCCCCCCCCCCACCCCCACCGATGATGCGTTTGTATAGTGGGACGCCGGTTATCCGATTCACCTGCCAAGGGTCCCAGGGACGTCGTCCCTCGCGGTGGCGCGCATGCGAAGCGCATCACCGTTTTTCTGATCTCCAGGATGCAACCTTCCGAGCATCCGTGCCACGCGAATTGGCACGAGGAGGTCTTCATGTTTTTGCGTTTTGGGACGGTTTCGTGGGTGGCAGTTGTGTGCAGCGCGGGCATTGCGCGCGTTGCGTTGGCGGATGGGACGTTTGCGGGGGCGGTAGTGGAGTATGTTCCGGGGGCGATTTCGAGTTCGGCGTTGCAGCAATCGGCGGCGGCGACGCTGGGGTTGCCGGCGTCGGTGGATGATGGGCAGACTTCGCCCTTCACACCGCCGTTTCATGCGAGCAGCATTTCGATCGTTGGGGCGGGCGGGCATTTGACGCTGCAGTTTGCGGCGCCTGTGCTGCCGGTGAGTGGGCCGGACATTGGTGTGTTTACGAACACGGGGCTGGTGTCGAAGACGGTGAACGGCGCGATCACAGCTTCGACGGCGGCGAATGGGAATGCGGCGACGTTTTCGACGGATGCGGCGATCGTTTCGGTGTCGGAGTTCAACAACGGGGATTGGGTGGCGCTGAATGGGGGGAATCCGATCGATCTGACGATGCCGTCCAACGCGTTTACCGATGCGACGATTTCGGGGAGCGGCGTGGTCACGGTGTCTGGGGGCACGATTGGGGCAAATCCGTATCAGCCGTTCACGGGGACGCTGAAGGATTTTGCGGGGCTGACGTATCCGGAGATGGTGACGTTGTTGAACGGGAGTTTTGGCGGGGCGTGGATTGACGCGTCGGGGAGCGGGTTGGCGGCGATCAATTTTATTCGGTTTGATGTGCCGACGGGGGATCGGCTGGTGCTGGATGGGGTGACGTCCGCGGCAGCGGTTCCGGAGCCGGGGACGATGAGCGTGTTTGGGATTGGTGCGGCGGGTCTGCTTTGTGGGCGGCGTCGCAATGTGCGCAAGAGCGTGAGTCCTTTTTTATGGAAGGGAGAGTTTATGAAGTCACGCGTGCTGGTTGTTGCTGGAGCGGTGTTGCTGGTTGGAGCGGCGGGACGTTCGGCGATGGCGCAGAGTTTTGTGATGAACGGGACGACGTACCAGGTGGAGGATGTGGCGGGGAGCGGTCCGGACAAGTCGTTGCTGGAACTTGATTTCGGGAGCAATGCGTTGCCACAGCCGCACTTATTCGGCTATGAGTGGGATCCGGCTGTGACGCCGGCGCCGTCGGAGCGGGACGTGCTGGTGTCGCTGCAGAACGACAACATGGGGTTGACGTTCACGGAGACGTACTTCGCGAGTTTCAGTTCGTACCTGCTGAACACGTTGTGGTACAAGCAGAATCAGCCTGCGGACGATTATCCGAACTCGTTCTGGCTGCTGTTCGACAGCGCGGATGGAAAGACGTGGACGGATGGGCAGGTGGGTTACGATCAGGCCTCGGTGGTAAACGGCGGGTTTGCGGGGTGGGCATGGCAGGCGAGCGATCCGAATTATGGGCGTGATTTCAATTTGCCGCCGTTGGATCCGAGTCATTTTCCGGCTGCGATTGGAGCGCCGGAGCCGGCGTCACTGGGGCTGGTGATTGCGGCGGCGGGGATGTTGAGTGCCCGTCGTCGCCGGCGTTGGTGAGATTTGTGGGGGCATCCCTGGGGCGGTTGTGTTGCGCCGCTCCAGGGAGCTCTGCAATTTCGGGTGATTGATGGGCAGGCGCGGGTTTACGCTGATTGAGCTGCTGGTGGTGGTGAGCATTATTGCGCTGCTCATCGCGATTCTGCTGCCGGGGCTGGCGAAGTCGCGAGGGCGGGCACGGACGACGGTGTGCGCGTCGAACCTGCATGCGCTGGGGATCGGGGTGAACCTGTACCTGGATGATTACGGCGGCAACTTCTTCCGGTATTACGTGAACACGACGGCGGCGAGTCCGCTGGGTCCTGGCCGGTTGTGGTGGTTTGGTTTTGAGCCGAACGGGCCGGGGAACACGGCGAACCGGCCGCTGGATAAGACGGCATCGCCGCTGGCACCCTACACGGCGAATCTGGACAACCGGATGCAGTGCCCGGACTTTCCATACGGTGATCCGCTTTACTTTCCGAAGTTCAATCAACACGCGGCGTCGTATGGATACAACTGGAATCTGGGGAATCCGAGCCTGGCGCTGCCGGCAAAGCGTGAGAAGTTTCTGGATCGGGCGGCGAACATCCTGGTTTTTGCGGACGCGGTGCAGTTTGATTCGACGAAGACCTTCAATGAGGGGCATTACATCACCTACACGAACCCGCTGACGCTTTCGGGGTATGGCCACTTCCGGCATCCGCAGGGAATGTCCGGCCAGGCGCAATACATCCTGCTGGATGGGCATATGGAATCAGAGCGGCTGTCGGGGCCGAGTTTCAGGACGGTGGCGGGGTCGCCGGCGGGGAATCTGACGGGGCTTGTCGGCGGGCTCTCCCTTTACGGGGATTGAGGCTCCAGTCGTCCGCCATGACTCCTCCGACTGAACCGGCTATGATCAGGGCATGGTTCCGATGGAGTGTCCTTGAATGAAGCGTTCTGAATCGGTGCGCACGCTGGCGCTTGCGGTGACGTGCCTGGCGGTGGGGATTGGGCTCGGGCGGTGGTATTGCCCCCCCCACCCGACGGTGCCGACCAATCCGCACGCGGCGGCGATGAACCAACAGCACGATTCCTATCAGTTCTTCGATACGCTGGTGGACTTGCGTTCGCAGATTCTGCACAACTACGTGGAGCCGGTGGATGACCAGAAGCTCCTGAACGGTGCGATTCACGGGATGATGGCGGAGCTGGACCCGTATTCGAATTACTTTTCGAAGGAGGAACTGGCGAATTTCGACCGGGCGGTGCATGGGCAGTTTTCGGGGATAGGGGCGGAGATTTCGCAGGACCAGGCGACGGGGAATTTTATTGTCGTCTCGCCGCTGGAGGATTCGCCGGCGCTGAAGGCGGGGGTGTTTGCGGGGGATCGGATTCTGAAGGTGAACGGGGAATCGGTGGAGTCGATGTCGCTGAAGGATCTGCTGACGAAGATCACGGGGGATCCGAATTCACAGTTGAGATTGACGGTGCTGCACGAGGGTGAGAAGACGCCGGTGGAACTGACGATCACGCGGACGGTGATTCAGATGCACTCCGTGCGCGGCGTGAAGCACGGGGCGAATGGGGATTGGGATTTTCTGATCGATCCTGATCATCGCATTGCCTATGTGCGCATTTCGAATTTCATGGAGACGACGGCGGAGGAACTGGACAATGCCCTGCTGTCGCTGATTCACGACCAGTCGCACGGCGGCTTGAGGGGGATCATAGTGGATTTGCGGTTCAATCCGGGCGGTCTGCTGCAGGCGGGGATTGATGTGTCGAATCGGTTTCTGGATTCCGGGGTGATCGTTTCGACGGGCCGACCGGACACGACCAAGCGTGATTTCGTGGCGGAGGCGACGCCGGAGCATACGTATCCGCGCATTCCACTGGTGGTGTTGATCAACAAGTATTCGGCGTCGGCGTCGGAGATTGTGGCCGGGGCGTTGAAGGATCATCAGCGGGCGGTGCTGATCGGGGAGCGGTCGTTTGGAAAGGGATCGGTGCAGACGCTGCTGACGCTGGACAACGGGAACGCGGCGCTGAAGCTGACGACGCAGTATTACTATCTGCCGTCAGGCAAGAACATCATGCGGAAGCCGGGTGCGACGACGTGGGGCGTGGAACCGGATCCGGCGTTCAATATTCCGCTGACGGATGAAGAGAACCGGCAGGTGCTGACGGACCGGGCGAATTCGGAGATCATTCGGCACGTGCCGACGAAGCCGTCGGTGGCGGGGGATAAGACCAATTCGACACCGACGGAGGCAACGACGAATGCGGCTTCCGCGACGCAACCGATCGAGGCGTCGGATCGGCAGTTGCAGCGAGGGCTGGAGATGCTGATTGCGTACCAGGCGTTCGGCGGCGATCGCGATTTCACGTCGGATGTGACGACGACGAGTCCATCGGCCAGTGCGAGCATTCCGAATTCCCCGCCGGCAAAGACGTCCCCGAGCACCGGGCCGGAACATTAAGACGAACCGCATGCTGATACTGGGCATCGAAACCACCTGTGATGAGACAAGCGCCGCCGTCGTGCAGGACGGGCGCGAGGTGCTTTCCAACGTTGTCTCGTCGCAGGTTGATCTGCATGCGAAGTTCGGGGGCGTTGTGCCGGAGGTTGCGGCGCGGGCGCATCTCGAGTCGATCAATGCGATCATACAGGAGGCGCTGGATGTTGCGGGGGTGCGGAATCCACGGGAGGAAATCGGCGCGATTGCGGTGGCGAACTGCCCGGGACTGATCGGGTGTTTGCTGGTGGGGACTGCAACGGCGAAGGGGCTGGCGTTTGGGTGGGGGAAGCCGCTGGTGGGCGTGAATCATGTGCAGGCACACCTGTATTCGGTGCTGCTGGAGGAGAGGTCAGAAGTCGGGATTCAGAAGTCAGAGGCGTTGTTTCCGGCGGTGGGGCTGGTGATGTCGGGGGGGCATTCTTCGCTCTATCAGGTGCAGGCGTTCGATCGGTTGCAACGGATTGGGCAGACGCAGGATGATGCGGTGGGAGAGGCGTTCGACAAGGTGGCGGCGATTCTGCAATTGGGATATCCCGGTGGCCCGCTGATCGACAAGCTGGCGATGCGGGGCGATCCGCTGGCGATCAAGTTTCCGCTGTCACATCTGGAGAAGGATTCGCTGAACTTTTCGTTTTCCGGGTTGAAGACGGCGGTGCTGTATCACGTGAACGGGAAGAAGGGCCGCGAGCGCGATGCGAGTTCGCTCTCGGAGCAACAGAAGGCCGATGTGGCGGCGAGTTTTCAGCACACGGCGGCGCAGATGCTCACGGTGAAACTGCGTCGCGCCGCGGCACGATTTGAGACACGATCCCTCATCATTGGCGGCGGCGTCAGCGCCAACACGGCAATTCGCAAGGCGGTTCAGGAATTGGGCCGCGAGTTGGGGCTTCCGGTCTTCATTCCTCCGATGCGCTACTGCACGGACAACGGCGCAATGATCGCGGGAATCGCATATCCGCTGTTGCAGTCGGGCAAGGTTTCGGAACTTTCGCTGGATACGATCGCAACGGTGTGACCGCCTGTGCGCGTTGTTCCGCCGGCGGTTCGCCTGGATTTTGCATGGCTTGATCCTCCAAAATCGGTCTGCACAACGCCGCCGATCTGCCAGTAGAGAAGAGCGGCTGCACGGCATTATGGGCGGTAAAACGCAATTGAGCGGAGTTACTTCCTCGACACCATGGGCAGCACGGGGGCATTCCGCTCCTTTACCTCTCGGGTGTGGGGGTTATCATGTGCCGCTGGTTTATTTCTCTGGCGGTAGAAGAAAAATGGCGAATGAAACGATTACATCGGTAAAAGGGATGAAGGCGGCGGCGCTGCATTGCGGCATCAAGGCATCGGGCAAGCCGGACGTTGCGTTGCTTGTCACGGAGGCGCCGGCGGCGGCGGCGGCGGTGTTCACGCGCAACAAGGTGGTCGGCGCCCCGGTGATCGTGGGAAGGCAACACATCAAGCACGGGACGTTGCGAGCATGCGTAACGAATTCCGGCTGCGCGAACGTCTGCACGGGAGAGCGCGGCATTCGGGACGCGCTGGAGATGTGCCGGCTGACCGCCGACGGTCTGGGCGCCGGCGACATTCGTGAAGTGCTGCCGTTCTCGACGGGGGTGATCGGTCACTTTCTTCCGATGGACAAGATTCGCACAGGCATTCCGCAGGCTGTGGCGCAGTTGTCGGATTCGGAAGAAGCGGGCCGGGCGTTTGCGCTAGGGATCATGACGACGGATCTCGCGCCGAAATCAGCGAGCACCAGCTTGACGCTGGGGGGCAAGCGGGTGACCGTTGCGGGGCACTGCAAAGGCTCCGGCATGATCGCGCCGAACATGGGCCCGCCACAGGCAACGATGCTGGCGTATGTCGCCACGGACGCGGCCGTCGACCGCCGCGCGCTGGCGAAGCTCATTCCGTCAATCGCCGACGAGACGTTCAATTGCGTCACCGTCGATCAGCACACGTCCACGTCCGACAGCTTCGTCATCATGGCGAACGGGCTGGCGGGCAACAAAAAGATCACCGGCGGCGCCGAGCTGCAGAAACTCGCAAAGGCCCTGCTGGAAGTCTCCGATTCGCTCGCCCGGCAGATCGCCCGCGATGGCGAAGGCGCCACCAAGTTCGTCACCGTCACCGTCACGGGAGCCGCCACCAAAGCAGACGCCAAGCGCGCCGCCGAGGCGATCGCCAATTCGCCACTCGTGAAAACAGCGATCCATGGCGGCGATCCGAACTGGGGGCGATTCGTCTCGGCCGCGGGCTACTCCGGCGCCAAAATGATCGCCGATAAATCGGCCTGCAAAGTGGGAAGGATCGCTGTCTTCAGGAACGGCCGGCCAACGACGATCGATCTGTCGAAGGTCGAAGCGGAAATGAAACAGAAGGAGGTCGACATCACTGTCGATCTCGGCGCCGGCGGCAAACACACCCATCGCGTGTACACGTGCGATCTCTCGCGCGAGTACATTACGATCAATGCTGATTACCACACGTGATCGGAATCCGAATTAAGCGTGCCGCGTGAGTACCGCCCCCAAGCCTATTGTGATCGTCGGTTGCACCGCCTCGGGCAAGAGCGACCTGGGGGAAGCCCTCGCCATCCGGCTGGGCGCGTCGATCATGGCGGTCGACTCCATGCAGGTGTACCGCGGCATGGATATCGGCACCGCAAAGCCGGACGCAGCCACCCGGGCCCGCATCCCCCATCTCATGATCGACGTGGCCGACGCGTGGGAATCCTACTCCGCGGCCCGATTCGTCTCGGAGGCCCGCCCGATTGTGGAATCGCCAGCCCGGCCCCGGCTGTTGCTGGTTGCGGGAACGTTCCTTTATCTGCGGGCGCTCATGGAGGGGCTCTTCGAAGGGCCGAGTGCGGACCCGGCGATTCGGGAGGAACTCACCACCCGGGCCGCTCGCGATGGGAGTTCCGCCCTGCACGAAGAGCTTGCCGGGATCGATCGAATCGCCGCGGGCCGCATCCATCACAACGATCTCCGGCGCATCGTGCGTGCTCTGGAAGTCTTTCGGCTGACTGGTACGCCCATTTCCACGCTGCAGACGCAGTGGTCGCGCGATCACCCCGCGATCGACGCCGTCTACATTGGCATCCAGTGGCCAAAGGAACAGTTGAGCCGGCGCATCAACGCGCGCGTGAAGAAGATGGTTGAGCTGGGCCTTGTGGAGGAAGTGTCTCGCCTGGCCAGGGACCCCCGCGGGTTTTCCGAGGAAGCCTCCGCGGCAGTTGGGTACAGACAACTGCTCGACCACTTCGCTCGTAGGTGTTCATTGGAGGAGGCGATCGAGCAGATCAAGATCCAGACACGCTACCTGGCCAAGATGCAGCGTACGTGGCTGAAGCGATGGCCTCCCAATGTGCACTGGCTGGAAGCCTCGGACGATCTCCAGGGAGGCGACCTGCTCGAACGGGCTCTCGACATCGTGGAGCGATCCGAAACGGCGCAATGAGAGGTGAGCGCAATGATCGATTGGCGGAAACTCTTCGTCGGAGGAATGATGGGGATGGGTTTGGTCGGATGCGCCTCGCAGCGGCAGGACAACTCCGCAGAGGCAGCTCTCGAAGCGCGCGATCCCGCGGCCCGGGCATTCAACGGCACAATCGTCAGCCTTCGCCCCATCAAGACTGAAATGCTGATAAGCAAGGACGAATACCACGGCCGCGACGCCTTTCCCAACATCATCCTCGTGAAGTGGGATGCCCAGACGAAATTCTATCTAGATGGGCAGCCTACGACCCTCGATCAATTGCGGCAGTACATGCCGGTGAAAGTGAAGGGGCACATGCGCGACGGCGAGATGTTCGCCGAAACCGCGAGTTTTTCGAGCGTGCTGCCGAAGAACGTGATCCCGGCGGCAACCGCGCGGGCACAATGATGGCGCGATTACCCGTGAGGCGAATGCCCGTTTGATTCGTGCGGCGTGGACACGACTGATGTGCGAGCCGCGTTGCGCTGCCCCCGCGCCGCCGAGATCAGCAATCCGGCATACACCAGGCCGAGCAGCAGCCAGAGCATCCAATGCGGACGCGGCGCATCGGCCGTGTTGGCCGGATCGTAATACCCGGACATCACGAGCTTCCGGTATTCGTTGGCCCATTGATAGCGGGCAAAGAGCAGATAGAGCAGATCTCCGACCGTCACCAGCGCCCAGAGGATGCAGACGCCGAAGAGATAATCCGGCCGCGGGTGCCTGCGTGCATTGCAGATCATGATCGGCACGATCGCCACGAGTGCGGCGGCTGCGACAACCGCAAAAGACTCGAGCGCGAGGACGAGAAGGGCATCAGATTGATCGGCAGGGTCCGCGTATGCAAGGAGCCAGGCGGGAATCATGATTGCGCCATCAGGACGAGGGGAGGAGCGAAGCGACAGGTGCGCTCTGACCCGGGCGCCATCCGAAATGATGCAGGACGTCCGTGAGCTGCGTGACCTTCGGAATCACGAGGTCCGGCTTGTGCCGCCGGCGTCGCAGGAAGTTGAAACGGCTTGCATTGTGGAGGGCGGGTTTCCACACGGTTCGCATCCCGGCACGTTTGGCCCCCGCAATGTCAGTCGACAGCAGGTCGCCGATAAAAATTGCGCGGTTCGCCGCAACTCCCACTTCGCTCAAGGCCATTTCAAAAATGCGCGGGTGCGGCTTGCGATAGCGGACGCTCGAAGAGTAAATGCGCACCGGGAAGAATTCCAGCAGCCCCTCTTCGCGCAGATGACGGTCAAGGCAATGCGGAGGCACGAACGTGTTGGAAACGATGGCCAGCTTCGTCCCCGCATTGCGGAGTTGTGTGAGCATGCCATTGACGCCGGAGTCCACGTGCGAAGCGTCGCCGATCGGCTGATACCACAGCCACGCAAGGTCCGCCAGTTCATCTGCTGAAATAGTGATGCCGAGAATTACGGCCGCTCGCGCAAGAATGTCCGCGTAGGAAAAGTCGCGCCGCGAGACCTTGGACCAGATCCACGCCCGTCGCAGGTACCGGTAATGAATGCGAAAGTACTGCTGGAAGCTCGGCAGATTCTCATGGCGGCAGGAAAGAAACCGGTACGTCAGTCTCGCGCCCTGGCGAAAGAGGATCTCGGCTTCGCGGCGTCCCACGCCAAAATTGATGATGGTGTCGCCGAGATCAAAAAGGACGGCGTCAATCATGCAGTTCCATTCATACTCTAGCCTTCGCAACTCTTTTCGAGTGCGTTTGGCTAAGCCTACCCCACGCGCTCAGCACAAGCAAGACGGTAGAGCAGGAGCGAAGGGCATTATTTCAGAACTGCGGAGAAGGACGCATTCTCGGGCGTCAATTCCACCGCGTCTGCGGTTTTCGCCGCAACCTGCTTTGTCTCTACCCAGAAATAAAAACCTTTGTCCGTGGTGGTGACCGCAACCACGTCATAGCTGCCCTTCGGAATCTCCGGCAGATCGACCTTCCCGCTGCTGTCGGTCACGCCCTGCTTGATGATCGACGGCGTCATGACGGGAAGAACCTGGCTCTCAAAATACTGCGGCAGCACCACGAGGTTGCGCGGACCATCCGGCGTGCACTCGCCGACGAAAAGATACTGCAGGAAATCATGCCAACTGATCGTCGTGTCCAGTGAATCGTTCTTCGGATTCTGCAGCATGCGGTGGGCCGATTCAATCTGGCCTGTGTTCGGCACGCCCGGCTTCCCCTGCGCCTGCAGCCAGATCGTACCGTTGCCGGAGTTGATGTCCTGCAGATGCTTCAAATTCTCATCATACGACGGCCCAATGAGCGGCTTGGCGACACGAATCGTGGTGTTAAGAGAGACCACGTACACCTTCACATTATCGTTATGCCCCCCCTCCATTCCCGCCACGTGTACTGTGAGCGTCGACTGCTCCGCCCGGCTCGTGCGTGGTGCATAGGCAGCGGCTGATTCGGCCCGCGTTGGCGTATCCTTCAGAATCCCCGCGAGGTCGACTTTCGCCAGTTGCTTCACCTCGACAAACTTCGGATGCTCATCCTTGTTGATCTCGAAGAGCCAGTCCTCGATCACCTTGTCCTTGTCCTTCGGGAAGTCGTCTGCAAGCTGTCCCGCGTCGTATGGCGTCAGCACCAGCGTCGTGCCCCGTTCCAGATACCCGATCGGGTAATACTGCTTGGGCTTGTCGGTCACGAGGCGAATCTGCGTCGGCGTGATGAAGAAATACGGCTTGGCCGCATCACCGCTCGCACCCATGTTCACCGAAGACTTCGGTGGATCACTCCCCTGCGAGATCTGCGCCCGGACCATGACGACGGCCTTGTCCGGATCGTTGATGTCGAACTGTTTGAGGATGTCGGGATTGCTCGACACCCAGGCGGCGGGAACGGACATCAGATCGGGCGGGAGCGCCGTGCTGGCGCCAGTTTGCACCGACTGGCGATACCCGTAGCATTCGACCAGGAAATTCGGGTGAGCGTTTGCAAAGGCCTGATCTCCGCCGAGCGCACGCCCCAGCGCGAGATTCCAGATGCCGACCGTGAAATTGTCCGGTGCCAGCCAGATGTTCGATCCGGAGGCAACTGCCGTGGGATCGCCTTCGACTCGCATCCCCGTCGAACTCCCGAACCGGTCATACCCGAGAATGTCCGTCCCCAGCGGCAGCATCTGGATACCGATGAGGGTCGAGCCAATCACCACCATCGCCGCAAGGAAGCCGAAAACAAACCCGACGGAGCGATCCAGTATCTTCGGCATTCGCACGTTCTTGATGACGGTCATGTCGGCGGCGATGCGGCAGGCCGAGAAGGCCAGGAAGAACAGCAGCAGGAACGTGATCCCCCGGGCATAATCCGGCCGCCAGCCGCTGATCACGCGCTGCAGCGGCTCAAAGAAGGCAGCCGCCAATAGCGAGGCGAACGTGGCCCCGATGAACGCCAGAAGCGCTGAAAGAGTCCCCTGGTTGCCGAGATAAGCGGCGAGCAGCAGGATCAGCAGGAGCGAGACAGGGTTTAAAATCATGAAGCACCGAGAGAGCGTTAAGGATGTCTTGCGAACGGTCCGGAATATGGACTACTTCGGCGCCGGAACGCCAGCTTTCGAGCCTCCGCCGGCAGATGGAGGCGCCAGCACGCGCGTGACTTCGTTAATCGCCGTCACTCCGCTCGCGAATTTCCGAATGCCATGTTCAACCAGCAGTATGAAGTTCTGCTTCCGCAGCAGTGCCTTGAGTTGGCTGTGATTGGCCTTCGCGGCGATCGCCTTGCGGATTTCATCGTTGACGATCATCACCTCAAAAATGCCCGTCCGACCCTTGAACCCCGAACCGCCGCAATCCGGACAGACAATCTTATGCCCCTTCGCGTCCAGAATCGGCCCAGTGTTCGCTTTGAACGATTGAAAGTTCCGCCCGATCGGCAGGTTCAGCCGCTTCAGCGTCGCTTCGTCCGGCTGATACGGAATTTTGCACGTGGGGCAGAGGATGCGCACCAGGCGCTGGGCAATGATCGCCCGCAGCGTATTAATCGCTTCCGTCTTGTCCGTGTTGAGTGCAAGCCACCGGTCCAGCGTCGTAAACGCATCCTGGGACGTCATGCCCACATACACGCGGTGCCCATTCGTGCCCGGATCCGCCGAAAACCGAGTGATCACGTCCGCGGTCGGCTGGTCCGGCACCTGCGACACCAGCATCACATTCGGATCCTTCAGAAAGATCGAGGAGAGCTGCTTCGAGAACGTCAGTTCCGTGTTGCGTGTGTCAAACGTGTTGACCGTGACCCCTTCAATCTCGGCCTGCGGATTGGTCTCCAGCGTCTGCACGGAGTTCGTGAACGCATCGTGCTGCCGGACCAGTGCGTACAGTGTCGCCGTCCGGCCACTGAGCTTCGGGCTTGAGACGATCACCGTCCCGGCCGTATCCGCCGTCAGTTTCTTAAGTTCGTTGAGCTGATCGGTCGTGAGACCAAGCCCTTCCACGCGCAGATCCCACTGCCCCTTTTCATTGGCGTGCAGCGATAGCTTCTCCCCTGCCGTGCTCCCGGACGTGCGAACCGTCCACGTAATAACGGAGCCCTCGGAATCGCGGCTCTTAAATCGCCCCACCTGCGGACGCCGCCGCTCCTCCACATTCAGCCCCCCCATCACTTTAAACGCCTGGATCGCCGACTCCGCCTCAGTACGCGCCAGCGGCGGCTGGTGATATGGAAAACCATCCGTCAGGAAGCTCAAACCATAGCTGCTTTCCGTGGGCGTGAGATCCACCTGCTCCGCTCGACGAATCAACGCCTGAATCACCAACTGGTCCGCGGTCGCAATGCCTGCGGCGAGGGGATCATCCGGCTTCGGAAGGATCATCGGGGAGTCATTGTGCCGAAGATACGTGAGCTGCGACTGCCGCGCCGATCGCCGTTCCTCCATTCGGCTGGAAGCCGAGGAAACCGAGGCGAGCGCCCCCTTAAACAAATGTCCCGCCGGCCCAAGAATCTGCACCCGCTTCCACCAGAAAATTCCCACCCCCGTTCCGGCAATCACCAGATTCAAGGGAAGCGCGATCCAGAACGATGGCATCGTGATGAACACGATGAACATCACCAGCAGAATGCCCAAATAACTGAGCTGCCACGGCAGTTCCGGAAGATCCACAAGGTGCACCTTCACATCTTCCGCCACAAACGTGCAGAATCGCGCCCACGCGATGAGCGATGCAAATGCAATCAACCAGTAAACAACATTGAAATAATCGAACATGCGGCCTTCCGTGCAGCTGGGGGGATAATCCTGACGATGATCATCGGGAATGCGGAAATCTTCAAGTCGTTTCGAGTTCGGAGTTGCAACTTCACGCGGCTCCGCGCTTCGAACTTACGACGTCTTGATCCCCTTCATCCGCATGCGAAGTTCATCCGGGTTCGGTGAAGCCGCCATCGCTTCCTTCGACGAAACAATTTCCTTGAGAACCAGCTCCGACAGCATGTCGTTGAAGTCGATCGAACCGGTTCCCTTTTCGTTCCGGATGACGGAGGTCAGCTCGTTCTCCCGCTCCTCCAGAATGTACTTCTTCACGGCGGGGGAATTCAGCATCACTTCCACGACCGGCACGCGCTTCACCTTGGGATCCAGCGCGGGCACGAGTTTCTGGAACGCAATCGCCACAAGGTTCTGCGCCAGCGCCTGCCGGATGTTCGTGTGCTGCTCCTTCGGGAACAGTTCCAGCAGACGGGTGATCGCCCCCGGTGCGCTCGAGGCGTGCAGCGTCGAGAAGACCAAATGCCCCGTTTCCGCCGCCTGCACCGCCGCCTGGAACGTCAACCTGTCTCGCATTTCGCCGATCAGGATCACGTCCGGATCCTCACGCATCATCGCGCGAATCCCATGCTCGTACGTGTCGCAATCCAGCCCGATCTCGCGCTGGTTGATAAACGCCTTTTTATCCGTGTACGAGAACTCGATCGGGTCCTCGATCGTCACGATGTGGACGTTCTTCGTGTCGTTGATCTGCTCCAGCATCGCCGCGATGCTCGTCGATTTCCCCGACCCCGTGATCCCCGCCATGATCACCAGCCCCTGCTCGCGGTCGGCAATCTTCGAGAACACCTCCGGCAACCGCAACTCCGCATAGTTCGGCACCTTTGGATTGATGCGCCGCGCCACGATGCTGCTCGTCCCGCGCTGCCGGAAAATGTTCACACGGAACCGCTCCCCGCGCCCCATCGCGTATGCAAGGTCGATCGTCCCTTGCCGGCGATACTCCGACAACTGTTCGTCGTTGAGCATCTCCGCGATCATTGTCTCGATGTCCGCCGCGGAGAGCGGGTCCGTCTTGAGGACTCGGAGTTCTCCGCCCACGCGCACCCGCGGAATCGCATCGGACTTGATGTGAATGTCCGACCCATTCACCGCCGCCAGCGTCTTGAAAAACGTGTTGATTTTGTTCTTCTTCTGGCTGCTGTCCGCGGCCAGCGGCGCCGCGTGACTTTCTTCGCCGCTATCCGGCTGTGTTTCAATTTCAGACATCGTTTCCTGACCTGCCTTTCAGACTGATAGCTTGTCGCGGGGCCACGCACTTTAACAGGTTATGCCAAATCCCGCGCACCGACAAGACGAATCTCGTTGCCAGAGCCGCCCCCCCTGTTACAGGATCAGCCCATCCAGACTCGAAAACCCCGGCATTTCAATCGTGTAAAACGGCTCCGCATACTTCCGGTTGATCGTCCCCCCGAAATACGCCCCCACGTTCTCCACATACCGCACCACCGCCCCCTGTTCCGCCCCCGTCCGCCCCGTATAAAACTGCGACTGATAGCAATTCACCGCCTCGATCTTTTTCTGCCAGAAATCCGTGACATCCATACAGAACGTCGCCGGAAAGTTAATCCGCAAATGCGTGCAGAAATAATAAATGATCCGCCGGCAATAGAAGGGCTCCCCCGGAATGCTCGACTTCGTCAGCTTCGCATCAAACCGCGCATCCTCCCCGATCCGCGTCAATGCCACGTGATCCGGATGCGCATCCTGCGGATACGGCAGAAACAAGATGTCCGGACGCAGTTGCCGATAAATCGCTGCAATCCGGTGCCGCGCCTCCACCGAATGCATCACCTCCCGATTCTTCAACCCCGCCGACACGCGCCGCACGCCCAGCACCTTCGCCGCCGCCGCCGCCTCCTTCGCCCGCAGTTCCTCCGACCCAAACGGCGTCGGCTCCCCCGTCGTCGCATCCACCAGCGTCACCTCATGCCCCCCCGCCGCCAGCAGCGCAATCGTCCCCCCCATCGCCAGCTCCTGATCATCCGGATGCGGTCCCAACACAGTCACATTCATACAAATTATCCAAAAACAATTCAGCCATCATTTAGCTGCGGCCCTCGGGCCGCGCGTTCGATTGGCCCAGATATAGACGCACTACTCTATCCTCCCTTGCACCCCGTCGCCCAAAAATCCCCCCTTCCCTTTCCCAGATCACCGCGCAAGTCGGAAGCCAGGGAACCCCCACTCACTTCCGACCACCCCGTGCCTCCGAGACAGCGACAAAAGCTCACATAAGCATAGATTTCGTTTGCCGACCCCCAATTTCCGTGATAGTGTTTTCGCCGTAGACCCCCCAGCAATCAATGGTTTGGAACGATTGGAGAGAGCCCCATGCGCGACATCACATGCCACCTGAAATCCATGCAACCCGTGCTCGCCGCCGCCCTCCTCGCCCTCTGCGGCGCAGCCCACGCCCAAAGCGTCATGACCACCACCTATGGCTTCGCCGGCGAACTCTACGGCTACGGCAAATCGCAAAACAACTCCGATTCCGGCTACATCCCCGGCGGTTACAGCTCCCACAATTCCGCCGCCACCTGGGATGACCAATCCACCACCGTCATCGACAACCTCGTCGTCACCTTCAAGCAACATTCCACCATCTCCGCAACCTCCACCGTCAACCAGGGCCAGCTCCACCTCCTCGTCGAAGCCTCCTCCAACCTCTCCCCCAGCGAATTCGATTACATCGATGACGGCGGCACCCCCATCTCCGTCCGCAGCCCGCTCATCGCCGTTGCCGGCGGATCCGCCACCGCCTCCATGCTCGATACCATCACCATCACCTCCCCAACCCTCCCCGCCGGCACCCCGGTCGACTTCCACGTCAGCACCACCCTTCACGTCAACATCACTTCCCCCGCCTACGGCAACGCCGACGCCTCCACCTCCGTCCTCTTCTACAAGCCCGGCTACTCCTATACAGACGACACCGGTAACAGCTACTTCGGATTCATCGACCGCCACTTCCTCGGCACAAACCTCAGTCAGGATGTCGAACAAACTTCCGACATCCTCCACACCTTCGTCGGCGACAGCTTCACCGTCGAACTCGATGGATCCGCCTCCGCCACCGGCGATGCCGACGCCAGCCGCCCCTCCGGCTACGCCCTCGCCGACGCCGGCAACACCGCCTTCTTCAACCTCGATCCCCTCACCCCCGGCGCCACCTACACCACCGACTCCGGCCTCAGCTACCTCAGCCCCGCGCCCGAACCCGCCTCCCTCGCCACCCTCGCGCTCGCCGCACTCCCCCTCCTCCGCCGCACCCGCCGCTAACCCCGCAAGCATTGCTCTCCCCCGAACAACCCCGCTATAATCCCC
>Ga0335069_10006963_pt1 | contig 16372 bp, 8 predicted proteins | sample Lox_Sample_11_FD_206714 | JGI IMG/M metagenome (GOLD analysis project Ga0335069, IMG submission 206714) | Soil microbial communities from Loxahatchee National Wildlife Refuge, Florida, United States - Lox_Sample_1.1 | ecosystem: Environmental > Terrestrial > Soil > Wetlands | place: USA: Florida...
ATAATCACCGAGCGCCCGCTCTCATGCGCGTATCCGGCAATCGTAGCGTCCAGTCCGCTCACGCCTTCCGTCGCATCCACCAGGAATAGCGCAATATCGGCATCCTCGAGATGTTTGCGCGACATTACGACGGAAAGCTTCTCCGCCATCAGCCGCGTCTTGCCCTTGCGCCGAATCCCCGCCGTATCAATGAAGCGAATCTTGCGCCCGTTGTATTCAATCAGCTCGTCCACCGCGTCGCGCGTCGTTCCCGGAATCGGCGAAACGATGGCACGCTCCGTGCCAGTAAGTTGATTCAGCAGAGTGGACTTGCCGACGTTGGGATGGCCGATGATGGCGACTCGAATCTCGCTGCTGGCTGTTCGCTGTTCGTCCTTCGCGACTGGCTCTTCGTCGTCCGTCGTCGGTCGTCGGTCGTCAGGGGCATCGTCATCCGTCGTTCGCAAATCGTTGTTCGCGATTCGAGATTTATTGTGCGCGAGTGATTTTCCCCGTTCTTCCTCTGCGATCTCGGCGTCCTCGGCGGTGAAATGCGCGTCAGTGTGTTCCTCTGTGTCCCCTGTGCCCTCCGTGGTCAAGTCTTTCGTCGGCAGCACCAGCAAAACCGCATCCAGCAAGTCATCCAGCCCCACACCGTGCTCAGCCGAAACCGGAAACACTTCCCGAATTCCGAGCCGATGAAACTCCCCGACCAGCGCCGCCTGCTTCTCCGTGTCCACCTTATTCACTGCGAGAAACAGGTGCTTCCCCGTCCGCAGCAACAGCCGCGCCAGTTCGCGATCCGGCCCCGCAATCTCCGAGCGCGCATCCACCACCATCACAATCGCCGCCGCTTCATCCAGCGCCACCCGCGCCTGCCGGAAAATTTCGGCCGGGATCAGCTCCTTGTCTTCCGGAACAATCCCGCCCGTATCCACCACCCGAAACTCGCGCCCGCGCCACTCCGCATCGCCATACAAGCGGTCGCGCGTGATCCCCGGTTCGTCGCCCACGATCGCCCGCCGCGATCCCGTCAGCCGATTAAACAGCGTGGATTTGCCGACGTTCGGCCGCCCACAGATCGCCACGAGGGGCAAAGCCGTCGAGTTGATTTTCTGTTGTTTCACGGAAGACTGAGAACTGACAACCGAGAACTAAGAACTGTTTATTATAGAGACTCCGTGCCTCCCTCTTCCCATCCCGCATCCACTCCGCGAGCGGCCTCGCTCTACAATTTCTTCGCCCCCGGTGGCGTCCTCGCCAAAACCCATCCCGCCTACGAGTTCCGCCGCGGCCAGCTCCAGATGGCCCAATCCGTCGAAGAGGCCCTCGAAGAAAAGCGCCACCTCATCGTCGAGGCCGGAACCGGCACCGGCAAAACGCTCGCCTACCTCATGCCCGTGATTCGCTCCGGCAAGCGCGTCATCATCTCGACAGGCACAAAGAATCTGCAGGAGCAGCTCTACTTCAAAGACGTCCCGTTCTTAGAGAACGCGTTATTCGCCCAATCTCCAACAACAAAGGGTGCCCCACTCAAGCCCTCCTTTGGCTTGAGTGGGCATGGGGACTTGAGTCGAGAAGCACCTCGCCTCTCCGTCTGCTACATGAAAGGCCGCAACAACTACCTCTGCCGCAAGAAGCTCTACGAACTTACCGACCAGCCTATCCTCAGCGGCTTCGAAGAGATCGAGCACTATCGCGCCATCGCCGCGTGGGAAAAAACCACGCACACCGGCGACCGCGCCGAACTCGCCGAACTGCCCGAAGCGAGCGCGGTCTGGCCCAAGCTCGACGCCCGCGCCGACACCTGCCTCGGCCAGAAGTGCAAGGAGTACGACCGTTGCTTCATCACCGAGATGCGCCGCCGCGCTGCCGAGAGCGACATCATCATCGTCAATCATCATCTCTTCTTCGCCGACCTCGCCATCAAACTCGAAGCCGACCACGCGCCCGATGCCGGCGTCTTGCCCGACGCTGGCGCTGTCATCTTCGACGAAGCTCACGAACTCGAAGATGTCGCCGGCAACTATTTCGGAATCTCCGTCAGCAACTCGCGCATGGAAGAACTCGCGCGCGACACCGAGCATCTGGTGCAGCGCGAAAAGCTCTACACGCCGCAAATGTCGAGCGCAATTTCTTCCCTCCGCGACCGCTCGCAGCTTTTCTTCTCGCTCCTGCCCACGCACGAAGGCCGCATGGCCTTCGACACCCGCCGCGAATTCCTCGAAGAGAACGGCGAGGAGTATCTCGCTCTCAATCAGTCGCTCACTCGTCTCTTCGGCGAATTCGAACGCCTGCCGCAAAAGCCCGACGACATCTTTTCCCTTGCCCGCCGCACGCAGCAATTGCAGGTACAACTTGGATTTGTAATGGAAAACGAAGACCCGAACACAGTCTTCTGGATCGAGCGTCGCGGCTTTCGCGGAGGCACCGGCAACGCTCGCCGAAAATCTGCTGACGACAAAATCAGCGCGGGCCGCACCCACGTCTACCTCCAGGCCACTCCCATCGAAGTCGGCCCCATCCTCCGCGAGTGCCTCTGGTCGAAGCTCGAGACCGCCGTCCTCACCTCCGCCACACTCGCCGTCGGCGGAGGCTTCGACTACATCCGCCAGCGGCTCGGACTCGACCACGCCCACGAACTCGTCGTCCCCTCGCACTTCGACTACGAGAGCCAGGCCATTCTCTACGTGCCTCCCGACCTCCCCGACCCGCGCACGCCGCAGTTCGCCGCAGAAGCCACGGACGTCATCCGCCGTCTGCTCGAAATCACACGTGGCCGCGCCTTCGTCCTCTTCACCAGCTACGCGCAGATGAACGACATCTACGATCGCCTGCTCGGCTTCCTCGAGTTCCCCATACTCAAGCAGGGGGACGCGCCGAAGTCCGCGCTGCTCGAAGACTTCCGCATCACACCCAACGCTGTGTTATTCGGGACATCATCATTCTGGCAGGGAGTCGACGTGCAAGGCGAGCAGTTGAGTTGCGTGATCATCGACCGCCTGCCATTCGCCGTACCAAGCGATCCCGTCGTCGCAGCGCGCGTCAAAGCCATCGATCACGCAGGCGGCAACGCCTTCAGCGACTATCAGGTTCCGAGCGCGGTCATCACGCTGAAACAAGGCTTCGGCCGCCTCATCCGCTCTCTCCACGACCGTGGCCTCCTCGCACTTCTCGACAATCGAATTCTGAAAAAATCCTATGGCCGCGTCTTCGTCGAGAGCCTGCCTCGATACACAAGAACGACCGATCTGCGCAAAGTGGAAGAATTCTTCGGCGCGCACTCGTGACCTAAGAGCTGCCGTGGAAGAGCGGCGGCTTTAGCGCCGCGTTCGCCCGCGCGCCAGAGCGCGGCTTTAGCCGCTGAGGGTTTGATCTCGTTACCTCACTCCCGCCCTCAATCACGCACTTCGCCTTCGCACTCGGCACGGCCTTCGTAGTCTCGAATCCCGCAGCTCCCAGTGACCACGGTAACCTTCCATCTCCCGCAAAGCGATGCTGCAATGAACGGAGCATCCGCGCGGAGGCCTTGCTCTCCATGAACACAACTATTTTTGTGGCACTCGTCATCTCCTGGGTCATCCTTGTTGTTTTCCGAAAAGTGATTCTGCGCTCCATGCTCGGCCAGGCGGCACTGAAGCAAGTCGGCAAACGCGCGCTGGCTCGCGTGCCCACGACGGTGTCGCTCCTTAAGACCGATTCGCCCGTGTGGACTCACGCCGCGGAAGTCGAGGCCCAGGCCGCACCGCTCCGCAAGGAACATTTCACGGACCTTGGCGCCTACACAGTGAGCTCCATGCCCGGCATCGTCATCCGCATGATGGCGCATCCGGAAACCAACGTCGCCGCCCACGTCTACGATCATCCGCAATCCGGCACCTGGATTGAGTTTGCTACGCGCTACACCGATGGCAGCAGCCATACTTTATCAACCCTGCCTCCTACGGGAATGAATCATCCCGATTGGGTACGAAAAATTCAGGCGGACAAGAGCACACCCACCGATCAGCTCTATCGCCAATTTCTCACGCAGCGCGAGTGGCACGGCATCAAGACGGTCGCACCTTCCGACGTGGTTCGCGAGTTCGAAGAGAACTACGCCAGGATGATGGCGTGGCGGCAACAATCGGGCATCAGCACTCAGGAAGTCGCGCACGTTGCCACAAAGTGGATGGCGAAAAAGAATGCTGCCGGCGCCACACAGTAGTTAGAAAATCGTGGAATCTGAAACCTTGTCATCCTGAGCGACGTGAGGTGAGCGCAGCGAGCCGAACGAAGTCGAAGGACCCCTACCTCACCACTTTCTTCGGTGATGTTCTGCAGCGGGGATTTAGTCTATCTTGTCTCAGCCCCTGCCCTGAGTATTACCCCAGTCACTTCCCGATTATCCTCAAGCTCGTCTATTGTTTACTATAGAGATATAGTCCTTCCCCTTGCTGTCAGGGAGTTAAGAGTGCTGACGGCAAATGCGCGTTCCCGTATGTTGTTGGCTCGCATCTAAGATTCCGCCCGCGCGAGCGAAACGGCTGGTTCGCGCCAAGCGAGCGTGAGTGCTGGATAAAGACAACGAGCAACCGAAACCCGACGCTGAGCCGGACCTGCTGACCCGGCCGATCCGCGACCTTGGACTCAAGCTCGAGGGATCGCCCGTGGAACGGCATGTTCAGCAGCTTTATCGCGAGATGGAAGCCAAAGGGCTCGGCAAGTTTCATCCGGCGTGCTACCTCACCGATGAATGGGGTTGTCCGTCTGGCGAGCCGATTATCGGAATTCCGTTTTACCTGGCCAATGCCGAACTCTCGCAACTCGAAAAGCAGGCCAACGATCTCGAGGACGCGCGCGAAATCATGATGTATCTGCGCCACGAAGCCGGGCACGCGTTCGTCTACGCGTACAAGCTCCACAACAAGCCGGAGTGGAAACAGATGTTCGGCTCCTTTCGTCGTCCGTATCGTGACAACTACCGTCCGTCGCCGTTCTCGCGCGATTATGTTCGCCACTTGCCCGGGTGGTATGCACAAAAACATCCGGACGAAGATTTCGCCGAAACGTTTGCTGTGTGGCTCACTCCGCGTTCCAACTGGCGCAAACGCTATCGCGGCTGGCCCGCGATGCAAAAGCTCCGCTATCTCGATCGCCTCGTTCGCAAGCTGGGCAAAACCGACCCTCTGCGCCGCCGTGGCATTACCGACATCACTGTCGACGAGATGGAGACGACCGTCGGCGACTTTTTCCATCGCAATGGTCACGAGAACGGGCGCGAAGAAGTCCCGGTCACGGAACTCACGCCCGACGCCGATTTGCGCGATCTGTTTCCGGTTTCCAAGCGCAAGAAGTCCGCGCAGGCGGCCAGCGAGTTCCTACACCAGCATCGCAAAGCCCTGATCGACAAGGTCGCGCAGTGGACCGGCGCGCAGCGCCCGCTGATCAAGGCCTTGATTGACAACATCTCCAAGCGCGCCGGTGAACTCGACCTCCGCGCGGACAAAACGCGCAGCGCCGAGCATCTCGCCGAAGTCACGGCTTATGCCACCGCGCTCGCGATGACGTACGTAACGAAAGGAAAGTTTATTCAGCCATGAAAGTCGGCTCTAGGCTTTCGGCTCTAGGCTCTCGGGAATCTTGTCGCGCGGATAGCGCAGTGAGTTCCGAATGCCGAGCGCCGAATGCCGAAAGCCGTTCCTGGGAGCCCTCATGATCGGAGCAAAGATGAAAATCGCGCTGCTCTACGACGTATGGAACGAAGATCCCGTCGCCGCCGCGGTTAAAGAAGAAGCGGCCAACGGCAACGGACGCAAACCGCACAAGATCGTCAAGAAAGCCAAGAAGGCCAAGACCGACCGCGAAGAAATTTTCGAAGCCCTGCAGAAGCTTGGCCACGAGCCTTCCTACTTCGAACTCGACGGCCGCCCGCAGTCGCTCCATTCGCTCGCCAAGTGCGATGCCGACCTCATCTTCAATCTCACCGAGTCCTTCGACGGCGACGACACCAAGGAAATGAACGTCGTTGCTTACATCGACCTGCTCGGCCTCCGCTTCACCGGCGCCGGTCCGCATTCCATTTTCATGTCGCAGGATAAGGCCGTAGCGAAAAAGATTTTCGCCTTTCACGGCATCAAAACTCCGTTCTTCGCTACGTCCTATCGCGGACGCATCGAGCACGCTCACGACATCGAGTTTCCGCTCATCGTGAAGCCCGCCTGGGAAGACGGTTCCATCGGCATCGATGCCGGTGCCGTCGTCAAGAACGTAAAAGAGATGATGGAGCGCGTCGAGTACATCCAGGACGAATTCGATTCACCCGCGCTGATCGAAGAGTACATCGAAGGCCGCGAGATTTACGCCGCCATCCTGGGCAACTACGAGCGCGCACAATCTCTGCCGCTCGTCGAGCTTGATCTCTCGCGCCTGCCCGAAGGTACGCCAAAAATCGCCAGCTACGACGTGAAGTTTGAGAAGAACACCGAAGCCTACAAGCTGACAAAGTCAGCCATCGCCGAAGATCTCGACGAAAAGACCATCAAGAAACTGCAGGACACCGCCCTGGCCGCCTATCGCGCCCTCAAACTCCGCGACTACGGCCGCATCGACATGCGCCTCGCCCCGAATGGCGACGTGTATGTCATTGAGGCCAATCCCAACCCCTGGCTCGCCAGCCGCCAGGAATTCGCCATGGCCGCCCGCGCCTCCGGTCTTTCCTATACAGAAACCATCGGCACCATCGTCGACCTGGCCATGAGTCGCTACCTCAACGCCACCATGGCCGCCGCGGCAGCGTCGATGCACTAGCATCGTGATGAAATGAACTTGACCCATGTCATCCTGAGCGGAGCGCGGTGAAAGAAGCGAGCCGCGCGGAGTCGAAGGACCCCTACTCCCTTGCAATCGCCAGCGCTATGTCAGGAGGTTCTCTCCCCGATAACGAATCCACTGCAACCCTTCACTAAGCGGCCGCATGAGGTGGAAGAGGGCCCTTCAGGGCCGCGTATGCCGTTTGTTGAAAAGCATTGCGTTTGGGCGGCGCAGCGCTTCAACGCTGCAATTTAGCCTCGCCTCTAATCGACGGCTTTAGCCGCTGAGGGATCCGCTCTACCGCCTCGCCCCCGCGGGCTGCAATTTCTCAAACGCTTCCTCCGCCCGCTCCAGCGCGTCCTGCACGTTGTCGCAGATGTTTTCCTTGCCGATCAACTCCGCAAGCTCCGATTCCTCAATCAACCGCAGGGGCTGTTCCCGCGCCCCGCACAAGATCAGCGCCCGCCCGCTCTTCTTCAGATTCCGCGCCATCTCCTCCATCGCAAACAGCCCCGTCGCATCGAGCGCCGTCATGTTCCGCAGCCGCAAAATCACCACCGGCGGCAGCTTGTGCATGCGCTCCGTCACCACGTCGATCTTGTCCGTCGCTCCAAACAAAAACGGCCCATGAATTCTGAAGATCGTCGCGTAGTACGGAATGTCCTTGTCCTGCAGAATGTGCACGCGCCCATCCTCTATATAGTCATCCGTGACCTGCGAAACCGTCGTCGTCTCCGCCACGCGGCTAATAAAGAGGAGTGCCGCCAGAATCATCCCCGCCTGCACCGCCACCGTCAGATCGGCAAACACAGTCAGCGCCAACGTTACCAGCCACACGCTTATGTCGGTCTTCGTCAGCTTCAGCAGCGACGGAATCTCCCGCCACTCGCCCATGTTGTACGCCACGACCATCAGTATCCCCGCCAGCACCGCCATCGGCACAAAGCTCACCCAATGCGACGCAAACAACACGACCGCCACCAGCGTCACCGCATGCACGATCCCCGCGATTGGCGACTGCGCACCCGACCGGATATTCGTCGCCGTCCTCGCAATCGCACCCGTCGCGGGCAGTCCGCCGAACATCGGCGAGATCACATTCGCCACGCCCTGCGCCACCAGCTCCACATTCGGATTGTGCCGGTCGTTCGACATCCGATCCGACACCACCGCCGACATGAGCGACTCAATCGCGCCCAGCATCGCCACCGTCAGCGCCGGCCCCAGCAGGCTGTGAATCAGGTCGGAATGGAATGCCGGAATCTCGAAATGCGGTAGCCCGCTGGGAATTCCACCGAAGCGGCTGGCAATCGTCTCGACCGGCAGCTTGAAGATCGTCACGACGATCGTGCCCGCCACCATCGCCACAATCGCGCCGGGAATTCGCGCCGAGATGCCACGGCAAATCACGATGATCGCCACCGTTCCCGCCGCCAGCAGTGCTGCCTCAATCGACATGGTATGAAAATTCAGCGCCAGCGCTTCCATGCGCTGCAGGAAAACTCCCGGAACCTTTTCCAGCTTGAGCCCGAAAAAGTCCTTCACCTGCGTGCTGGCAATCAAGATTGCAATCCCGTTCGTGAATCCAATCACAATCGGCCGCGGGATGTACTTCACCGCAGAGCCCGCGCCCGTCAGGCCCATGATCATCAGGATCACGCCCGCCATCATCGTGCAGATGAAAAGCCCGCTCACCCCGTGCACCGCGATGATCCCGGCGACCACCACCACAAACGCGCCCGTCGGCCCGCCAATCTGCGTCTTCGATCCACCCAGCGCCGAGATGACAAAGCCGGTCACGATCGCGCAGTAAATTCCCGCCTGCGGCGACAACCCCGACGCGATCGCAAACGCCATTGCCAGCGGCAACGCCACCAGCCCAACCGTGATTCCGGCCAAAACATCGTGCGAAAACTTGTTTAGGGAATAACCACGAAGGCAAAGCACGGATTTCGGCAGCCACTCGTCCAACCGCGAGGCGCCTGAGGAGAAAGAACGGTCCAGCATATTAACAATTATCGCAGCGACTCAGTCGATTAGGCAGTAGAGCGAATGCACGTAGGTACTAACACTGAAACCATCAAGCCTTTACGATTCGCCCCAAAAGCAAAAAAACCGCCGATTTCTCGGCGGCCCATTTCGTTTCACTCGGCGCAGTCTCCCGCGCCGCTTCTGTCTAGAACAGATTCCACAGATACTGGTTGTATACGTCGTGATGGTACTGCACCTCCGGCGCCTTCACGAACGTCCCCAGCAGTCGCGGACATCGGTCCGCCGATCCCTGCTTCAAATCGGCATACCGCCCCTTCACGTCTTTGCCCATCAGCTCATCCGTCCAACTTGCCTTGCGGAAGTTTTCAATTGCCGTATAAATGTTGTCCGGCAGATACCGTTCCGCCTGCCGCAGGTTCTTGATCTTCGCCGTCGTGCCCTGCAAGCCCGTCTTGAAGATCGACAGCATCACCAGATACGGATTCGCATCCGGCGCCACCGACCTTACCTCGACGCGCATACTCCGCTCGTTGCCGATCGGAATCCGGATCATCGACCCGCGATCCACCGGCGACGCCTTGATCTGGTTCGGCGCCTCAAAGTGTGGATCCAGCCGCCGGTATGCGTTCACGCTCGGGTTCAGCAGCAGGCAAATATCGTTCCCGTGCGTCAGAATCCTGTCCAGGAACTCATATCCGAGCTTGCTCAGTTTCTCTTCGCCCTTCGCGTCCCAGAACAGATTCTTCCCGTTCTTGCTGATGGAAACGTTCGTGTGCATGCCGCTGCCGTTCACGCCCACCACCGGCTTCGGCAGGAAGCTCGCCGTCAAGCCCATGTTCCGCGCCACTTGCCGGCAAATCAGCTTGTAAAGCTGAATATGATCTGCCGCCGCCACCACTTCGGCATAGCTGTAGTTGATCTCGAACTGCGAAGGCGCAACTTCCGGGTGATCCTTTTCGTTCTGAAAACCCATCGACCGCTGCACTTCCGCCGTCGTATCGATGAACGTGCGCAGCGGATCGCCGGGCAGCGAATGATAGTACCCGCCCGTATTCACATACTCGAACTTCCCCGTCTCGTGATATGTGCGCTCCGCGTCCGATCCCTTGAACAGGAAGCCTTCGATTTCATTCGCCGCGTTCAGCGTGTACGCGTTCTTTTTGAACTGTTCCGCCGCGAACGTCTTCAGCACGCCGCGCATGTCGGCGTTATACGGCCCGCCGTCCTTGTCAATCACTTCGCCGAACACCAGCACCTTGCCCGGCCCAAACACATCCGCCGGCGCCCAGTAGAACGCCGCCCAGTCGATCCCCAAACGCAGATCGCTTTCCCGCTGCGCCGTGAACCCGCGAATTGACGATCCATCGAACGTCAGGTTGTCATAGCTCTTCAGCAGAAACTTCTTGTCGTAGTCCAGCATGTGCAACCGGCCTTCCAGATCGCTGAACAGCACGGTTACAGCCTTGATGCGCCCTTCGTCTGCCAGGTACTGCAACCGCTCCTTCTCAATCTTGTCCGCGGACACACGTTCCATCCGCTGCTTCTTCGCCTTCAGATTCATCTCTTCCAGTTCGTCGTACGGGATCGCAAGAAAGTTGCGCAGTTCTGTTGACATGCCTCTCCTTAGTGCGCAGAAAAGTGCGCAGAAAAATTTGCTCGAGCCTTCCGTTCCTGGGAAATCAGGTTTCGACTGACAGCTTTCACCCGTGTGGGGCAGGAACGATATAGGCTATCGCGACAGACCGGAAGTGACAAATAGAATTCGGTTATGGCAGGGATTAAGCAGTCTTATTGTGGAAATCGATCTTTCAGGAGCGCACCCATGTCATCCTGAGCGGAGCTGCGTCTTCGCGCGCCAAGCGCGAAGTCGCGCGGAGTCGAAGGACCCCTACCTCTTCTCCGCCCAGTGGGCCTGCCCCTGGCGTGAGTGCTCTCTGGCGCCCTCTTTAATTAAGGAGAGAGAGACGCGCTGCTGCCTTCGCAAGAACACATGCGGTTACTTTGGTACTGGGACCGTCGCGGCCAGATTGTTCTCGACACGAAAAATCAATCAAATACGCTGCCCGCCGGGCCATTTCAACCGCCTGGCGTGGTCCTACTCCTTCCGTACCCTCGCACTTCCCGCGCTGCGCAACTACTCTGGCGCGTGAGGGTTTCTACTCACATGAACAACAAATTCTGCGGTTCGCTCCTTACCCTGGCAGTCGGTGGCTTGATGCTCGTTGGTTCCGCCTCTGCTCAAACCTCAACCTCTGGCGCTGGCCCTGGCGTTGTCGATCCCGGCCATCCGCGCGTAAATCAGGTCAATCGCCGCCAAGGCCGTCAGCAGAAGCGCATTGCGAGTGGTGTTGCCAACGGCTCTCTGAGTCCGAAAGAAACCGCCCACCTCGAAAAGCGCGAGGCCAGTGTCGAGAACCGCGAACAAAAAGACATGGCGAAGCACAATGGCCATCTCACCAAGGCTGAGCAGCGCGGCATCAATCGCCAGCAAAACCGCATCAGCCGCTCCATCTACCGAAACAAGCACAACAACAAGTAACCGGGAAGAGCCACACAGGACTGAAGGGTGGGAAAAAGCCGCGGCACGTGCGCCGCGGCTTTTCTTGTTTGGAGGTGCTTTAGAGATAGGTTCCGCCAAGGACATCGCTTCGAGGCCGCTCCAAAACTCTCGAATTCGGCACGACCGGGAAGGGCACGAGTTCACTCGTGCCGGCATGTCGGGAACAAATGACAGCGGCTTCTAGCCGCTGGGGGAATTCTTGCTGGCGAAAAATCTTTTCAGGGTCCTTGAAACAAGCTAAAGAACCCTCGGCCGATTTTCGAGTCGCACGAACATCCACACCATGCCACTCACTCCGGGTACGGCCCCGTCCCGCAATTCGCCCCTTGCGGGCACGTATACTTCGTTGCCGAAAATGCGTTCTCAATCGCCGTGACATCCGCTCCATTCGCGGCGTACTGCCCCGTCACCCGCACCTGTGACAGCGTGAAATTGTTCGACCACGGCGCTGCCATCAGCGGACAATTATTTGGGTCGCCGGCGTACGCACAACTTCCTGTCGGGAACGTCGGCGACCAGCCCAGCGCCGTCACATCCGCCGGACAGCCGTCCAACGTGCACTGCGTTGCCGACGGCGGATACGGCAACCAAGGCGTCGCGCTCCTGTTCCCAATGAAAATCTGATCGTGAAACTCCAGCGCGTTCCGGTCCCAGCAGCCAAACACGTCATCCCCAGATGTCGCCACGTCCCCGCATGTGAAATAGGTGTTCGTCCCCGTCGGCATAAACCACACGTTGTTGATGAACTTGTTCTTGTGCGTCTGCGAGTTGTAGCCCGGTGCGCCGATCGACATGATCTTCTGCGCCACGATCGTCATGTTCTGAAAACTTACCGACTGCGGAAATCCCTGGCCGTTCGACACCGCGCATGTCGTTCCCGAGTTGTCGGGATCGTGACCGGCGTCCGCGCTCGCGTAATACACATCCATCCCCGTCGGATTCGTTCCCGCCAGTGCCGCATTGAATGCATTCGATCCCGCAAGATACCCTCCCGGATTCGCTCCGCCCGAGCATCCAGACACGTACACCCCATCCCCAACCGCAATATCGGTCACCTTGTAGGCCATCGTGTCGGCAAGGGCCGTCAACCCCAGCGCATTGCACGCCGAAGTCGAATTGCACAGCGTTCCATCCGCGCCAGAATTCGCGTACGTGAAAGTGTCCGAAAATGTGCCGTCGCTGCGAATACACGGCTGCGGCTGGCTCGAAAACGACGATCCCGGCGTCACCGCGTTCCCATAGGCATCCGTGGTGCAGAGCGTTGTCACATTCGATTGCGCGGCAGACGAAATCGAAAATGTCCCCTCATACCCGCTATTCCCCGCGGTCGTTCCGATCGTCACCGTGCCGCCCACCGGAAAGTCATGCCGCCTCGTGGTCACAACCGTCGCAAAGTTCCCTGTCCGGCTAACCGATGACACCACGAACGAGTTGTCCACGATCCCAATAACATTGGCATCGTAATTGGCAATCTTGATCGGCTGCGCTACCGCATGCGCAATTCCACCGCTGCGCGACATCGTCGCCAGATAGCTCTGCCCCTTGGAGTTCCACTGCGCTATATCCGGTCCTGGTGAACCCCACTGCCCCATATCTCCGATATTCGTCATAGCGCAATTAATAAAGTCAACGCCCGTCAACCCAGTGGAAACGCCTCCCCCATCGCCGGCCGCCGACAACGACCGCGCTGAAATTTCCAGCACCTGCGCCGTATTTCTTATCCAGCAGTTTTCCACCCGCAGATTGGACACGTTGCTCAAGGGCAGACCCGTATTCGGGTCATATATTCCGCACGTTGCGCCGCCGCTGCACGCCCGTGGCGATAGCACCATGGCATAGCCGCTCTGTCCGTCCGCCCAGCTGCCATCGATCACGTCGCCCCACAACAGAATCCGATCGTCAAACTTGAACTCAACGTTGTTCTTCATTGCCCAATTGAACGAGCATGTGTCATGGGCAGAGTTTCCATCCAGCGGGCCGCAGCCGAACGGTGGTTTCGGGCTCTTCCCCGCCGCGCTCGATAAGAAGCGCCAATCCAGGTTTCGCCCGATGAAGTTGGGTCCGATTTCCACGTCGGCGGCCGGTCCTCCCGCCGAGTCGGCCGTGCTGCCACCTTGAAAAACTCCACCCGATCCGGCTTCAATCCAGTTCGCCGAAATCCTGATCGGCCCATGCGTGCTGCCGCCCGAAACCGCGTGCGATTCGCTTCCAAACCAGTGAATTTTATTCACCTGGCTGAACATCAGCGCTACGTTGTCGCCTTGCAGCTGTACCGCGCGCAAGTCGTCGCCGCATCCATTCTCATATCCGGTTCGCGGGTTCACCAGCGTGTACCAATACTTCCCATCTCCCGGAGCTGCACCGAGCGTGAATGTGGAATTGCTTGCCGTTGGGTCGTGCGACGCGATGCCATAGGCCGTCCCCGTGTACGCGGCGGGCGGACTCGCCTGTCCCGTATACGCCGTCAAGAACAACCCATTGTGGCCGCTTGTCGTCACCGCCGGCCATCCGTAAATCGCCCCGTCCGCCGCTCCGTTATCCGGTCCCGCAAAATCGGCCCCAAACCAGTCCGATTTCGTATACGTCACCGCATCAATCGTCAACGCCGTACCCGAAACATCCGCCGTGCCCGACTTCGTCCACATCGTGCACGCGCCATACTGATCCACCGCCGGATTCCCCGAACCCGCGCCCGGTTGCCCCGCATCTCCCGGATCCCAGCCATGAATCCAGCTGTGATCGAGAATGAAATGATCACCCTGAACCGAAACGCCAATGGACACGTTCTGCCCGGAGATGCCGACCGACGTCGACTGCGCGCTCCCCGGCGCCGGATATAAGTTCATATCCGAAATTCGGATATAAGAAGGACCGATCGGCACCGACATCGCCTTGTTCCCATTCATCGGGTCCGAGTCAATGACAAAGTTCCACATCTTCGCCGAACTGTTGTAGGCCGACCCCGGCGTCGCATCGCAATTTGGATTGCGCTTCGCTCCTCCATAGCCCGGAATTCCTTGCCCCAGCGAACATACCGTTGCGTTGTCGGAGTTGTGCGTGTCGCTCTGGATCACCAGGCATTTCGTCACCGCCCCCGAACTCGGCCACGTCACCAGCGTTCCGTTGATGTAGGTTGACCCATGGATCGTCGTCCCGTGCGCAATCTTCAGCAGCCACCATTGATTTGCCGCCACCTGATCCGTCTTCGCCTGCATCAGCGCCGCAAACGTCGCCGCATAGTCTCCGGGCATCGTCTTAATGGCGTCGAACGTTCCGCCCGGCGGTGAACAAAACCCCGTCCCGGTCGTCAACCCGCTATTCACCCAGTTCACCGGAAACGCCGCCCACCCCGACCCCTCGTTTTCTTCTTCGTAACTCGCCATCGCGCCGGAATAGAGTCCTGCACCTGAAGTCCTGGTCTGCGCCACTGCCGCCGCCGCCAACGCCAACACTAGAAAAAATCGCTTCATCACGAAATTCACCGCCGAAATTGGAACTGCTTCAAGCTTCTGTTCTTTTCCCTGTCATCCTGAGCGGAGTAAGGCGAGCGAAGCGAACCGAACGGAGTCGAAGGACCCCTACTTCAACCACGCACCTCGTCAAGAGACTCACAAACTCTGAACGGAGTCGAGAGCCTGCGCCGAACGAAACCGAGGCGCCGACCAACGCCTTTCCTGACAGCTGATGGCTGACGGCTGACAGCCAACCGCCTACCGCTATAATGTTTCTTTGCTCCTGGCTCGTTGCTCCGCGCGGGGTCTCGCGGGCCGTCCCACTGAGAACCGGGAACTGAGAAAGGGAACTATGCCGACTGATGTAGTCATGCCCCAGATGGGCGAATCAATCTTCGAGGGCACCATCACCAAGTGGCTAAAAAAGCCCGGCGATAAGGTCCAGCGCGACGAACCCCTCTTCGAGATCTCCACCGACAAAGTCGACGCAGAAATCCCCGCCCCCGCCTCCGGCGTGCTCCAGGAAATCAAGGTCTCCGAGGGCAACACGGTCCAGGTGAATACGGTCGTCGGCGTAATCGGCGAAGGCAACGGAGCCTCCTCCCCAGCACCTGCCAAAGCCGCTGCTCCAGCTCCCAGTGTGGCGCGGGCGCCCTCGCCCGCGACTCCATCGGCTCCTCCTCCGGCTCCCACTCCTCACGCCGCCGAAGAAGACGAGGAATCCGACGTCCGCTCCTCACCCTTGGTTCGCAAACTCGCCCGCGAGCACAACGTCGACCTAGCTCAAGTTAAAGGCACCGGCGCCGGCGGCCGCGTCACCAAGCAAGACGTTCTCGACTTTGTAGAGGGACGCTCGTCCTCGCCCGTTCAGCCCCCGAGTGTGGGGACGGGCATTCCTGCCCGTCCGGCCCAGCCCGCTCCCGCCGTCATCCCCGGCGACTTAGTCCCCATGTCGCAAATGCGCAAGATCATCGCCCAGCGCATGATCGAATCCCGCCGCACCAGCGCTCACGTCCACTGCATGTTCGAAGTGGACATGACCCGCATCGTCAATCTGCGCAACAAACTCAAGAACAGCTTCGAACAGCGCAATGGCGCCAAGCTCACCTTCATGCCGTTCTTCGTCCGCGCCGCCATCATCGCGCTGCAGCAGTATCCGATCGTCAACGCCTCGCTCGAAGGCGACAACGTCCGCTACCACAAGCACGTCAACGCCGGCATCGCCGTTGCTCTCGATTGGGGCTTAATCGTCCCCGTCCTCAAATCCGCCGACGAGCTCAACTTTCTCGGCCTGCAGCGCGGCATCACCGACTTAGGCGAGCGCGCCCGCAACAAGAAACTCATGCCCACCGACGTCGAAGGCGCAACCTTCACCATCACCAACCCCGGCCAGTTCGGCGCGGTCTTCGGCCTGCCGATCATCAACCAGCCCAACGTAGCCATCATGGGCGTAGGCGGAATCACCAAGCAACCGCTCGTCGTCACCGACAAAGACGGCGCCGACTCCATCGCCATCCGCTCCGTAGTCCACTTGACGCTAGGCTACGACCACCGCATCATCGACGGCGCCCTAGCTGACCAGTTCATGGTCGTAGTC
>Ga0335069_10006964_pt1 | contig 16371 bp, 31 predicted proteins | sample Lox_Sample_11_FD_206714 | JGI IMG/M metagenome (GOLD analysis project Ga0335069, IMG submission 206714) | Soil microbial communities from Loxahatchee National Wildlife Refuge, Florida, United States - Lox_Sample_1.1 | ecosystem: Environmental > Terrestrial > Soil > Wetlands | place: USA...
CGAGTGACTCAATTTCTCAAGGACGCTGGTGCTTTCAAGGCCCTTGTCGATTACATGATGGAGGCAATCCATCTTTCTTTTGCCCTCGCAGCCCTCAGTGCATTTGCTCTCTTGATAGACCCCAAGGCTCACCGCTCGTGGTATCCACTGGGTTTTGCGGCGTGGCTGTTCGTCCTGAGTTATGCAGGCTTGGCTTATTACCGGGTCGTCAGCATCTTCGCTGCGATCCTCCGATCACCTGACTAACGCATCCCGAAAGGGACTGGACTAGACGCCAGCCCGTCGGTTATGGTCAGACATCCAATCACTTGCTCTGGTGATTGCTGCGTCTCCCATCTATTGAACCTGTACACGCTCGGCTATCAGGGAGTGGAACTAGACGTGTACGTCGAGAGGTTGAAATCTGCGGGCGTCGGCGTGGTCGCGGACGTTCGTGAAACACCGTGGAGCCACAAACGCGGCTTCTGCAAGAGCATTCTGAGTTCCGAATTGTCGAAGGCGGGGATTGAGTACGTTCACGTCAAGTCAGCAGGCAACCCAAAAGAGAACCGCCGCACGGCTCCTGACTTAGCCGAGTGCTTGAGGCGATACAAAACCTATCTGGAGAAGAATCCCGCAGGAGTCAGCGACCTTCTCGAAGTCGTCCGCAAGGCTGCATCACACAAACGAACCGTCTGCCTTACCTGCTTCGAGAAGGATGTCAGTGATTGCCATCGTTCGATTCTGGTAGATGCGATGAGTCGCCAGATCAAGATACGTCCAGTCCACCTTTAAGATCATCGGAACAATAAGTCTGGCACTCGCTTCGGATACCACATTCCGACGATCATGAAACTCGTGGGATAGAGGAACAGATTTCCGAGAAAGAATTTCAGACCGTAGGCGTCCAGCCTGCACAACTCCTGCACTCGCCCCAACGCTTTTGCGTCACCATCTCTGCGTTGAAGTTCGCACAGTCCCCAATCCAAAACCTGCATTCGGTGTCCTGTACATGTCGGCGTCTTGCATAGCCATGAGACTTGAACTCGTGATTTAACGAAGTCGAGTTTCTTCATCTCCGGTGGAATTGCCTGTTCAAACATGTCGATCTGCAATCGCTTGGCATCGTGAATCTTCTTGACCTCGGCAAACTTCTGCTCGAAGTTCTTTGCATCCTCAGCAGATCGCTTGACGATTTCGACCTTTGTAATTTCCCTTGGTGCAACGACGCCGATGGATGTATGCCGTTCTTCTTGGGCTTTCAGCAGATCATCAACGGACTCAAACTGCCAACTTGGGTCTTTGAACATCCACTCAGATCGCTTCCCCCACTCATCCTGCGTCGTTGGAATGAACTCCCCGAGTTCGATTGAGTCGCAATCAATCTTGTAACTCTCAGGTCGGGGATCATCGGGATTCTTGGCAATCCCTGCCGTGATCCAATGATAGAGTTTGAACTGTTCATCCCCATCTTTCAGGTATCGGTAAGGAATGGGATAGAGCCGCAGTGGTTTGCCGGAAGGCAGCATTCCGGCTGTGCAGACCGTTTCGAGATGCTTCTTGCTCAGTTCCGGGTAGGTCTTCGCCCAGATCAGAATCTTCTCTTTGACGTAACCGGACTTCATGGTGCGTTCTTACTCTTCTGGAGTTTCGACCTAGCCGCTCTGACTTTGGTATGCCTGCTTTGTTCGTCCCGCACATAGGATAGCCCGCGTTTCAGTTCAGCGGTCAAGTCCGTCGTCTCAGTGACAGCGTGGACTGGCTTACCTGATTCTTTTCCCAGCCACACGTTCAATTCATCGGGCGATGTCGATACGAATCGGCCCTCTTTGTGAACTGGCATTCCTTCATTCGCCCAACGCTGCACCACTGATTGAGGCTCACCGAGGAAATCGGCGATCTGTTGCCAGCCTTTCAGCGTCTCAGGTGCTGCCTTCTTCGCGGATCGCTTCGGCATATTAGAAGACGCGTGCATAGTGCCGTGCTGCGTCGGCACACCGGGATGCGAGTCTCTCGGATTTCTTGAATTTATGAGTCTTTCCGGCCCTCAAATCCATGCACCACAGTTGGTCTGCCGTTGCTCCGTGCTTTCCTTCGATGATGACGGTAAGAAGATGGAGATAACTTTTCAAGTCGTCGGGTTTCCACTTTGCGGCGTACAGGAAAACGTAGCGAGTGTCGCCTTTTTGATCCACTGCTATCAGATGTGGAGTACCAAGAAGGGCGATACCTTCGAGCGAAACTCCGCTTTGTTGGTCACGCAAAAGATTGCGTTTGAACTTAGCAATTTTCGGATAGAAGTTCTCGACAAAACTGACGAATGCATTCTCGTTGTCCGCAACAACTTTTCTGGCTCGGACGCCGCCCATCTCTCCAGCTCGGCGTTTCATGTCAGAGAGAATTCCTTCAAAGTTGTCGCCGCCCCCGGCACAAAAGCGAACAACGGCTTCTCTCATCGGAAGATAGTAAGAATATGCTTTCTGCCTGCCTGCTTCGATCTGTCTGATTAGTCGTTCCCATTGCGGAGCATTCGCGTAAACGAGGCGACTGAGAGTGTAAATGTGAATTGGAGGTGTTTGATGTCTGGACACACTTTCCCCTTTCAAAGGGGAAGTGAAGTTATTGTAGATGCAGTTGCAAGGAATGGGTTGACTGCTTTTCAAAAGAGAGTGTCCTGCGTCTGTATCTCGACAGGCATCGAACAGTCTGCGTCATCGTTCGCAACGGAGTTGACCCGACTGCTCACCGGACAGGACCGCATCATCCGGGCGTCGTATGGCGTGAGCATGTCGGAGACGACTTTTATGTTCTGCATGCCCGGATCGAGCCACAGTTCATAGCAGTCTGGGTCGAGGATGACTGGCATTCGATCATGGATGGATGCAGTGACAGCGTTCGGTGTCGTCGTCAGGATCGAGCACGATCTGATCCACTGCCCACTCGGGTCTTTCCAGCGGTCCCACAGCCCCGCGAACGCGAACAGTTCCCCGTCATTGACCTCAAAGCAGAACGGCTGCTTCGTGTTTCCCTTCCGCTGCCATTCGTAAAAGCCATCTGCTGGGACGAGGCATCTCCGCGACTTCATCGGATCGCGGAACGCAGGCATTGTCGCTGCGGTCTCGGATCGTGCGTTAATCATCGGCGGGCCGGACAAAGCCGTCGCCCACGAGGGTATGAGTCCCCACCGCATCAGGGACATATCGCGTCTGAGTTCCTTGGGATTCTGTCGGATGACCGGGATGGGTTGAGTCGGGGCGATGTTGTAGCGAGGTTCCCAATCGTCGTCCGACGGGGCTTCAAAATACTCTTCGACGATCTGCTTTCTTCGCGACAGTCGATAACGTCCGCACATTGTCTCATTGTAGCCGAGGGTCGCAGGGCGTCGGTGATGGTTACTCGTGAATGACGACGGGCACGCCCTGAAATGCGACCTCGCACGGTTTGCCACCGTGCTCCGGACTCAACGTCAGGCGGACCACGCCAGTCTTGCGGTAGAGAGTCACGGACTGGACACCGACATCTTGGCTACGCATCAAGCCGAGACATTTGCTACAGCCAGCCATCTGCCTACAGAGGGTTGTGGTGTTACACGCCAACTTCCTCTTGCTGTCTACTTCCTCGACTGCGGCCTCAAACAATTTCTGGAGGTCAATTGCGGGCTGTTGATCTGTGAGCGTCATTGTTCCCTCCTCTGCCGTTCCTGCCACTTCTTGTCGTACTCGCTGCCCAAGCGGACGAGGTCGCAGTACTCGTCGTGAAACTCTTCAGGCAGCGATTCGAGCAGCTCATAACTGAACTCAGTCACTTCGTTCCATTCCAACCACGCGTCGAGTGTCGGCTCGACTCCCGCCGCTTCCAACGCTGCGATGGTCGGGCTGTTCTGATAACTCCGTGATTTCTTCTTCGCCACGATTTCCCTCCAGTACGGAGTCGCTATATGGCCACCCGTAAATTGAGCAAACAAATCGTTGAGCAACCAAAACTCTGCGGACATCTCGTCGTCGAACACCTTCTCGCTGTAGACAGGTCGCCCTTTCACATCCACCAAACGACCGTCTTTGAGGGTGACGGCGACACCTGTCGCAGCTAGCGTGACTGTGAATTCCATCGCTCCTCCCTGTCGAGCAGTTTCACTTCTCTATCTCAAAACCAACCCCGCGTCAGTCAGCCCCTCTACCAGACCTGACGAATAACGATGTTCGACGACGAGGGTCGTGCCGAACCACTGCCAAGGTTCCGACGTGACATTCTCTGCAAACCATTCCTGAGCTGCGGGGGTGAGTGGGTTAAATAAAAAGACGGTGCCCTCGTTGTGGATCAGGACATCTGGTGCTTTCATGGAGTCTCCTTTTGGGCTACGCCCCGCATCTGGCTCGGTGCCGACCAATGTGGAGATTCCGTGGAACCCCTCATCTGGTGGAGTCGCCGCAGGGGCGACTCGCTCTTGATGCTGTCAACAATCTATCGTGTCATGCTGACTTGCGATACGGCACGAACGTGCATCAGTCCCTCCCACTGCCGCAGCAAACGCCGCTGATGCCTGTTCCTCACTCGCTTCCAGATAGACCATCGTGTTCTTGCCGTTGACATGCCCGAGATACTTCTGCAACTCGGGAATGCCCATGCCGCCTTCGTACGCGAGTCGTCCTGTCGAATGTTTGATTGCGTGAGCGTGGCACTTGTGCTCGGGGATGCCCGCCAGCTTGCCGTACTTCCGCATCAGCTTGTTGAAAATCCGGCGAGCCGACTCGCGGTTGTCGTATTCAGGCAGGAACAAATAGCCCGTCGTGCTCGCGGCCAGTGCCAGCAGTTCAGCCTGCTCTTGCGGCAGTAGGGGTTGAATCGTTCGCTTGCTACCCTTCAGCCGTTGCACCGTGAGCAGCATCGACGACAGATTGTCTCTCGTCAGACTCAGCGTCTCACTGACACGCAAGCCGTGATTGAAGGTCACGAGGAACATCAGCCGATGCTCTCCTGAGACCGCTAGCAGTGCGTCGAGTTCAGGCTTCGACAAGCTCTTCATCGCTGCCCTCCGGCCCGCCGTTCTGTCTTCCATCTGGCCATCGCCTCTTTCGCGGCGGTCAGTTCCCTCTCGGCCTGCGTGATTTCAGCCTTCAACTCCGAATTCTTTGGGTCCGCCTTCGCCTTGGTCCGTAGATGCCGGAGTCGTGCAGCCGCCTTGATGACCTTCATCCCAGTCTCACTGACCCGTCCCTGCGGCTTTGTGCCCGACTCGCCACTCGCCTCGACCAACGCGGCCCTCAACTTCGTCAAACGGGCAATCTCCGCGTCTAGTTCTCGAATCGTTTCCGCTACTGAGAACGACATTCAGACCTCCCAGAACGACTCGACCAAGTCTATCTGTGACTCATTTGAGTGTCAACGCCCGATAGTGCCATGTCGAGGTGACTTTAGAATGTGACGTGGCTGAGTCAGTCCGGAAGCAGATGAGCGTCCAGTCGGCCCTCTGCCGCCCGCCAGCCTACAGACGTGGTGGGAGACGTGATGGCTGACGTACGAATCCTGCCCGCCTGCCGCGTCCTTTCCCGTGAGCCTCGGCCAGAGCACAGGGCGAATAACCTGTCGGTCCGGCCACCCGGACAAAGCCCCAAACAAAGCCCGCCAAGAACCGCAGGCAGGGCCACCGACAGGCGGTTTCGAGCCGGGAGACGGAGTCAAATGGCGATTCGGCCAATCCCTGAGACCCACAGACAGCTTATTGGAGACAGCAGAGAGTCGGCCTGCGTAACCCACAGAGAATCAAGGGAGATCGGGCCGAGGGTAGAAAAGGCAATCCGGTCACTCACTCAGGCACGTCAGAGGGAAATGATAGAGACAGGCAGTCGCCTGTGTCGCGTCTGAGGGTGTTACATTCTACCGTTTAGAAACACAGCAGTCAGAGTGAGTCGTATACTTCGTAGACGATGACACAGGCCGACAGTCCAACCTTCCCAAAGGGCGTAGGCCACGCCCACCGCTCTCTCGTCTCAAATTGAGACAGGTTGCCACTTTTTGTCACTCTGGGCCGTTGTCCCACTTTCCCTCCGGCGTCTTCAATCCCCGATGTCCCAGAACGTCGAAATGGGACATGTCAACAGGTTAGCGACCGTGGCTCCGTGCGACCTCTCGTGCAATCAACAGGTTAGCCGCATTGCAAGGAGTGGACCAAATCGCTATTCGCCCTCTGTTCGCCCTCCGCCCGTCGGCCTCTCGAAAGCTCGTGCTGGCCGGACGCCCGACAGGTCGATAAGACGGCCTTGGCTTCCCACTTTTCCTCGGCACGCGTCAGGCGTGGGACAAGGCCGACTCGCACCCTCCGGCTCGGCATTTCCCGCTGACGGATAGACTCGTTCCCCGAGACAGGCCGGAAGAACATGAGCTAAGTGATTTAGGGGTATGGGTTTAGGGGGGAGGTGTGAGTCGAGCATAGGGTCCTAGTCGGGTCCTCTATTTTGGCCAAGTGGCATCCGGTCTGTACCCCGCCATGCCGTCCGTTGGCCGACGAGCGGGGCCTCGCCAACTAACTGCTGATTAAGGACTTAACGTCCCTATGTGCCCCGGCTAATAGGCGTGCATCGGACCTTGGGACTCCCAGCCCTCGGTCGCCACTCCCGGTCGGAATTTTGGGATTTTCTGGGCCTAATAGGTGTGAGTCAGGGCTTGGGACTCCTGACACTCGTCTGAGACTCCCCCGGCGGGGTGGTTAGTTTTTAAAGAAGTCGCTGAGTGGCCGGGGCGGGTTTGTTAATTCTGCTCAGTTTATGAGGGTCGTGACCCGCGTGTGGGCAGGGTGCGAGCTAGGTGAGGCATGTGGCCGGAGCGGGCGACAGGCTGATTGACGTGAATCCTAATAGCCCAACCCTCCAAGGCCGTCGGACAGGAGTTTACCCGCCCGACGCCGGGAACGACCGTCCTGCTATTGGAAAATCGTCGGCTTGAGGCATTCTGGAGAGGTTTCTAGGCGGCTCTAGTCAATGCCAGTCGCCGTCCGTTAGCTTCCGCTGCGATGCGTTGGGCCGGGGTCCGCTCTGGCGGGTCAAGATTCAGGCTCCGACAGCACGCGGTGCTCTGCGGATTGGAGTGCCTCAATGCAATCGCCTGCTGGGTCAACCCCCAGTGCTCACTCGCCGCCGGACACGCGTCCCGCATCCACGGACGCAGTTCTTTGTCCCGGTTCTTAGCCTCAATGCGGGCCAGTTCTCCCGCGACGTACTCTTTCGCTTCCTCAATGGTCATCTCTCTCCTTTCCGTCGGCAGTTCCGACCTTCTCAAACTCAAACTCATGCCGCCTCGCTTCCGAGCGGCAGTGCGAGAATCGCGTGGTACGCCTCACCCGTCTCAATCTTTTCCCGCTTGTCTCGATTGCACTTTCTGTGGACGCACTGGCAGTTCGCCTCCGTGTGGGGTCCGTCCATGTCGAGTGGAATGATGTGGTCAACCTCAGGAGCGAGTGGGTCACCTGTTCCGCGAAGATGTCGTGGAGCCTCGACCCCGCAGCACCGACAAATCCAATTGTCCCGTTCGAGAATGACGTACGCATCAACAGGCTCGACCACAGAGACGTTGTGCTCCCTTGCACGGGCACGCATCGCGTTGATTGTCCGCTTTCGCTTTTCGTAGCATTCGTGTGAGCAGTTGCGTCGGTCCAACTCGTCCTCGTGGTGCGTGTAAGAGAACTCCCCGCCGCAGACTGTGCAGACCGTGTGGCGGACGGACTGTCGTGCCAGCTTCTCGGCTTGACGCTCTAGATGAAGTGCGACATCGTTGCATGTCGGACACGGTCTCTCCCCACGCAGCCAATCGGTCGAACGCGTGAAGGAATCTCCGCAGATTTGACAGGTGACCTCCCAGCAGTGACGCGAGACGACCCTGATGACCGTCATGCCGTTGCGACTATCCCCGGTCCAGTCTTTCGTCAATGCACGGGCAGCGGCAGACTGTCCGCACTTCTTGCACTGCTCGGAATGGCCGCGACGGAGGTCTTGTCCGCTGACGACAATCTCCACTCCGCAGTCACATTCGCAGAGATACGTGACGCATCTCGCGGAGTTCCGACCTGCGACATCTCGAACAGTCAGCCGCCTGAATCGTGTCCCGGCAGGTATTTGTTTTCGGTTGTGTCCACCTTGGGTCATTCTTCTTCTCCTTCCGGCACCGCCACTGCCGTCGGTCTTGCAGGCTTATGACTGACGAGGTCCCCGTCCTCCAGCGTCAATGCCTCTGTGTTCTCGACCGCGAAGGGAGCATCAACAATCACCCCACTTCTCGGTTCGAGTTTGTCTTTCAGAATCTGGGTTCGACTGATGTCGAATTGCGAGTTGGAGTGACTTCCTCTTACTTTCCCAATGGCATCGACATCATCCCAGCGGCTCGTGTCGTACATCGCGGTGAGTTCTTCCCTCGCTTTCGCGACAGCCTCAGCATCGGCATCCGACCTCACGGTCGCAGACAGTTCGACAAATCGCCGGAGATTTTCGTCCTGCTTCAAATCGCTCTTTGTCTGCGGAACAGGGTCAGACTTCGCTGACTTCTCCAGTTCGTTCGCCTCGACCGCCGCAATCGCGGACTTGACACTCGCACTTGTCCAATCGAAGGGTGTCAGTCGTCGCTCGACCGCTGTGAGAATTTCCTCGCTGACATTGAACTCATTCAGCACGCGAAGCCAGAAAATGTTGACAGGTCGTGGACACCCACGCACAGTTTTCATGACACGACCGCCGCTGACCTCGAACGGGTAGAGCTTCCGAAGCGTCGGCATGAAGCCTGTATCACAGGCAAGAATCCGGTTGTATCGCAAGTTGATGAGCGTCGTCGCACCGACTATCGTCTCTTCAAACGGCCACTTCTCCGTCGCCTCAATCTTCACGATTTCGTCCGCGACCTTTTCAACGGTCAGATTCGGGTCAGTCACCAACCGTGAGTAGAGAGCGTCGAAACTGTTTCGTGGTCTCCGCATCTCGTGGCGGAGACGCTCTCGGACGGCTCGACTGTCGTTGAGGTCCGGCGAAGTCAGTCCGAACCATCGACTCATCCGCCACGCAACGTCATCGCCCGCTGTGTCGGGGACAAAACTCGCGAGTCCATCTGGAACGTCGACCTGTCGAACCCGTCGTTTCCGCATCGTCAGGTCATCGGGACACGCAATGAGATTCTGGACAAGAACCTCGACGCCCAACTTGAACTGAAGGGGCGTCATCGTCGGACTCCAAGTCCGCGTGGTCTCAAGCAGATTATTGACGGCACGGTCGCCCGCCCTTTCGCCATGCTGTGCCACAACTGACCGATGCAGGGCCGCACTTACTCCGATGAAATCATTCTGTCTCCAACTAGGATGTAGTTTCATGCAGTCGCCCTTTCCGACCCACAGTTGGTGTGGAGATAAACGCTCGTCGAACTTCTCCCGTCCTGTCGGCCAATCTTGCCAATGAGTCGCATCTCGCCGGGGAAGATGACGAGGCCGCACGCCTTGCAGGTTGTTGATCGCTCACAGGCGGACTCCTTGGTCCGCGAGTCTGCACGAATCGTGGCCGCTTGCTCTACCGTCAACAGTTGCGGAGGGTGGAAGCGTCGGATAATCATCGTGCCTCCTGCCCTTCAAACTCTTGCCGCAGACGTTCTTTGTTTGCTGCGTTCTCCTCACTGCGTGCTTGTTGAGTCAGCATGACTTTGCTGGCGAATCGCACCTTGTGGTCATCACTCATCGCCCCGCCCATACTCAAGTTCTTCTGGGCCGTTTTGAGAATGCCGCGACGAATGACTGGCGGTGTGTGCATCAATCCCCAGAATGTCCACTGCTGGTCGCTTGGAATCTTGCCCAGAAGTTCTTCCCACAAGAGTTTGAGTTCGTTTAGTTCGTTCATTGGGAAACTCCCTTCAACGGCAGCGGTCGCACGTTTGCGTGCGTGCCTCCGTTAGCGTCTTTCGTATGGGTGACGACGATACTGAGTTTCTGACCCACGAGGTCGTCAAAGTCCAGCGTCATCCCACGATGTGCTTTTATTCCGAAGGCGGCTAAGAATGCGACAAGCGAGGATTGTGGGCTGAAGCTCCGGTGATACTGCTGATGAATTTCTGCCGTCTCCCTCTCCCCCTCGTCGTTGAGTTGGAAGACACTCAGGACGAACATTTGGAAATCCTTCATTCCGTACTTCGTCCTTCTCCTGCCTACGTGATTCGTGGAGACAACAGTTGCTTGGTGGATACCCTCGCGGGCGATTATGCCCGTCGTGTCTGTGAAGACGTTGCTCTTTAATGGTTTCTTGGGCTTGTCGCCCACAATGTTCAGACTCATTCGCTCACTCCTTTCAGGTCTTGCTCAACTGCTACTGCGTCCGCCAAGAAAATGACCAACCTATGAATCCGTCCTTCGCCCAAAACCTCGATGACCAACCTATGGCATTAGGGCATTAGGGCATTAGGTTCATTAGGTCAATTAGGTCTGTTAGGTTCAGTAGGTGATTAGGAAACTAGGTTGGTTAGGTTTTTATTAGGTTGACTAGGGGCGTTCCCTTGTGTGAGCCGATACAAACGCCTTGTCACCGCTGGTGTGACCGCCGACCCTTCAATCCCCGACAACTTCAGCCGATACTTGTTCGCCTGTCCTCGGCTGTCAGGACGCCACGACGCACTGTTCCCTGAGACCCAAGAGAGAATGCCCATTTCTCGAAAAAGTTCGTTAGCCCGCTGGACGGTCTTCGTGCCGACATCGCAGGCGTCAGCGATGCTTTTAATCGAGCAACAGAACCGCTCAGAGCGGTAGGCTCGATAAAATTGCAGAATGCGTAGCTCAGATTTTGTCAGTAGTTTCATGCGACTCCTTCCGTGTTCGACCCGACTACGCCAGCCCGAGGGATTCGAGTAATACCCTCGATTCTTCCCCAGCCTCTACCTGCCTGAAAGCCGCGAGACGTTGCTCTCGGCTCAGATTACGGATGTGGCAATCGTCAAGCGGTCGCCCACTCGTGTTGACCAGATGAATCGTCGTCCCATTCACAGCAGGTTCGGAATCAGCGTTGACCAGACCGATGGGATTGTTGTCGTCATCGACGAGCACGTCCCCTTTCTGGTGGAGTTGCTTGAGTGTTGTGTCCCCGCCTGTGGCGATGATGACGCAACGTCCGAGTTCCTTATGAATGAAAAGGTCTCCGACCCGGAACGTCACTTGTTTCGCCTTGCGTTGCTTCGCGTGTGTTTGCATCTGTCCTCCTATTTTGTGAAGCCGAGTTCTTCTGGCGTCTCCGGCGGAATCTCACCGTCGAGTTCTGCTTCGAGGTTCGCTTCCAGAATTAAGTTGTCCACGTCATCAATCTGACGATGGTCGGTCACGATGATGCTGTTGCTTTGTGTCATGTGTTCTCCCCCTTGCCGAGACGTTCGGCAATCCTTTGGTTCTCTTGGTCAATCGCGAGATGGACAGCGGCGATGTCCGCCTCGCTCATCGGTTCTTCCGACATCTCTTCTATTGCTTCTTGCCCTATGTCAGACAACGGTCTGATAACTGTGACGTTCTCCAATCCCAGCGTTTGAAACGCAACGAGACGGTGGTTTCCTTCACAACAAACGCGTCCGACGGCAAAGATGGGGTAATGAGTTTCACCACGTTGGAGGCGACGGCGGATGGAAGCGAATCTGGCCCGATGTTCGTGTTCACCATAATCGCAGTTGTCGCAGTCTTCATCGCACGGAGGAAGAGTCCAGTGATTGAACATCTCTGCGTGCCACGCCCAATTGGACATCGGCTCAACAGTCTCCCTGAACATCCAACTCGCGTCAGCCCCTAACAGAAGGAGGTCGTCCTTGCACTGCGGGTACTTCCGCAGGACATCGTCGTACGTCAGAATGCTTTCCATGTGCTCTCCTCGCGGACGTGCCCGCTCGTCGTGCTATGCGGTCATGCGGTTGACGAACTCCCACGCCTCAGCGTCGGTTCGTATGTTTTCTGGCTGGTTGACGTTGTAATTCTTTTCTTCAGCCCAATAGTTCGTGCAGCGACACGAATCGCCGTCCCACTTCGGTTCAACGTAAGAACCGATAGTGCAATATGCGTCTTGCGACGCCGTGAAGTCCTTCGGGTCGCTGACGACATACGAGCGTTTCATGCCCATGTCTTTAAACAGCACGCGTCCGTCTGCGAATACGTGCTCAATAATGACGCTGTAGCGTCCCTCCCCTTCTTGGAGGTATCCAACGGTCCCCCGTTTCAAATCACTCATTTTCAAATCAGTCATTGCAGTTTTCCTTTCTGCCCACGGGCTTGCTTCGCGAGTTCGCGTCCGACTACAACGCGACGTGGTTCAGTGTTACTTTCCTGCTGCTGCTGCTGAAAATCTCATCGCTGGGTCGTCTTCCGACCGAATAGGTGGTTTGTCCTCCGGCGAGTCGTCCAACAGTCGCTTGTTCCGTCGTCTTCGCCATTCCGCTTTCTGGAACTCATCCGCGAGAATCGCGTAGTCCTTCCCGTGCTCACGAAAGATTTTGTGGACGGCGGCCTGCCACTCGTTGCGTCGGCAGGTTTCCCGTACACTCGCCAGTCTGTCCGGTGTGAGTGGAGTCCCGTGCTCCTTCATGAACTCCAACCACTTCTGGAAATCACGTTCGACTTCAATCGGGTCAGCAACAGTCGATGTCATGATGCGGAGTGCGAGAGCCTTCAACCGTTCACGCGTTGCTTTCTCAGTGACTCGTGTGGCTCGTCGTGCAGCCGTCTCCCGCTTTCTGACGAGTCGCTGAATCTCGTTCGCGTGCAATGACCACGCGACATGTTTATCCGGGCCGAGTAACGTGGTTAGGTCCGTGCCCATCATCACATCAGCCCCAACTCAGCGAGTTCCGTCTGCATGTCCGTCTTGCAGCCCTTCCGCTCGACAAAATCAGCGATGTGTCGGAGTGCGTTCTGGTCTAACGGGATGTCTTCGCAGAAAGTCATGTCCTCGGCGGGGAGTTCGATTCCGATGTCGTGCTGGAAGAATCCAAAGCCGTTCGGGAGATGTCCGGCGTAGCCGAAAACCAAGTTCGGTTCGGTCTCCGCGACGAGGATGTACGCAGTGTCCTCATATCCGTGCTGTTTGGCCTCAATCCACAGCAGTCCGCCGTCCGGTGAAGGTTCTATGTTGAGCACGACGGTCGGGTTCGACTCTGCGACGAGGACCGTCTTGCCTTCTTTGGTGATATAGACCAGTTTGCCAGTTTCAGTTTGCATGTTTCCTCCATTGCCCGAATACGGGCGTTGGCGTAGGTCGCCATCCTCTTGAAATCTGAAAACAAAAACGCCCGTGTGGACCTTGGTTTAGGTCGCAACACGGGCGTCGGGTTCTCGTGCTTGGCGGTACGAGAAAATCAAAGATGAAACAGAAGTGCGTTACTCGCTGCCAAGCGATTACTGAACCCTATGTGTTGCTACTTTTGGAAGCCGCGATCCCACAGGCTGTAGGTGCGACGGATCGGAAATGTCTTGCGGGACTCACCCGCCGTACGGCTGCTGAAGGCCGACGGTCAAATCTCAACTTTTGTCATCATACCACGAACTCAACTGCGTGTCAAGCGACACCCGGCTGACTCCCGTCTGACTGTTATCCGCGAACGCCTGCTTCAGCCCTGAGAGTGACCGCCCAAACTCGACAGTGGCTCGACTGACTCCTCGATCCTTCTCCAGTCTGCCCTATCTCGCTAGGCGAGTCAAAAACCAACACACTCCGTTGTATTGGGACATCGAACTCGCGGACTCGGGCCTACGATCTCAGGTGAAACCGGGACAAAAACGGGGAAGTGGATGTCCCAATACGTTTTAAGGCGTGTCTAGGAGAGCGGCTGAAATAGGTATGAAATGGGCAGGAGAGCAGGCAATCGCAGGAATGAAAGTTTCTGTTTTGGTGTCGCAGATCATCCTGCGGCCAGAGTCCTCCGGCCCGCGTCCGTCTGCGATCCCCGCCGAAAGTGCGTCGGACCCGCGTAATCATTGGTCGAAACACCCTCCGCAAACTATTTTCTGTTTGTTGTCAATACGTTGCAGACTTTTTTCGGGACCGGATATGGCCATTATTGGACGTTCTTAGGGCGAAAGTTGGTCGTAAGTCAAGCATTATCAGACAGTTAACCGACGACGTCCAACATTTGATTCCGATTTGACTAGTGACCACCGACCGGAGCAACGAGTGTCAGGTGGTGAGTCCGGCGATGACTCAGAAGGGAGGACATGATGAATGATTCGTCATTTCGTGCTGTCAGCGTGTGGATGAAGCGAACCAACCGTCACAGGCTATTGCGTCTCCGCACTTCTCTTTTCTGCCGGGAATGCCAGCAGGTCGAACGCGTGACCGACTTTTTCAGCGGGTCCGACATCGTCGCGTTGAGTTGTGGTCACCGCAGGGATGTCTTCGAGAGAAGCGACAAGGAAATAAGTGCGTACGAAGCCGCCCTACGTGAGCACACGAAACGTGTCGAGATAGTTGGGAAAAACGCCGCGAACGCGAATGGGTACGTGAGAACTTTTTCGGAACCCGTTGAACAGGCGGTGGGGCAATGCTGACAGTGAGTGACATCACGAATCTACGCAAGATTGCAATCGATGAAAAATCCCCCGCAGTCAAAAGACTCGCAGCGATTGATACCCTCGCAGCCGCCGGAAATTTTTATTTCACCGGACACACAAAGCACCTAGTCACAGGGTACGTCGCTCCGACTACGCGAGGCAGACTTTTCATCGGCTTGGCACTTCGGAAGCTGCTAAACAGCAAGAGGTTTGTCCCCGGCGGAATTCCTCAGGCCGTTCGCAGTCGGCTCCTGTTCCTGAAAGGCATCCGATTGAGCAACCAGCTTCAACGTCTTGATCCGCCAGCAGACCAGCCGGACAAGCAGGTCGCGAAACCTGTCGCGAAAGTGCCTGATGTTGTTTCGGAGATTGAAGCCTTTCTCGCGAAACACAAGTAGTGAGGAGATTTGAATGAGTTCAATTAGTTCTTGGGAAGAGTTCAATGCCTACAAAAAAGGTCCACGTTCGAGTGACGATTTCAAAGCAATTGTTGAGTCACCTACATCGACGCCGGAAAACCGCAACAAGGCTCTGGCGTGTCTCGAAGAGTATGCGGCGTCAGTGAAATGGGTTACCGCACGCGGGGAAACCGAACCTGTCGTGGGCATGTTTGCTCGGCATAGAGCATCGTGCGTTTGGTCGGGCATCACACCACAACCGCTGCCAGCGGAAAAATAACTGACTTTCAAAGACAGGGAGGCAATCAGCCTTCCTTAGCGGGCCTCTCTTCGACTTCACCGGGAGCGGCCCGTTCGCGTCACACGATACCGATTCTGGTGGAAGGAGGGGCCATGAAGCTGAGGGATGTCGCAGGACGATTCGTTCGCCTGCCGCAGCGGGAACACAAGAATTTGGTCAATAGGTGCTTCGGTCGGCTGACCGTCGTTCGATTCGCAGGATATATGTCTATCAAAGGTGGCACTCGTCGCCTGTGGGTGTGTCATTGCTCCTGCAACAGCGGACGCAGGGTTGTTGCGTCAACCAATAGTCTGACGTGTGGAATCACCACGTCGTGTGGATGCCGTCGCGTAGAAGCGATAACCGCACGCAACAGAGCGAATCGCGGGAGGAGACATGAGCAGCGTCAGACAACGCATGGAACGACTACAGCGTGAGCAAGAGCCGCCCGAGACCATGGTCACCCGCGAACGTCGCGTTGCCCTCGGAGCCAGCGGCCCGACGATGAGCACGCGTCAGCGTGAGCAACTCGCCGCCGACCAGAGCGAGGTCGTGACATCGTCAATTCAGACTCGTGTCGGAGGCACTGGAGCCATGACGGGCAATATGGTTCGCGTTCGTGACCGCGTTGCCGTACAGGAAGCGATGAAGCCCGAGCCGCCGCGACCGAAGACGCCGGAGCAGTTGGCTGCAGAGGCTGGGCTAGAAATGCACGAACGGTGGGCACGCGAAGCACGCGAGGCAGAGCAAGCGAAAATCGCCGCACGCCAGAAACGCGAGGCGGAAGAGAAAGCCGCTGCGGAGCGGAAGGCTCGACAGGCACAGATTCAGTTTCAAGAGAACGCGGTGCTCCACGAAGCAAGCGATTTGACAGCCGACGAAGCCCAGATTTTCTGGACACGCCTTGCGGCGATGGACAAACTGCTTGACGCTGGCACAGCGAGTATCGTCGCGGAGAGCATTCGACTCGCGAGGAAGGATTAGGAGGAGTGATGAAGAAACGTCAGAAACTTACGATTTGGGATTTGGGCCGTGTGCCCGTGAGCGAAGTCAAGCGTGAGGAGAGTGTCGGAAGTTTGAAACAGTATCGCGAACGCCTGAAGCGAGAGGAACAAGAAGCCGCTGCCGCAGAGCAGCGAAGATTTGAGAGTGTGCAGAACGATTTTAACCAAACGCTCCGCGAACTG